>Ga0114899_1000489_pt1 | contig 28221 bp, 14 predicted proteins | sample MalvireepMed_215_FD_83497 | JGI IMG/M metagenome (GOLD analysis project Ga0114899, IMG submission 83497) | Marine viral communities from the Global Malaspina Expedition - Malaspina viral metaG DeepMed_215 | ecosystem: Environmental > Aquatic > Marine > Oceanic | place: Mediterranean Sea...
GCATGACAGTTGGATGCAGGAGGTTGTGATATATGGGGATCGGAAATTTATTTATAATGTACTCCTTGGTCAGGATACTTCTATCAACTTGGATTGGTTTCCGGTTCGAGGGGAGTATTCTCAGGAGGGGAATTGGGAGGGGAATTGGACAAGGGGGCCCCTTTATTCCCTTATACCGAGTATGCCACCCTCTTGGTCTCCATCCTTCTTGTCCGATTTACCTAATGCACAGTTGTATGGGAGCGACTTTACGTCTACTTTACCCACCAAAGAAGTAGGGAAAGCTTTTGGAAAATCTGGACATACCTATAAGCTTCATCCGATTGACGTAGCCCTCGGACTAAATAAAGGTTATTTAAAAAGTATTATTGAATACAATAGTCCGACTACATTTAACAACCCTTTTATTGGGGAGGAAGTTATCTCGCCGTCGAGATCGAGGGGGTGGGATGAGTACAAACAATTGGTGGGAGAAGAGAGTGGTAATTTTATACCTACTATTCCAATTTTTTCTTTGGGAACCACTGATCCTAATATCCTAGAAGTTAAAATAGATGTAGACAAGCAGTATTATGCTTTGCTTAATTCCGCTGACTATATTTCTATGTCTACTGAAATGGGGATCGCAGCTATTGTTACGAACGAAAATAAGCAAGACGAATTTATTAAATGGGTAGATGATTTGCGTCGGCTGTTTGAGGAGGAGCAATATATCTCAGATGACCGGAAAAAAGAAAAAATAAGGGGGCCTAAAGGAGAGCCTACTACTTTAGACGAGTATCCACCAGCTTTTGTAGAGATTGCTATGAGTCTGTTAAACACAACACCTGAGGCTGTCATAAATACGGAATGGTTTGTTATTTTAGAGCAGTTGGCTAACGTTTCCTTGGATCAAATCCGAGATCAGCTAAAGAGCGCGGAGGAGGAGGAGTGGTTGGCATACATGTGGAATTGTTTTATGTCTCTTCTTAATACATCGCCTAAGGCTAATATAACTATTGGATCTGACGCCGAATCAGGTATTGCTCGATTAGCTATGAGAAATAGATTAAATGCCGCAGACTTTCTATCCTATGAAGCCTTAAAAGGGAGTATAAAAACTATTCCTATGTTTCATTTAGCCAAGCCTAGTAGTATCATTACTAAAAAAGCTCTATTATTATGTATAGAGCCTGAAATTTATATGCATGAGAATGCCACACCTGTTACGTGGTTTAGTGGAATTTATGAAATTTTTGGTTTTAAAAATGTTATCACCCAAGATAGAGTGGAGTCCGAATTTTATGTTGTAAGACCTTCAAACGCAGCATCAAACTTAATATAATATTATGGAATTACGTTTAGGAACAGTAACATCGGTTGAAGACGCTACTAATACGGGGCTTATTAAAGTGTCCTTTGGAACTCAAGAGGGTGGGACTGTCTTCTCTGAATGGGTTCACTATGTTTCTCCGTTTGGGACACCTAAATCTGCTTTTATGGGTCTCCCGGATACGGGAAGTCTTGCCCTGTGTGCTTATGCAGGGGCGGATAATGACTCCTTAAGCATTGAGAAGGGGTATTTTTACTTAGGGTCTGTTATGGGTGCCGTGCAGGGGCTAACCCGCCTTATCCCTGGGGGCGGCGAGGATCCAGGGGATAAGACCGCTGAGACTCCTCCTAGTAAACAGTATACTCCCACCGATATGCCTCCGGGAATTTATGGACCACAGCTTCCGCCTGATCAAATGCCTCAGTTGGATAGAAAAGATCGCAGCGTGTTGCCTGAAGAGTTTAGAAACATGTATGAGGGAGACGGTGTTACCCCGGAGAAGAAGGGTATGGTGAATCAAGCGGGTGGAGGGATTTTCCTTTCTAGTAGATCCCGGCCCAACAGTTCCTTGGGCCCATTCCAAGATTTTTCCTCAGAGATTAAAGGAGGTTCAGGAAAACGAGTAGCTTGTGTGGATAGCCCCATGGTTGATGGTGTAGTTATCACCAATGAACATAAGGGAAAGGATTACATTATTCTGAGCACAGGTAAAAGTCAGTATAGCCCTTTCGCTGAAGGAGAGTTGTGTATTCGAACTCACGGTCCTATTAATCAGTATACCTTAGAATCGGGTATTCATATGTGGGTCGAAGAGGGGAAGAATATTCACATTGAGAATAGAGCTACGGGTCTCTATTCTCCTTTAGGGGATCGTACAACTACGCCTCCGCTGAGCACCGCTACAGGATCAAATCTTAGATCTAAGCAAGTGGGTAATGAAGATTATGGCTGTGTGAATATTACCTCCCACCATAATAACATTACGCTTAGTGCTCTAGCGGAGGATTCGGTAATTACTATTACAAGCCCAGGAGCTAACTCAAAAATAGTAGTGGATAGTAGAGGAAGTGTGGATATCCGTGCTGGGCAGAAGCTAACTCTTCAAAGTGATACTGAGGTTGAAATTAATGCTCCATTAGTAGATATTAATGGGGGTAATAATGTGTATATTGATGCTCCTCGCATTGATCTAAATGGTCCCAACTCTAATCCTCCGACCCTTTAGAAAACTATATAAGGTAAAAAATTATGGCAACATTTGATATTAATAAAGCTGCTGCTATTCTTACTCAACCAGGAGGGGGAGTTCTCGATGCATTAGCAGTGAAGTATGGGGTGCCCAATTGTCTGCTGGAGATGACGGAAGAAGTTTTAGGAGTGTTGCCTACTAATATTTTGGGCAATTTTAATACAGAGTTGCAGGCGGGTAGGGCTAAGGCTGATGAGACCCTTAAGGATATTATGCGAGAGTTGCGCCTAGACACGGGAATTGTTGAATATGATACTAATTTGGGGCGTTTTGTATTTGTTTCTAATACTTCCAATAAGGGGATAGAGGCTAATAGTGTTCAATTTTTGGAAGATTTAGATGGTTTTGGAAATGTAGTAGGGTTTGCGGCTGGGGCAGCGATTATTTCTCAAAATTTGATGGGTCAGTATCAGGAGGCGGTTGCTTGTGTGGATACGTATAAGGCTTATTTGGCCTTACAAAAAGGCCCTTCCGCTTTGGCCCATGCGTATACCGCAAATATACCTAATGCGAATCCCATTTTTCCTTCTACTGCTGCTAGTATCGTCTATGAGCAGCATAGGGCAGCAATGGAGGATGCAGCTAACTTTAGAGTGCTCTGTGACGAGAAGATCCGAGTGATTTCCGACATTATGTTAGCTCGGTTGGAAGACCCTCTAAACAATCCAGAGCCGTGTTTTGACGCTACCGTGGTAGACCCCCAAACGGGCCTCTCTTTGTCTGCTGCGGTACCTGGGACGACCTTGTGCATCATTAATCCCGTTCTTCAGCAGCAACAGCAGCACGCTCTCAGCGCCGTAGAAATTATTTCAGCCGAAAATTTACAACCCCCTCTCTCTATTCAAGGACAGTTCCTGTTCTCTAAAACAGGTATTTATTATGATTCATACGGGGGTGGACTTCAACTTCCTTCGGGGTGCATCACTAATATTGTAAGTGCGGTTTATTTTACCTCGGCAGGGGATCCCATCCCCGGAGGGGGAGTACCACCTAATTCTTTGAAATGGTTATTGGAATCCAACCCCAATATTGGCGGTAAGGGGACTTGTGTAACCTTACATGATTATACTCAATGGGCTAACACAGTGTTTGATCTGGAGGTTATTAATGAATCTCCATCTATGCAGATATACTATGAGCAAGATCACTTTTTGCAAGTTCTTGTGGATCAACGTAATAAAGAAGTTCAAGATGTGTCCGGATATGTCACCGATTTAATTACGAGCGGCTATTCCGCTGACTCTGCTCAGGTTATTAACCAAAAACAAGTTTTATATTCTAAAGTAGCTACACATAATAACAAAATTAAGAGACGTAAAAAGCAAATTGAAGTTCATGTAGTATTATCCCCGATTCAGCCTTCGCCTGGGGAGATTCCCCTCAATGATTTTACGTCTTTAGATTCGGCTAAGTTAACTGTTGAAAGATCTAAGCAGGAAAACCTAGTTTTCCGACCAAATGAGGTATCGGGAATTGTTTTACCCCTCTGCCCTAATTATATTAAGAGCGAGTTGGCCCCCGAAGAGTTTGGGATTGAAGAATTAATGGTCCCAGAGGTTGGAGTAGGAGGAATTATTACCTCTGATCCTCGGGTTTCGGGAACTAGTGGCACTGTTTTATCATTAAATGACCAGATTACAACTAAAGGGTTAGTAGGGGTTTATAATTTGCTTGATACTGATCTCGTTGTTCCTAGTTCACTTGATTATTTGACTACAAATTGTGCCACCGAGTCCGCCAGTGCGGCTGCTGCTCAGTTAGTGGCGTCTTCTATACCGTCCATGTTTATATCTGGTGTAGGTATACCTTATTTTCGAGGGGTGTGTACTTTGTTTGGTAAGGGGCTGGATTATAACCTGAAGTCCCAAACCCCACCTTCCGTACGATATAGTGAGGAACAACTATACGCCCCATATAGACCCTACGGCTATGGGGTTTTAGAGGGGGATAGAGATGCATTAGATAGCTTGTTATATAAACAAAGCGGTTTTACGTTTGAAAGCTGGGTTCATGTCCCCGATTTAGGGGATGAATCTAGTGCTGGATGGTCCTCTGACAACAGTGTATCTTCTTTACACCGAGTCATATTGGGATGTGAAAATAGAGGGGGTACTTTCTCTTCTACCGATGCTAACTGGATTGTTGGTCCTAGATTCGGTACTGATGTCGTGAGAGGGTTACTGATTGGGTTTAGCCGAGATCGCCGTATTACGAAGGGGCAACCTCCTAAAAATGTTCCTTCGGATAATGCGCTCACTAAGGGCCTCGTTTTTCATATGTCCCCAACCCAATCTATCAATACGAGTGGAGTTACTTTCTTAGCCGCGTCTGCGGATCCCTCTTATTGTGAAGAGGAGCAAGCCCCATTACAAGGTTTCTATGGAATTAGTGTAGATACTTCCACATCCGTGAGTGGCGTTAAAATTGGAGATGTTTCCTCCGGATTTAAGTTGATTACGGTTTCCGTAGATTATGGTGCCAATAAAGTCTCGGTTTATCTTGATGGAATTCAGATGAAGTCTCAAAGTATACAGGAAACTTTTGGAAGAGGGGGTCCTCCTAACCTTCCTAGTCCTGCGGATGCTAGTAGTTATAGCTATACCAATACGTTTGCTAGCTCCATTCCGACTTTTGTACCCCCCATTCTTCCCGTAGGGTCCCTGGGGCAGCAAGATTTTTGGGTGTGGGACGGCCCTCGGCCCAATCCCACAACTTGGCTGACCCCGTGGGTGGTCGGCGGAGGGTATACCGATGGCATGACGGCTGTGGGCTTAAGGAACTACACCCCCGGTAACGCAGTGGGAATGAATTTTATGGGAGGTGAATGGGGAGGGAAGAAGAGTGGTTTACACGGCTTCTTGGGCAGTGTAAAACTATATAATAGGGCCCTTGTGGAATCGGAAGTTATCACTAACTTTAAGGCTCAGAGGGGATTTTTTACTAATATAAGGACCTATGTCTACTAGAATTACACATAATCGGTATGGAGCTATACCTGAGCCTATATCTATCCGAAGAGGGGCGGCTGCAAAATATAGAAAACGCAAGGGGTTGACATACCCCTTAACGGCAGACTTTGGTACTGTTTTGGGTGGGGCTATTCAGAAAACAGCAAATCAAGGAGGGTACTTTTCTCCCTCTTATGGTTTGGAGCTACTGAAGAACAATTTACGACAGTTTATTTTAACAGAGAGAGGGGAGCGTGTGATGTTACCCTCTTTTGGATTAGGGTTACAACAATATTTGTTTGAGCCTCTTGATGAAACAACCTACTATTTGGTTAAAACTGATATTGTAAAAGGTTTAAAAGCTTATTTTCCAGAAGTGCGAATCTTAAGTATAGGGGTTTTTTCTCAGGAAGCCAACGCAGATAAAAATCAATTATTAGTTAAACTAACTCTTCAACTATTAGATGATTCTCTTAATATTTTTGATGTAAAGGCTACAGTGGGATAATGGTTTTTTCTGGGACAACTAGTACTGATTTTATGAAGCTCGTTTCTATACCGGAAACGAAGAAAGAGGAGTTTATTAACTTTGGCAGTGATGATTTTCTTACTATCAGAGAAGATTTGATTAGTTATATTAAAGCTGTTTACCCTTTAGATTTTGATAACTTCTCTGAATCGGATTTAGGAATGATGTTAGTGGAACTTGTTGCTTACATGGGAGCCGTTTTCTCATTGAAGGGGGATATGCTTGCCAATGAAAACTACTTGCGAACGGTCAAGAGTAGAGAAAATCTTCGTAAACTTTTAGAATTAATTGGGGTGGATCTTAGAGGACCTCTCGCTGCTGCTGCGTCATGCAAGATGACGGCGACGACGGCCCCTACAGTAGCCAATTTTCCTTTAACCTTTACTCCGGGTAATCGAGTCTTTGCTATTACGTCACGAGAAGATGGGGCTGCGGTTAATTATACTTTATATAAGCTCGTGAATAACTTTATTCAAGACATAACGAGCACAACGGCTGATATTTCTCTGGCGGGGGATGAAGCCGACAATGCTACTAGCTCTGTTTTTACCAATGTGGCTCTTTTAGAAGGAGCTTTGAGTAAAGAGGATGGTATTTTTGAGCTAGTGGAGGGGAACAAGCAGGTAGCGTTGTTAGATTCCCCAATTATTGACGGGAGCGTGCAAGTGTATGTCACGGCTGGAGTGGGAGACGCGGCTACTGGAGCATATAAAGAGGTTGAACGTCTTTATGCAGCTTCTGGCGCAACGGATCGCGTCTTCCAAGTGATTTACGATGACAATTTTGCAGGAACGGTATTGTTTGGGGATAATATAGCGGGTGTATCTCCTCCTCCTGGGGCGGAATATACGATTGTTTATAGAACAGGCGGCGGATCCCGAGGTAACATCATTAGAGAAGCTATTAACGTGACTTTAACAGCCGACACAGCCGATGAAACTACCCTATCTTTTATAGTTGAGAACAGTACAGCCGCTACAGGGGGTGCAGATGCCGAAACCATGGAAGAAGCTAAGAAATATGCACCTTTAGAGTTTAAGAGGCAAGATCGAGTTGTTACTCTTGAGGATTATGTATCTATTGGTAATTCATTCTTAAGTAAACAAGGGACGGTAGGCAAAACAACAGCAGTTGTGAGGGATGCGTTCTCGTCGGCCAATGTTATTGATTTGTATACTTTAGAAAAAGCATCTGATTTACATTTACAAAAAGCTTCTCCAACATTTAAAAAAGAATTGTTAGATGAAATTGAGCCTAAAAAGATGTTGACAGATGAGGTTGTGGTATGTGACGGACTTATTAGAACTTTAGATCTCGTAGTTACGATTCGTATTGATAAAAATTTATCTGAAAAAGAAGGGGCCATAAGACAGGAGGTGGTGTCAGTAATTTTAGATTTCTTTAGCGTGGATAACATGGATTTTGGTAAGACTTTCGTCGCTGCGGATTTGAATAGGGCTATTTTTGAGCTTCCTAATGTGCGCTTTTCTACTATAGATAATACTCCTCAAACAATGACTGTTGATTTTAATGAAATTATTCAGTTAAATAACTTTACAGTAAATATGGTTACTGTGTAATGGCACGCAGATATATTAGGCACAGCAGTATAAACTCTCTAGGCGTAGTTCGTCCTAAGGTGGTGTCTGTTGTGTCTACGGGTTCTAATCTGCAACGAGAAGCTACTTCTCAAACTTATTTTAAAAGAAATTATCTGGATGCACTTAGAAAATTAATTCCTCCTTTTTACTTTCATGATGATTTTTTAGTTAGTGGAGATCATGTTGCTTACCCCGATCAGTTGATTAATTCCCATATTCTAGCGAATAAACATATAGGGACTATCCTAGGAGTTTCTTCTATAGCTACTGATAGGCAGCTATCAGGGATTACTACTCCTTCGGGCTTTGCGCGATTTTTCTTTCGTCAAAATGTTCCTACAACAGTTGCACCTGGGGATTTTGAGAGGAATATTCTTAGTCCTTTAGGGCAATCTTATGCTCAGTACCCAACTAGTGCTGAATTTTTAACTTATGTGAGTGGAACTTTGTTGCCTAGCATTCCTCTTGCGCGACAGGGGATTATAGATCTACCTCCTCTTACTGCTAGTGCTTTTGGGAATGATTCTTCGGCTACTCATAAATATTTAATTAATAATTTGGGATGGTTGTATTTTTTAAATACTAGTGGGCCTACTAATGGTTATAATCCTTCTGGGGATATTGCTACGTTAATTGTTGATAACTTATGGCGGGGTAGAAGTGTAGAGTTAGCTGATGCATTAAAGGTTTTTCAAGAATACCTTTGGAGAAATGAGTCTACGTGGGGGTTTAGTGATAAGATAATTCCGGAACATTTTGTTTCTTCTGTAGGTATGAGTGCTACGCATTATACGAGTGGAACTCAACTTTTAGATAGGCTAAAAACGTTAACTGAAGTAGTTTATTCCCCTCACTACCTGGATACACCTGATCCCTATGTAAAAAACGCCTTTACAACCTTTTTAAGCACTTCTTCTACTACTTATGAAGGCACTTTAATAACTAAAAAACAAGAAAGTGGCCCCTTCACCAGATTTTTGGAAGCTTTATCATATAGTTTTGCTGATAGAGCTACAGAAGGCAATGAACTGGGTATTTTATACGATATTGGTCAATGTCCTGACGAGTATTTAGAATTATTAGCTGAATTAATTGGGTGGAGATTCATTGGTGCCGATATAGGTAAGTGGAGAGTACAGCTTCGTGATGCTGTAGCAATGTACAAAGCTAAAGGAACACGGAAATCTGTTCAATCATTACTTGATGCATTATTCTCTACGGGTGTCTTTAATGTTACTACTAGTAGCAATCTTTCTGAGCTTTGGGAGTCCTATGTTCCTGAGTTAATTTACTATGCCCTTGCTACTAGTTCAACATACTTTGCGGGAGGATTTAAAACTTACGATGCTACTATCGCGGAGGCCCAAGGGATCCCTACATGGTCTACTTCGAGTATGGACGAAAACATTCGTCTTGCTGTTGATCATATTTTATTTAATTTAGTACGTGAGTTTCCTAATAATTTCTTCTTAGGAACGTCTAGTTTCCCCATTTCTCATTTTGTCTTGTCAGGAACTAACACTATCTGGAATGGTCAATACCACTGGATGCCAGGATGGTCCCAGGGATATGCAGCGCCGGGAGGGACGCCCCCCTCGGGGTTCTATATGACGGAGTTACATCATTCTACTTCGTCTCTTCCGTTAGAGTTAGTAATTAATCCAAATTTTGTTTTTCATTACCGCAACCGTGATTATTGGATACCTCCCTTTGAACGAAAGCAATATTATCAACGGGCCGCGATAAATGAAGGTATTCTAGATCGTATTCAATATTATTTACGATGTTTTGGGGTCAGCAAGTCGTTTGCTAAATCTGTTACCGATTATGTGCGTTCTAATACGTTAGAAGATGTAACATATACTCTTTCCCAGGAGTTCCTGTTCTTTACTAAATCTCAAGTTTATCCTTCCAACTATGCCGATATTTTAAGAGATGTAAACAAAGAGCGAACTCCTGATCCTGTAAGCTTACTACCTCTCTGGAATGGTAAATCTTCCCATTTTGTTATTTCTTTAGATGCCAGTTCTTTCGATTGGAAATCTAAACAGTACACTTCCACTACTGCTTATGGAATGAAGCAAGTTATGCGTGCGCTAGATCAGCTAGTGCCTGCTCATGCCATTCCAGAAGTTCTTCTTACATTGTCCTCGGTTGATGACACTACCTCTTCTCTAGGGGATGCACCTTGTAGAGAGCTATCCCCAGGGTTTAATGATTTATATGAGGGGTCTTCCAATGTGATGCCTAATTTCACGGTTTCAGCCACTAATATGGAAGTTATCGCATCCAACAATGGCATAAAGCCGAAAAGGTTTAAGAGGACTCAGGTAGATACTATTCACGATATACTCATATCGGGCACCCCCTGGTGTGGTAGCGGAGGCGTGATTATCCCAAGAAATTCTTTAAGACGCCGTAATTATCACTATTTATTGCCTGAGACGAGTATGTTTACCCGCAATGGTAGGAATAATCCTGGTAGTTTAGAACTGTCTACTACTTACTATGCTTCGGCTACGGGATATGTCCCCTTAGGCTTTATTCCCTCATCCCTAAAATTCCAATCTATTGGTTTGAAGCGTAATCCCAATGGAGAACAGCTTGGAGAGCTTATTGATGAAAATAATTTCCCGGCGGTGTGGGAAATATGTCAAACTCGTAACTCGGGGGACTCTTTCTTTGGGTATAATGTAGCTGACACGTTTGCATCACGCGGTCTACAAGCCGTGGATTCCTCTACCTGCACTACCTATGGTCGTCGTGGAGGGTTAAATAAAATACTTTCTATCATGAACCGTGCTCATGATGAAGAAAAATATTTACAAGCTAGTTCCATCGTATCCGGCTTTTGGGGTCAGTATGGTAAGAGAGCCCCAACGTGGCCTCAGGAAAATAGCCTCTTAGTTCCTTCCTCTATTGCGTCCTGGTTTACTGAGTTGGGAACTATGGAGCAAGTGGTGAGAGGAATAGGAAATTATTTAATTAATACAGAGGCGGCTGATGAATCCCTAAGTTATTATGAGAATTTTACTTTTGGTCGTAATTTGCACACTATGTATGATGTGTATCAAAAACTCTATGGCTCTCATGCCTTGCGTGAGAATTATGATTTACTCGCTGTACCCAACTTATTCAGCCATACATTTGGTCCTCTAATTTATAATCATGATTTTGATATAGATGGATCAGGAATTGCTACTAGCTCCTTGTTGCAAACTAGTAGTGCTCTAACGGAGGTGGATATTTCTTATTACGGGGGGAGTGGAGTTTTGAGTCCCTCGGGATACACGGTGGGGACTTACTTGGCGTCTTCGCCTACAGATGCGTATGTTACGGTTCCTGAATTTCGTAATCCACACATAGTAAGTGCTGTCGATCTAGTGGACTGTTCTTCTTCGGTTAGATTTTTCGCTCATCCGGTTTTCTCTGTATGGAGGGTAGCGCGTACCGAAGTAGGGAAGTATATGTTCAATGAGTTTCTTGTAGACAACACATTAATTAAGTATCAGCGTCCCAATAACCCTTCTCAGCTACCTCGTATACGATTAAATATAGATAATTCCCAAACTGGGGTTCAATCCAATAACTTTTTTGAAGTGGATCATGAGTATGAGGTACGCCTTCAGGCTCATAATTTGGATATTGATGATAAAACATTCGGAGGATTAACTCTGGGTATGTGGATTCATACACAGCCCGAAGACGGCGCTGTCTGGTCATATACTCCCCAAAATAATTCGTGGAACGAAATTTCCCTTTCTGATTTATCTTCGGTAAAGGGAGTAGATATTGTGAAATCTAATAGCCAAGGATTTGAGTTCCCAGTCGAGACTATCCCTAAATCCCCAGGGGCTCCTTCCCCTGATCCCGGATGTGGTGCGTTCAATATCCCTATCTCCTGGCCCGCGAATCAGTCCCTAACCTCTCAAATTCCTATGGGATCGGCTCCCCAGACTGTTGTTCGCTGGGGGGATGTCACACGAAAGAATATTTCATTTAAGTTCAATACTTTTAATAAGAAGGTACGGGGACTTACTAATTTTTACGAGGATAAGTATACCAAAGTTCATCGTACCGATCAAAAGTATACTATAGAATTCTTTGTAATGGTTGGGGATGACAAACGCTATATTGTTTTTGAGTCTATCTCGTTACACGATCTGACAAATAAAGGTATGGCCGCTATCCAGAGTAAATATGGCAATGTTAATCTAGATTTAGAGGAATTTAAGAATGTAATTAGATACTTTAAGAGTATTCAGGTTGCTAATGCTAGCCGTAATGCTAATACAACAGCGGGTGTTATGGAGACCAGTGGGGGTAGCAGGCTTAATTATAGATCTAATTCTGTTATCTATTATAATCATAAACAAGCGAATTTTAATAATCTTACTTATGTGGATATTACGGATGGTTAATCATGAGGGGTAAAGTAGAAGTAATCCAGATCATTGAGGATGGGAGAGAAAAGGTTCTCTACGAGGAGAGCAACCTCGTTGTTGATCAGGGAGGGCAAACGATTGTTGATATGTTGACCACTCCCGCAACGGTGTTTGACACTAACCCGCGTGTAATGGATACTTCTAATTGGGTTGTTCAGGCCATATCGTTCGGCAAAGACGCTAGTGCGTATCACAGGAATGCCCATAAGGTCGTAAATAAAAACTTGCTCCCTTATTCTTCTCCATCTGCTCTTTATAAAATTAATGGAGTAGGGATGCAGGGTGTGTCTAGTATAAACATGCCAGCCAGTGAAGCAAATGTGACTTGGAGAGTATGTTCTGCCCCTGATGTAGATCCTCCTGCTATTTTCTCAGGAGTTGCATCGTCTATTGCCCATGTGACTGAAGTAGTTAACTTAAATCCTAGTTCTCCTAAAGGAAGTATCAGGTGCGTAAACACAGGATGTAATAGAGTTCTAGTGTATAACCTTGTTGAGAAGACCCACCCATACGGAGGTTCGTCACGATACAGTACGAGTGGTCCTCAGGATATATGGTTATGTGCCTCGCTATATTTTAAGGTTGCCACTGATAAATACCCTCTGTTTTTTGGTGCTTCTACTTTAGCCCTGACACCTTACGGAAAAACACGTACTGTTCTACCTAAACTTTCAGTTAGAGGAGTAGGGTATGATCACTCTACACACGAGGGTGCCCAATCTTATGGTAATGCCAAGGGAGCTACTCAACCCACAATTAACCCTAAGACAGGGGAAGTTAGTAGTATGGCGTTCGCATGGAAGAAAGAGAAAAGCAGAAGCCCATCTGCTGGTTTTGCCATAAGTGGGTGGGAGCCAGGAGGCGGAATTGAAAAATTAGACAATGGATGGTATCGAAGTTGGACCTCCATACTTACCTGTTCTGGTGTATCTGCTGTCCAAATGATAATGTATCCTGTTATTTCAAATTACTTTGATTCTTCAGGGGGGGTATACATTTATGGCTGTCAGTTAGAGGTTGGAAAATTCCCTACGGAGTTGCAACATAAAAATGATGGCATAATGCCTACTAATTGGGACTTTTCCGGGAATATGATGGCGATGGGGCGTAACATAACTCCCGAGTGGCGTAACGCTCTTGGAACTGCTCAACCTTCTGGAGGACCCTCGGGGACGGGCGGTGTCGTTAGGGTAAGCGGTATTGCGGGCGTTTCCTCTTACTACCCGCAAGGCCCCTCGGGACTAGAGGCTACCTTACCTTCTTACCCCTCACCTATGGACGACAAGTTAGAGAGGGGGGATACGAGACCAGGATTTGAGGTTAGCTCTCCTGTTAGAGGGTTTGGGGTGGGTCAAAATTTAAATGTGATTCCTTACAGGTATAATTTATCTTCCATAGGGTGGGTATCCGGAGGATTCACATTAGGTACCACCCATCTAAACCAGGAAAATAATTTTGATTTATGGTGGGCATGGAGAAATATTACCTATAATTTTCCGGTGAATAGAATAGGTCCTAATGCCTATTACCTAGGATGTTATCCCGAAGGATCCAGTACCGGGGGGACCAATTGGTCTATAGGAGTAGATGTAGATACTTCTACTTCCTATTATCCCTACTCAGGCCAAATTGCTTCGGGAACCTATTATGGAGGCTTCAACGAAGCTAGCTCTATGGATGTATCAGGGTATGTAGGTAAGGTGTACAATCCTATCGTGGGCACTACGTGGGGAGGGGGGCATAAGGGGAATGTCGGTCTGCCTGCTGATAATAGCTTCTCAGCTTATGGTCTCGTAGTGTCGTCGCCTGCGTTCTCTACTAACAATTTTGTGGATAATACTAAAGTAGTTTATGAAACCACTATTTTCTCAGGGGATGCAGGCTTGGCTAATCTTTATGGGGGCATATATAACATGGGATTATGGACTCTAGACGTTAAAGAAAGCCTTAAACGCGCTGTGCCCCCATTTATCTTCAAGCCGTTGTTTAACCCCCGCCAATATAGGCTATTTAGCTCTAAGAAATTCGTGAATAATTTAACTTTTATACAAGACGCGGTAGGACCGAGTACCGGGAATATGGAAGCGGGAGCCCTTAATTATCAACATTTAAAAATTAGATGGACTATCGACTTTAATCCGGCGGAGGAACAATGATTAAGGGTCACATTACCGTTTGTAAAATTTATCAAGACGGCACTGAGGAAGTGGTCTTGAATAAGAGTAATATGATTACAGGTGGATTGGGTAGCTCGTTTATAGACCTTCAACTCGGAGCGGGATCCATGGATGCCCAGGATTATTGTCCACGATATTTTCAAATAGGAACTGGGAGTAGCGTGGTTAACAGTTCTTTGACCGCGTCCGCTGTTTTTTATCAGCTTTCTACTCCGTTTGATTGGGTAGATTATGGTGATGATAATACTTTAGATATTGTCCAACTCCGTAGAGGCTTTAATGCTTCTACTGAAGATTCGGGCGTCACGTATGGAGAACTGTTACAGACCAGTACCACTTTTTCTTCATTAGTTTTTTCTGGCATTAAAGGATTTTTTGGGACTATTGGAAAGGATTTTAATACTCGCTGGTTTTTGGATTCTTGTGAATCAGAGTTTGTTTTAGATGAAGACACCGCTAATGGAAAAACAATTTCAGAAATAGGTTTATTTGCAAAAAACCCTAAAGGTCTGCCAAATGATAACCCAGTTTTGATGGCTTATAAAAGTTTCACAGGGCTATCTAAAACTAAGTACTTTTCTCTTGTAATTAGATGGAATATCGGGTTTTTAGGAGTATGTTCTAAGGTAGATAAATACTATGGGACTAATCTTTTGGCGACCGGAGGATCTCAGCCCAGTGTAGCTGTTAGTCCTATCGGTTCTTATGCAACTAAACCTCCTCCTTTACCCCCACCGCCTATGGGACCTTCTACAGGGGGTGGATCTAGTCCGGGCGGCGGCTACTATTAAACTTTGCTATTATAAAATAAAATCATGAAAAATAATGAAAGTGTAAATGTTTCAGGAAACCTGGAAATTTGGAAAATCTACCACGATGGATCAGAAGAACTGCTTTTTGATGAGCGAAATACAATTACTTCTGGGATGGGGGTTGGCTTGGGATTACTTTACGCAGGTTCCGGGGCTACTAGTATAACTAATTTCCAAATAAGGTATTTTCAACTAGGCGTTAAAGGAGATTCTGTTCTTACCAATTATACGGTGTCCACAACGGCCCTTGTCTCTGCCTTAGGACAGGTCAACGGGGTGGCGGATTATAAAGGAACGCAATCCACTATTCCTATATCTAATCATGAGCTAATGGCTTGGAATGGAGCGGCCAGTGCCACTACGGAGGGGGAGACCACCTGGGCGTTTGGGCTCATGTCGGATAGTAATATTAAACGAGTGGACTTAAACTCTGTAACCTATATAATTTACCTAGATCGAAACACTTGTAACGATCAAATTTTAAATGAAGTTGGATTATTCATGAAGAACCCGTTGGGACGAGCAACTGACAGATCAAATTTAGTGGCTTATCGTCCTTTTACTGATATTACAAAGACTAATGATTTTTCTTTAATCTTTAAATGGACTTTAAATTTCTGATATGCCTTTTCTTAGATCTGACCTATACCTTACCTCGGGAACAAGCGAGTTAATTAATAACTGGGTTGACCCTGTTTATAAATTTGATTCTAGCTCCTTCTATAACTGGGAGCAAGATAATCTTCCTATTTATGATTTAGAAGACAGGGATGATTACCTGCACGAGATGGCAGGCTACCCAGCGTCTTCTATTACCGGCATGATGCTTACAGTGTCGGATGCTGGGGTGGATAATAAAAAGGTATTTGGGTCTCTCTCGGCGGCGGTTGATGCCCTTCCCAATACAATTAGATTCCCAATAATTATTGAAGTAGCAGCTAGTGGGCAGTTAGGGGAATTGCGATTAGAAAACTTGCAGTTTGATGGTTCCGGTGCAGGATTAGAGATCGTAAATAGGGGGTTTGCTAAGATTATGTGTGGGAGTACTACCCCCTACAGTTATGTGCAGGGTATAGATAGTGGTGCTAGTGGAATTGTAAAATTTCATTCTCCTGATTTAAGCGCAACTATGAAGGATAGTAGCTGTCTAGGAGTTTCCAGTACGGTTTATCGGAACGGAAACCCCTTTGATTACTGGGATAACTTTACCAGGGCATTTTTAATTACACCTGAGTGGAGCATAGACTCTGCGGGATATCAGCGTACTATAACCATGTCCAGCTATTTTAAAGATTCCGGTGTAGGATTTTTCTCTACTACTGCTAGCTCGTTTAATTCAGGAATTTATGTAGATAATTCCGTTAGTTCAGATTTACAAATAACTAACGATGCCATGTCCCCCGCACAGTTGGTGCAAAGAGCGCCTATGGCTACTCCAACATCTAATGATCGGGTTACAGGATTTTATTATGCTAATAATTTGAGCAAGGTATTAATTAAAGATTGCACTGGTAATATTTACTTAAGAGGGTTCTGTGTGGATGGGACAAACGGGTATGAATTATCCACAACTGGTGGCATCCAAATAACCGATGTAGGATTTGATATTCAAAATTCTGAAGCGGTTATTGAGAATTGTACTGCTTCTCGATGTAAGAATGCCGGTATAAAGATTAATAATTCGAATATTATTCTTAATAGGGGGTTCATTGCTTTTCGGAATTATGAACTAAGAGATGGAGGTAGTAGTCATCTTGCTGAAAAATGGGAGAACGGTTCCGCTGGCTTGAAAGCTAATAATTCTAATATTACTCTCAGTGCGTCTATTAGTGCTTACAAAGGGTGTCCCATAGATTCGCCGTTCTGCTTTTATCGAAATTTAGTAGGTATGGATATTCAGAATTCTCAGATTACTACCCCAATGAAGGCTAAACTCGGCAGAAATATGGCTGGGAATCCTTCAACGGAGAATCGAGGATCCGAAACTATAGTCTTGCAGGTATTCTTTAATAAGGATATAGGGATTCTAGCTAAAAATTCTGTGATCCGTACGAATGAACGGGTATCGGTCTTTCAAAATGACCAAGGAATGGAGTTAGATAATTCTCTGTTTGAAACGTCGCAGTCTACTTTTGATCATAATAAGCGATCCGGTGTCCGAGCTAGGAATTCTGTTTTTGTATATAACAGAACTCTGCAAAAGACCAACTATGGAGATGGAGGCCCGTTTGGTCCTCCAAATGAGTTTACTAATAATGGGCAGCATGTGTTGCTTCAAGACTCATCTCAGTTTGTGCCTATGTATACTAGTGCTATGGACACTATCTTTGAGCCGTTAGTCTTTAGTGCAAATCATGAACTTTTAGTTCGGGATGACGCAACGGGTGGTGGTGGAATTACCCAGGTTACTAAGCCTGCTGTGGTCCTGGAAGGTGGCTCCTTTATGGAGGCCGTGGCTAGTCGGTCGATTTTAAACTCGGCGCAGGCTGATAGTGCGGCTTATCAGTCGGAGAACGCAGCTATTAAGGGGGCTGCTTTCCGAGTGGTCGATCAAAGTACCCTTAAGTTGGCAGGAACTAAAGATGTAGCTACTTTTATTAGAGGTCCTTATAACCCTGATAAACAACAATATATTGCTGGGGTATACGCAGGGGATTCCTCTAAAGTTTCCTTCCATGGGCCTACTACCGTCGCCCAGTTTGGTGTGGATGTGCTGGCTGAAGATCATTCTACCATGGAATTTAGTCCATATATGAAGGATGGTAGTGTGGATGCTAGTAGTTTTAGTTTATTCAACACAGACAACCATACAAAAGTACAGCTTCATGCGACACGAGCATGTTTGGTAGCCAACAGAAATTCTAATATTCATATGCGTGATTTGGGGGATTTTCACGAATGGCCTGAACCATATAGAAAAGAGAGTGTCCTGTCCCCTGATTATAATACGGCGAATGCTGGTCATAAGCTAAATACATCAGCTTTCTGCTCCTCAGGGTTTATGCAGTTTTACCCTAATCCTTTTGCTCCTTACGTTGCGGCGGCTGATGGAACAACAGCACTAGATCTTCCGGCTCTGGCCCACCCCGCTAGTTTGGATGATATGCCGGGGGCATTTCAGAAACTTACAGCGTGGACTGCTGGGGGTGTTGCGGCGGCTTCTGTTGGTGGTATGTGCGTAAGAGCAGTTGGAAATAGTAATGTCAAAGTGCAGAATGTGAACTTCCCTTGCGGGTGGGCTAATACTTCCGGGGCTTATTATGATGTATCGGCTGGGGTTTGTGCTCACCTACGTATTTGGAATATTGCGGATAGTTCGAAGCTTCATGCTTCTTACCTATCCCTGGGTGGTAATTACCCGCGTGAGCTAAGTGGATCTTACTACGGCCCTGATGCGGTATGGGTTTCCGGCGGGTGGGGCGGTGCGGCATCAGCGGTTCTCTCCGGGGCCCCGTCTTCTACTCCCGACACTTCCAGTCTAAGTATTTTAGATAGTTTTGGCAGGGGGGCTCAGATTCATGGAGGTTTCTATGGAAAAGATACGTGGGAGAATATTGGCCCCTTCAGACTTTATGTGTCTCCGCATCCTATAGCTAAGTTTTTAGGGTATCCGATTAATGGGGCAGGATGGGGGTTTAATCCCGGTTATGGAAGCACACCCCGCACCCCGGTGAGTATGGGGTATGAATTTGGTGGTGGTGGTACTACCCTCGTCAAGAATGTCCCCTATCAATTATTTGCTCAAGGGTATGCTGCCTCTAGTGATTGCAGTGCCACCCCTACTTACATCTTGAGTAGTATTTATAATGAGTTAGCTTTTAGTGCATATCAAGATAATAAACTTTCCATGCTTAATGCAAGACCAACCGCGAACTATGCCTCTTCTTACTTTTATACTTCAGCTATGCTTTCTCCTGATATTCAAAATAATATTTGGTTCGATGAATCAGCTATGAACACTTTTGCTAATGCTAAGAATGGTACTTTGAGCACTTCTGGTAGACAAAAAATAGTAAGTTACTATAAAGCTATTAAGGAGTATCCTGGGGAGTCGTTCTGGGCCTCCACGGGAGGGGGTGGCCTTGGCTTAGGATCTGTTAATCTGTTCGATTTAGATAGAGATTTATAACGATGACATATACTTTTAACCAGCCTGTTCGATACTATAAAGCTAACGATCCCTACTACTATGAGGTGGATAATATTCCTATTCGTCAGTTAGAAGAAAATGTTCTCTACCTTAAGGAGAAATTGGAGGCTGGAGGAGGAAGCGGGGGAGGAGGCACTGGTACTGGGTCTTCGTCTGAAATTGATATCTATAACATTAAACAACTTAAGCCTAAAGTTTTAAACGGGAGAACTCTCACCGTTAATGCCGGTAGATTTTCTGCTAGGATTAATGATGCATATAGCTTGATGCCATTAACCAACTTAATCTACCAAAATCTAAGCCCCAGTATAGTGCAGGGGATTCCTCAAAATTACCCCCCCTTAATAAGGAGTTGGAGTACGGCTCAAGTTCAGCAGGTTTGGGATAGTTTCGTTAAAACACAGTCGTCGGGAGGTTCTCCGTGTCATATTAATGGATTAGAATATACTTATACTTTTCATATAGGCCCTGGAGGAATAGGTGGTAATTACGAAGTAAGCCCTGGGGCTGGCGGATCTACAGCGGGAGGAAGTGAAAATGGCGTTTTTCCGCATTATAAGAATGCGTCCCGCGTAGTGTGGGCTACGTGGCCGTGGCAAACAGCGGGATCTGTCTCTCCCGATACGGTTGGTATAAGTACGACGGGGGCTCTTGTTAACGATGTTGATATGTGGGCAGAGTTACATTTGGCGTTTGTTAAGCAGTGGCGAAGTCCGTTTAGAACGTCGGTAGTAGACTTTAAAGGTGGGACTTTTGACATCCCGGCATTTGATGATTTTGATTACTGGTGGAGGCAAGGTTCGACGGGGGAAACCCCTATACCGGGGGCAATTCAAAGAATTGATTTACTAGTTCTCTATGCTCTTCCTATAGATGCTAGTTCTACGGCTGTTACCGATTATACAAATACTTTTTGCGCTGGGGGGAATTTATCCCCTAAAACCCTTGTTCAACCTACATTAGGTTTAGTTAGAGGTGCGGGTATTGGAATTCACTCTGATTCAGCGATGAACCTAGTTGGCACAGAAGAGGGGTGCGGAGATCCTGGAGAAGCTGGATCGAAGCGTATTTTAGCAAATGTTAATGACGGTGATTCGACCGCTCCTTCCAGAGGCACGGGTATTACAGATGCAGCCGGGAATGTAATTTATGGGAGCTTCCCTTCGCCCGATGATTTAATTAACCAAGCTCCCCTTCTCGCTTTGGATGTAACGGGTATTGATAGATTGTCTTTAGTAGGCCAAACCGCTTTGCCCCTAGCCTATGTGGTGGTGAATAAGAATGCTACCACTTTATCGGATGAGGATATTATTGATATCCGACCTTTTATGCGGACTACGGAACTTAGCTACAATGAAAGAGCAGGAGTAGCTGCGGCTAACCCTCCTCTTTCCTTGGGGAACCCAGCCGTTGGTCTGAATCAGTTGCAGGCAACGATTAATTCACTAGTCGCCAGACCGGGGGGCGGGGGAGGAGGAAGCCTAACTTCCGGTAGGGCTCTTTATAGCGATTGTATCATGGGAGGTTTGTTATACGGAGTAGAGGGTACCCTGTTGACTATGAATGAGAATAATACAGCAGCGAATGATCCTTGGGGAACCAATACTACAACTGCATCTATAAACATTGGTGGAACTACTTATTCCTTTGCCAACTTTACAAGTAGTAAAGCATTTACTGAGAATACGAGTCCAGCTACTAAGCGTGCATTTTTATCTTGGCTATATCAAACTAAACAAGCAGATTTGAGGGGATGGATCTCCGACCCAAATAACAGTTACGGGGGCGCGAATTCCAATCACCCTTATCAGAATATCCCTTCGGTTAGAAACATTCCTCTATTCCCCGAATGGGACCCGCCCCTGAATACGCAGAATGCGGGAGGAGTTGTTGCCAGTAACTCCGCTCCCCCTAGTTACTGGATGTGGTTAGAGGGTGTTCGTGGGGCAAGACCTTATCTTTATTTTCCGGGTGGCGGCGGTAATAGTGGTCAGACCAAGAAGAGCGGTTCGTTGTATAAGGGGGCTGCGTGGCCCAGGACTCAGACAGCAGGCATAGATCGTCCGGCTACCACCCAAGTTGTGACTAAGGAGTTAAGGGTAAAGTTCCCTAATTGGGTACAAGATTATGATATATTAGTGGATTATATTAACTGTAATCCCTATGGAGGGGCGATGGGTGGGATCTCGCCTCATACAAGTATTGGTAATGGGCTATACGTCAGTAAGGGCCCAATAGAAGTAAATTCCGTAGGGGAGTTTGAGGCGACTATCGTAATAAATTCTATGGCGGATGCCGTCCCGCAGGATCTCATGATGAACACAGGTGGAGTCCTTCAGCACGAGTTTGCACAAGGGCTTCAGATGCCGCAATGGCTATCTTACTCGGTTGTGCTTCCACAGTGTCCTCAAACCCTGTATAAAACGGAGCAACAGAGCGGCGGGAGTATGAGAAATACTTTACCCCTGGTTCCTAAAATTGGAGCTTCCTACTACCCCACAGTTAAATTTACTCTTATTGGTTATGATCAGCCTATAATTGGAATTAATAATGCTTGGAGGGGGAATTTTGGAAACGGCACATATATTCCCACGAATGCTATAAATAGTAGTAGTGAGGCTGCAAGTGCTGCGGTACCCCCCATTTATAGCAGTGGCTCACGAGGAACCCAATTGCTTACACCCAATATTGATCTAACTTAAAATGTCATGCCTCATAATCCCGGCCATGTTCCATCCGGCAATAACAAAGGAAACCCCCAAACCCCTTCTAATTGCGTAGCGATTAATCTTCCCCCACGCGGGAGCTATGTAAATATTCCAACTGAGCCCCCTGTGGTAGTAGTGGATCTCAAAGACGATCCACGCCCTCCCCATCCACCTACTTTTACGGGATTTCACGAGCCTAAGCCACCCAAGAATTTAGATTGTGGGTGTTATGTTGAGGGGAGTCCTGAATTAAAACAAGGTGCGGTGATATGCCAAGGTAGGAGATGCAAGATTCCGGTGACACTGACTTGGACTCAAACGTGTAAGGACAAGGCGAGTAATGCACGGCACTCTCCTGAATTTACAAATTTTGAACCACCCGTCGGAGTCCTAGGATTCTCCCAAACTGGAGTAGGGGGCGAAGATTGCGGTAACGACCCTCAGGGTTTTTGTTGTGTAAATACTGCTGGGTCTAAGTGTTGCCAAAATATTGTTATGACTTGGTATACGGAATTCGAATTGCCTCATGACCCGAAGGGCTGGCAGACCTCAGGGCCCTGGACTGGGGGTGTAAAGCCAAAAGACAAAGTGCCCCAGACCCCAGGACCCGCTGGTCCTGTGACCCCCGGTCCCGCTGGTCCTAGGCGAACATGTTTGTGTACAGCGTCTGTGAACAAGGGAACAACAAAAACTACAACAACTTATTATGTGGGGAACTGGGTTTATGGAACACATTGGTACTCAACACAGTTTAAGCAGGACTGTGAAGATGGTTTTGCTGCCACACCTAGCCATGGAGGAGGATACCCGTCTTTTCTAAACACAAATCAAGGTAAGTTTATGTTTAACCCCGATGTTAATGGCACTGCGGGGGAGGATTGTACCGACCCAAAGGGCCATGCTTATGGGTGTTGTGGTCAAAGTGGTCCTGCCACAGGCGCTGGTTGTTGTCCCGATATTGAAGTTTTCTGGGCAGAAAACTGGCACCAAGAGGAAATCCCCGCTTGGGAGCCCCGAGGAGGGCCCTGGACTGGGAGTGTAAAGCCAAAAGACAAAGTGCCCCAGACCCCAGGACCTGCGGGTCCTGTGACCCCCGGTCCCTCTACTCCGAGAACTACATGTGACTGTGTCCCTGGGAAACAGCTAGGTACCAAAACTACAACGTCCCCCACAAGTCATGGGAGCATACTTGCCACAACTACTACAGAGTTTGCACAGGTTTGCTCTAGAAATAAGGTGACTGGCGGTCGTAGCGTTGGGGGAGAGGCTTACAAGCGGTTTATTGCTGCTAATAGTAATCAGCCTAACTTTTCTCCCGGACAACCAGGGGGGGATTGTACCGACCCAAGGGGCCCTGCTTACGGGTGTTGTGGTCAGAGTGGTCCTGCCACAGGCCCTGAAGGTTGTTGCCCCAATATTAAAGTTTTCTGGGCAGAGTATATTCCATCTGAGCCCCCTCCTGTTACAGGGCAACCCTATGTCCCCCCAGACACACCACGACCTTATGAACCCCCAGGAGGGCCATTTACTGGGGGAGGGAAAACGACGGGTAGCGGATATGGCGTTTGGGTATGTGTTAAGGTAAAAGAGTCCCCCTGTCCTCCGGGAAATAATCCTGATAAAAAGGAGGAATTTAAATGTTTTCAGACAAACCTTGAGGGATTTCTAGGTAATTCGTATGCCCAGGAGGTCTCTAAAGGCTTAGGGATATGCGGAAACACCCCACAAAACCCATGTACTCCGGCACATTTTGCTCAAAATCCTGCCTGGGCTCAAAATAATATGGGGAAAAAATGGACTCTTACGAATGGGGGACATGCCACCAAGGTGAAGTGTGAACAATCATGTACGGATATTAATTGTGTACCTGTTAGCAAATGTCAGTGTGCGGTTGGTAACGGAATATACTATAACTTAGCACCGACCCTTCAACCCGGTGGTGGTGGGGGTTATCTCCATACAGCTATTTTCCCCCAAGTTTGTTATGAATCCAGCGTCAATCCTGGGCATAGTGGAGACTATACCTCTAATATTCAGCAGCATAGCGGAAAGATGGGCTTTAACCCAGATGGAACCGGTGTTTTAGGGATGAACTGTAAACCTAAGGTTGGTACTGGCGCTTCACCATGCTGTGAGACGCACGATCCTCGAAGCGAACAGTGTTGTGACCAAGTGGTGATGACCTGGATTGAGATACCGGACCCTGGATCCCTTCTCCGCCCTTCCCCTGGTGAAATCTCGCAAGGCCCCTCCTACGGTCTGGCCCAAGGAACTCCTCCTACAGTTACTTTGGGACTTGAAGAAGAAGGTTATGAAGACGACCCCACCTTGGTTCTTCCCTTTAATCCGAACTACACTTTCCAGTTTTCGAATGATAGTGTGGTCGCTCAGTTGGCCTCTCTCACCGTTCCTAAAATGGGTTCTGCTGATGAGAATAACATATTTACAGAGATAGTGTCGGATGTCTTAAATACTTATTTAAAATCTTCGGGAAACAACTTTTCGCAGCCCTACTCAGGGGCTACGATTGCCTCGTTCTTGTTTAATCCTACTTTAATTCAGAAGTCCCTTTCCCCTCAGATGATTGAAGCTCTAGGTAAAGTAAGCTCAATGAATGTGGCGTCCCTTAATCTTGGATCTCTCCTGTTAGAGGCTCTAAAAACAGCCGTTGTCCGAGGAAAGGTTAATGAGTATTCTCCCGATTTAATAGAAAGAATGAGTAGGAACTGTGAATTTGCCTTCCCTGAAGGTCTCCCGGTTTCTAATCTAGTTACCCCGTCAGGAAATATTAAACGTGCTTTAGGGTTTATTAGAAAGTGGAGGAGAAGTGTATGGCCTGGGGCATATCTTGAAAATGGAGAGCAACAAAGGCAAATAATGATGCTACACCTAATCCCTTCTGATTATAATCTTCAAGTAAAAATAATACGCCAAGATGGAAGCGAAGCGGGGGTTTTAGTAAAGGATAACGATACTATTCCGGTAACAGTAAATGTTGGTCCGGAAGGGGAAACGATTAGAGAGGTTGAAGAGGTGAATGATTTTGTTACTTTATTAGACACTAATAAAGTAGAAAGAGTAGTGCCTTTAGTATCCGATAGGGATAGGGCTTACGACTTTAATCCCTCACGGTTGTCCATGATTTATGGACTGTTATCTCAAGGAGTTCAGTCGTCAAATAATAATCACTATTATTTTGATTTATCAGTGAGTACCAATTATAGCCAGAAGGTGGAGACCACTAGTGGTTTTGATCCTCAACGTCCTGGGGAGTCTCCTGAGGCACCTACCGGCGCCCTACAAAATGCTTATCTAGTACGACTGGATAAAGATAGCATAACGGATATGCCCTATGGTGATTCTTATTACCGCAAGACTAGGGTGCAATATAATGAAGTATGGAATGCAGGGAGTGAAGCTACTTTTGATGCATTTGTTTCAGCCCATTCGGGTTATCGCCATAAAGTATACATTGATATCCAAGATGGGTGGTGGAATCATTATGTGACAACCAGTACTATAGATGCTGAATTTTATGATTTAGATTTGGATGAATTTGATAGTAACTTATATGTACGTCGAGTACCCCATGATTTAATGTTAATACCTGTTAGTAAGGTGGAGTATAACCCCTTCCAAGGTAGCTCTAAGCTAACTCACTATGTATTAAATGGACCTGTACAGAGGACTCTTAGAGTTATGATCACACCATTCCCAGATCTCTACCAAAGTAATTATGTGAAATATGTACTGAAAGAGGATGAAAAATCATTCTCAGGAGAGGAAGATATGTTTGCTATTAGGGCAGCACAAAATTTTAATGGGGCTACTGAATCTACGGAAGTAGTGGGGGACGAGATACCTGATCGTGAGCCTTCTATTCTAGGTAAATTCTTAAGAGAAATAGAGCTAGTTCAAAAGAACTATAATTTATCTGGAGGGGGTGGGGTATCTTCTATATTTGGAGGGGATATGTTTTCGTTCTTTGATCTTAATGAGGTAACGGAGTATCTTCAGTATGTTCCCACCTTGGTTAGACAAAATATTGATTCTGGTATTTATACGGATGGTCTCAAGATCACTCCAGTGTTGCGAACGTCTCTAGTCAATACATTGCTAACTTCCGAGAGGGTGAAGAATGTTAACCTTACAGATCGTCGTAAGTATACCGAAATACCTCGAACGCTCGACTATGGGTATTTTCCCGGTCTCCCTACTACGTACACAGGCGATTAATAAATTCCGCACAAAATAAAGAAAAAAATTATAAACCCTTATGAAGCATCTAAATATATTAGTAGGGACATCATTTGTGTCCTAGAAAAGTAATTTAAAAGAGGAAAACTATGTCTAACTATATCAAAGTTAATCCAGAGTATGTTAAAACTCTTCTGGAAGGTGCCGCCTGGACCACGGCAAACGTCTCTGTGGCGTCCGTACAAGAGGCGGAGAGTGTTGAGACGGATCCTACCCATGTATGTCCCTTATGTGAATCTACCTTAGAAGAGGATTTGTCCGATGAGCAGATCCTGGATCATGTGGAACAACTTCAGGATGTTTTATTCACCTTGAATGAGGGGGATAAGAAGGGTGATAAGTCCGATGACAAACCTGACGACGACCCTGACTACACCACGGGTGCTCGCAAGGGTGATAAGTCCGATGACGACCCTGACGACGACCCTGACTACACCACGGATGCTCGCAAGGGGGATAAGTCCAAAACTCATAAAGGAAAAAAAGATTATGAAGAGGCTAAGGCTCCTAACAGCACCGATGGCCTCCCCACCGAGGAGCATCCTAAACGCGCCCAAATGTTAAAAAAGGTTAAAGAACTTAGAGCTAAGTGAAGGTAGGTGATGAGCTTCTCAGTTGGAGATTATGCCGAAAAGTTATTAACTCAGAACCCCCCTCTTATGGAGAGGGGGACTCCATCTGATACTCTTTTAAACCCAGTTCATTCTAACTATTCTCCTGCTGTTGTCGATCAGGTGGACATTTCTAAGGTTGAAGTACCTACCAATTTTGTTAATGCTTTATTAGAAGATGCCTCCCAGAAGGGGGAGTCTCCGGATAAAGTAGAGGAAACTCCTGTTATTGCTGAAATGCCGCCTTTAAATTTAGAGCCATTACTAATGGAAGTGAAGGCTCTATTGGTAGAGGTTAAAACATTACTTCTTGAAAATACCTCTGTTGGAAAGATTGGGGTTTCGAATGCAGATTCTAATGGGCAACAACAGAAGAGGAGTGACACAGAGGAGATCAAAGATCTGCTGCGTAAAATTAGAAACAAGAGAGGGTAAGGTGGCTACCTTGTTTAGTATTTTAGAGGGTAGGGCCAGTGAAAAAGAGGCTACCAAGATTACCCCGGTAAAAGCGCGAAAGTCTCGGGTTAAAATCTACAAAACTATTGAGGACGCTTTAGCTAAAGGGGCTGTGGGGGATATGTTTAGTACTAAAGGAGCCTCCAGAATATATGTAATTTCTCGGGCAGACTGGGGAGATGATAGTTCCGGTAAAATAGCTAAGGGATTCACTCCAGGTAGCTCTACTCCTTCCTCTGATTTTGAGAGTATTAAAGCTCATTCTATTAGAACAAAGCTAAAGCATGGAGAAACCTCCTCGGAAAGACTCAAGAAAAAATACGGACCCGGAGCTAAAAATAAAATTAAAAATTCTAAATCAGCAGTTAAGGGGGGCTAATGTTTATTAGTGATACATTTATTATTGAGAATCTTCAAATTTTAGAAGAATCTAAAAGCAATGGAACCATGAAAATCGAGGGGGTGTTCCAGCGTGCGGCTACTCCTAATCAAAACAATCGTATTTATGAAAAGAAGTTATTGGTTAGAGAGATGAGTAGGCTAGGGGAATCTATAAAGGAACGCCGTCTAATGGGAGAACTGGATCACCCGGCCCATGATGCCGTCAAGCTTCAAAATGTGTCTCATTTAGTGACCGGATTAAAAATGAGGGGCAACGAAATGATTGGAGAAGCTGAGATACTTAATACTCCTGCCGGTCAAGTTGCTCAGGCTTTAATTAAAGGGGGAGTAACTTTAGGGATTTCCTCTAGAGGAACGGGGTCTTTAAGTGAGATAAGGGACGGAGTGTCCGTTGTTAATGACGATTTTAAACTTGTCACCTTCGATTTGGTCGCAGATCCCTCCACTAAGGGGGCTTTTCCAGCATTAGTCAATGAGAGTAAAGATTCTAAGTTTATTGAGGATACCATCAAAACAACTTACGATAAAGCCATGTCGGAAAAGATCTTTATAACTCTATTACGC
>Ga0114899_1000496_pt1 | contig 27896 bp, 22 predicted proteins | sample MalvireepMed_215_FD_83497 | JGI IMG/M metagenome (GOLD analysis project Ga0114899, IMG submission 83497) | Marine viral communities from the Global Malaspina Expedition - Malaspina viral metaG DeepMed_215 | ecosystem: Environmental > Aquatic > Marine > Oceanic | place: Mediterranean Sea...
CTATAGATAATGCGTATTTGGTATAAACTTATTGGGTTTTGATTATAGCCTTATTGCTCATTAGAGTATAAAATCCGTCCTCTTTATGAATGGCCAATTACTTTGAGGTTCAAATGGAAACAATCGACAACATTAAAAAGCAAATCAGCGAAAATAAGATCATTATATATATGAAAGGCAGCCCTGAAGCACCTCAATGTGGTTTTTCTTCACAAGCGACTCAAGCATTAATGTCATGTGGCAAAGAGTTTGCCTACGTCGATATCTTACAAAATCCTGATATTCGCTCAGAACTACCTAAGTTCGCCAATTGGCCAACATTCCCGCAGTTATGGGTCAATGGTGAATTGATTGGTGGTTGTGATATTGTTATGGAAATGCACCAAAACGGCGAATTGGCAGAATTAATTCAAGCCGCATAGAGTCATAATAAAAGGCATTAGCTAAGTTAGTTGTGTTAATGCCTTATCATTTTTAGCTTGAAGTTAGCTACAACCAAGTTGAAACTTGAGTTAATCCTACGCTTTTATAATGCTGCGCTTGAGATCTAAGTAACTCAACCACATTATCGAGGCTTTCTTCGGTTATTTCCTTTGATTGTTCTACTTGAGAGTAGTTAGTCAGCATTCCGTGCTTTATTGTTGTTTTATCTGACTGTTTATTTAACATGAGAGCTCTTATATAAGTTTATTATTATTAGTTAATTTCCTGCTTGAATATTATTAATTATTTTCGTGTATTAACAGGTCACACAAAAATTTCAGTAGGTAAATTGGGACTATTGTTGCCAAAAAAATGTTTTGCAGTTTGATTAATTTTAGATTCAATCTTATCGTCCTGGTACCAATCTTCTGGATATGAACCGATTAGATGAACGTGTTCAGGTAAAAGAGGATAAGAAAATTCACTGCTTAATTTGATTTCAGTTGCGATATGAAAATTGGCAAATTGTTTTTCTTTTGTGCCAAGACAAAGCCGACCATCATCTAGTGTGTACCATCTCATAAATCCCCCCCAACAAGCTTTAAATCGTTATTATTATGTGTTCTGTTATTAATGATACTATCAAAAATATCAATTTTAAATGTGAACAAACTCACAAAGAAAACATCTGCTTGTTTAAATAGTATCCAATCAAAACTACCAATAAGTCATGTTCGCTTCAAGCACTATTTAATTTATATCGCTGTTTATAACTTTATTCATTGGAGAGCAATTTTTTTATTCCTTCAGATTAATACTTAACGCGAAATAATAAATATTAGGCAATGTTGGTAGAAATATGAATAATTAAGGTTCTTACCCTATTTTGATTTATTTAATTGATATAGAGGCGATTTCACAGTTTTCGCATATTATAGAAACCTATCCTATAATCTATTCAAAGCTAGTTAACGTATTGATTAAATAGGCTAAACAATGCCAAATAAACTTGATGAGCTCAGAAGCGAACAAAGAATAAGTGGTAAAGACGCCATATTCGTCTGTTATCCAAGCCAAGATGGAAGCAGAAAAGAAGAAAAACATACTTGTAATGCTGAAGATATTTCACAAGGTGGAATAAAAATAGTAACAAGAAGACCTTTACCACTTGGCTGCATTTTACCCATAGAGATCCAAATCCAAGATAAAAGTATCCATTTTAGTTTTGATGGTGAAGTTAAGTGGTGTCTTGAAATTGATGAAGCTCCGACTTATTTTGCTGGTATAAAGCTGGTTAAACTCGATGGGAAAAGTTATCAACAATGGCGAAATTTTGTTGAAAGCTAAATGTGTTGGACCAGTTTAGGAAAATGTAACTATGAGTGTTGATAATCGAAAACACCACAGACAAGATCGAGAAGAAAAAATTTTTATCGAGTTATTATCAGCATCTGACGATAACTCTAATGATAATGTATTAATAGAGTGTACCACTTGTGATATATCATCTAGTGGTCTAAAAATTCGCTCAAACAGTCCTTTTATCCAAAATTCAATTTTAGAATTATTGATTAACTTTGAATCTGGCGGTTATAAGTTTTTGCTGACCGCTGAAGTGAAATGGTGTGAAAGCCCCCAAGAAGGGACTTATATGGCGGGTTTTGAACTATTAGATGCCGAGCATTCAGATTTCCTTGTGTGGCAAAATATGTTTAACTCTACAGCTATAGAATAACACGAACGCCATAAATCACCTCAAGAGCATTGTTTATGAAAAAATTGGGCTTACTTATTTTATTATTGGCCGCAATTACTGCTGGCGCCCATTACTCGGGGGCTAGAGATTTTAGTCAAGTTAGTTTTGCATGGAAAAAATTGGATAATGGCGGAGAGTGGGGGGCTTTTTTTTCTGATCTTGTGACTATTATAAAAGGCGAAAAATTAGTTAGCTCTCAGATTTCGCTTACCGCTAATCCCAATCAAATTATTTATCGTTGGAAAGATGAGTTAGGTCAATTGCACTTTGGTCAAACCCCGCCCAAAGACGTTGATTTTGAAGTGATTAAGCAGGGCGACCTAAAACTTCAGACTCAAAAAAGCATGAGCAAAGACGAAATAGACCAAGTGCTTAAGCCCAATGATAAGAAGAAAGATTAAATTTGCTATTCTAACGATATTTAGCTGGGTTTAATGTATCGATTTGCTCTGGCTTTTTTAAAAGTGCATAAACTGAACCTGTGCCTCCATGGCGAGCATGAGCAGAATGAAAAGCAACCACAGTATCGACTTGTTTTAGCCAATGATGAACATAACTTTTTAAACGAGCTGGCGGATTACTTAGAGCGCCTTTTCCGTGTGTAATTAACAAAGTTCTATGTTCAAAGCGAATTGAGCTTTGGAGTAGTTTAAAAACATCCTCTCGAGCCTCCGCAACCGTTTTTCGGTGTAAATCTAGGTGAAAATCAATTTCATACTTTCCTTGCCTGAGCTTTTTAAATACCGCAGGCTGAATACCATCGAGCTTAAAACTTAATATTTCATCGGGTTCTACCGATTCAACATCGCCATCGGTCAGAAAATTTTGGTTTTTACGACCAAAAGACTGTGCAACCTTCTGTCGATAAATCGCGTTGATTTTATCTTTATTTGATAGTCTTTCGGCAATCTTGTCTTGCTTGAGTGGTTTAACGTCTGACATTTCACTAAAAAAGTCATCAGGTTCTTGCTCTTCTACCACTGTGATAAACCTTCATAATTGGAATTGATTAAGAAATTATCGCATTAAAAGGGATAGATGCAAATTAATTGAAGTGAGCCTATAATTATCTTAAATGCTAGTAATAGGAATAACAGATGATAGACGGAAAATTTGATGTGGTTTTTAGAGGCCAAATAGTCAAAAGTTTTGAATTGGATGATGTTAAAGCCAATATAGTTAAACTGTTTAAATCTTCACCAGAAGCCGTTGAGCGTCTTTTTAGTGGTGATGAGGTCACCATTCGTAAAGGATTAGACTATACCGCTGCGATGAAATATCAATCTGCTCTAAAAAGCTCAGGTGCATTGGCGTTAATAAAGGAAATCACCGAAGAAGCAAAAGAAACTCTAGTAGAACAAGAAGAACCAGTAGAAGCAGTCGTTTCAAAGACTGTTAGTAGCAATTCAGAAACGAAAGAGCCTGTTGAAACAAGTAACTCCGCTGGAGAAGCTACTTCAATTGAAAGTGACGATAGTTTATCGATTGCTGCCGTGGGAGCCCGGCTTTTACCTGATAAAGTCTATGAAAAACGCGATGTTGATACCAGTGAGCTTTCTCTAGCATCCGCAGGAGAAAGAATATTACCTAAGCAAGAGCCAAAGGATTACCCTCAGCCATCAATTGATCACTTATCGTTAGACGATTAGCTTATTTCTTTTCTAGTCTGTGAATAATGGTCAAACCATAGGTTTGTAGCCCCGGCAACGGCCACAGGCATTAAAAAGATATTAATAACGGGGATCATGGTAAAAAACATCACTAACAAACCAAAACTAAATGAAAGCGATTTCTTTTGTTTAATTTGAATTAGCATCTGTGAAAAAGGGACTTTGTGATTATCCATAGGATAATCAATGTATTGGATCACTGCCATCCAGGCATTAAAGAAAAACCAGATAAATGGTGCAACAATTGCCAGGGGTGTAAAAAACAAAATAATGCAGAAAATTGCTCTTGGTAGATAATAAATGAATTTTTGCCATTCTCGAACAAATAGCCTAGGAATTTCTTGTAAAAACCCCCTCCAGCTAAAGTTATTTTGTGCGGTGCGGCTTTTATTGTGAGAATCTTCGGCCTCTAAATGACGTTCTACCGCTTCAGACAATAAGCCATTAAAAGGCGCGGCAATCCAATTGGCAATAAAGGCAAAAATAAAGAAAACAACCACAAACACAGTGAAAACAATTAGTGGCCATAATAACCAGTCTAAGTATTCCATTATCCACTGAATAAATGAGTTATCTGAAGTCTGTAATTCGTTATACCAAGATGTAATTTCGTTAAAAGCGTAAATTGTTGCTGTCGTGAGAAGAACAATATTTATCAAAAGTGGGACAAAAACATAACTTCTAATGCCCGGCTTCCAAACAAGTGAAAGTCCTTTGCTCAAATAATGAGCGCCTCCCAGTGAAGATTGCTGCATATTGGAAAAATCCCTAGAATTCGACTTAATTTTGATGTGTTTTAATCGTGAAATAATTTAAACTAATGCGTTTGATAAAACCAGTACCTTTTTGACTAAAATTTGTAACTAAATTGTCGGACTATCTAATTCCAAAGTGCAAAGAAATTAATCCATTATTGGCGTAGAAAAAGTCATTATATAATCAATAAGAATTGAGTAGTAAGTTAAAACATGCGATTAAAACAATTAAAACTAGCTGGCTTTAAGTCATTTGTCGACCCGACTAGTGTTCCATTCCCAGACAACTTAACTGGGGTACTAGGTCCGAATGGGTGTGGTAAGTCAAACATCATCGATGCTGTTCGGTGGGTGATGGGAGAGTCTTCTGCGAAGCATTTGCGTGGTGACTCAATGACCGATGTTATATTTAACGGTTCAACTTCCCGAAAACCGGTTGGTCAGGCTAGTGTTGAGCTAGTATTTGATAATACTGAAGGTCGAATTACGGGTGAATATGCTAATTATGCTGAGATTTCGATACGCAGAATGGTGACTCGTGAATCTGTAGTTTCTTACTTTTTAAATGGCACCAAGTGCCGCCGAAAAGATATTACCGATATATTTTTAGGCACAGGCCTTGGACCTCGCAGTTACTCAATTATTGAACAGGGCATGATTTCACGTTTAATCGAGTCAAAACCTCAAGAGTTAAGAGTTTTCCTTGAAGAAGCTGCAGGTATTTCTAAATACAAGGAAAGGCGCCGTGAAACTGAAAATCGTATTCGTCACACACGTGAAAATATGGAGCGCTTACTCGATATACGTGAGGAGTTGGGTAAACAGCTCGCTCACCTGCAGCGTCAAGCCAATGCGGCAACTAAGTATAAAGATTTTAAACAGCAAGAGCGTCAGCTTAAAAGTGAGTTATCGGCGCTGAAATGGAAAAAATTTCATGGCCAAGTTGAAACGTTAACCGCAGAAATATCTAAATTAGATATAGAGTTAGAAGCGCGTATTGCAGAGCAAAGGCACGCAGATAGCCAAATTGAAGAAACCCGTGAGAAACATATTGAGTTGACTGATCAGTTTAACTCAGCGCAAGGCCGTTATTATGGTATCGGTGCTGATATTGCTCGTTTAGAACAAGGCATCGCCCATAAAAAAGAACGTAGTGTTCAATTAAACGAAGATTTCCAACAAGTTTCAGTCTCGTTAAAACAGATCATGGAGCAAATGGAGCAAGATGCTGGTCAAGTAGAAGAGCTGCAAGCTAAATTACTTGATTCTGAGCCTGAGTTAGAAATCCAACAGCAAGCAATGGAACAAGCACAAGATGTTCTCGCCGATATTGATGGCGCTATGCTTGACTGGGAAGAGCAATGGGAAAGTTATAATAAGCTAAGCTCGCAAAATAGCCAAAAAATGGAAGTAGAGCGTACTCGCATTCAACATTTTGAAAGGTTGATCGAAAGGTTGATCAAGCGCATTGAAAATAACGATCAAGAATTAGAAGCCATTCAAGCCGAGCCTGTAGAAGAAAGCATGGTTGAAGCGTCAATTGAATTAAGCCAGTCTGAAGAAGAAACTGAAACGCTTAATCTTGCCGTTGAAGAAATGTTAGAAAAAATATCCAGTTTACGCGCAACTCGTCGTAGCAGACAGTCGTCGCTAGACCAGTGTCGAAATGAACTACAAAAGGCACAAGGTCGTCATATTTCATTGAGCGCTTTGCAAAAAGCTGCTTTGGGAACTGATAATTCAACCGTAGATGAATGGCTTAAAACTAATAACTTTATAAATAACAAAAAGTTAGCGCAAAATATTAAAGTTGATTCTGGCTGGGAAACCGCCACTGAAATGGTACTTGGTGATTATTTAGAGGCTGTTTCGGTTGATTCTCTCGATGACGTTTTAGCTGATTTTGAAATGTTAGATTCAGGTAAGCTCACATTATTTCAAAATACGAGTTTGCACATAGAGTCAGCAATTAAAAATAATTTGTTGGAAAAAGTAGATAATGGAGAGAGTGTCGCTCACATATTGGCTAATATTGTTGCCTGTGAAAATGCCCAACAAGCGCTGGCTTTAAGAAGCGATTTACAGCCACACCAATCCGTAGTGACTAAGGATGGCTTTTGGGTCGGGCCAAACTGGGCACGTATTGCCAAGAAGCAAGCTGATGAAACAAGTGTGTTGCAGCGGGAATCAGAGTTAGAAGTTTTAGCCGCCGAATTAGAAACTCTCGAAGCTAAATATGAAGAGTTAAGCGAACAAGCTGAAATTGACCGTGATGCGCTTAAAGACATTGAATCCAACTGGGAAGAAAAACAGCGTCAGTTAAGTACCGCGAATAAACGTTATAGTGAGTTGAGGGCAAAAGTGGGTTCACAACAAGCTAAAATGGAACAAATCAGTAAACGTAAAGAATCCTTAACTAAGGAAAGGGTTGATCTAACTCAGCAGCTACAAACTGACGAACAGCTATTATCACAAAGCAGAGCAACTTTAGAAAAATTAGTTGATGCAATGGCCGACGATCTCGAACAAAGAGAAAATTTGAATAGGATTAAAGAGGAAAAACGCAATGCGTTAGAGCAGGCAAGGTCACAAGTGCAGTCATCTAAAGATTTAGCGCATAAAATAGAGTTAGAAGTAGCTAATATCCGCTCAGAAATAAATTCAGTGCAATCGACAAACCAAAGAATGCACACTCAAATAACAGAACTTCAAACTAGAAAGGTATCGCTTGAAGATAATTTGAAGCTAGTAAATTCTCCAGATGATGATTTAGCTATCGAATTGGAAGAGGCGTTAGAAAAACGATTAGTCTCCGAAGAAGATTTAGCTAAAGCGAGAGACTCCTTAGAAGAAGTGGATAAACATATTAGAGCATTTGAAAAACAACGACACGATGCAGAGCAATCTTCACAAGCGGTAAGAAGTCGTTTAGAAAGATTAAAAATGCAATGGTCTGAAAATACCACAATGCAAAAAAATCAAGCCGAGAGTTTAAGTCGAGGTGAAGAAGCGCCAGACGCGAGTCAAATTTTAGCTGATATGGAAGAAGGTGCAACCGAATCTGAGTGGAATACTAGGTTAGAAACCGTAGCGGCTCGAATCCAGAGGTTAGGTGCTATTAACCTGGCGGCGATTGAAGAGCATGAACAGCAATCTGAAAGAAAAATTTATCTCGATGCTCAGAATGAGGATTTAGAAACTTCATTAGAAACACTCGAAAATGCAATCCGAAAAATTGATAAAGAAACTCGTACTCGGTTTAAAGAAACTTTTGATAAAGTGAATGCAGGTATGAAAGAGTTATTCCCCAAAGTTTTTGGCGGAGGACACGCTTACCTTGAACTAACCGGCGATGATTTATTAGATACCGGTGTGACAGTTATGGCAAGACCGCCAGGAAAACGAAACAGTACCATTCATTTATTGTCGGGTGGTGAAAAAGCGTTAACAGCCTTGTCATTAGTTTTCTCTATTTTCCGTTTAAACCCGGCGCCATTTTGTATGTTAGATGAGGTTGACGCACCGCTAGATGATGCCAACGTTGGACGTTTTTGTAAGTTGGTTAAAGAGATGTCAAAAACAATACAGTTTATTTATATCACGCATAATAAAGCGACCATGGAAATGGCAAAAGCGCTAGTGGGTGTGACTATGCAAGAACCTGGTGCTTCAAGGCTGGTTGCGGTTGATGTTGATGAAGCCGCTGATCTGATCGCTCAGTAAAGGATAAGGAACCGTAATGGATTGGCAAATTCGCATTGCACTGATTATTGTTGGTATCGGGATCATTAGTTTTATTATTTTTGATTATAACCGCCGCAAAAAGTCACAAATACAAAAACAACGTCTCATCGATCAAATGCGGGAATCTGCCGGGCAAGTCGATGGAATGGGATTTGATATAACAGGCGTAGGTAGTGCGAGAAAAACTTCAGAACAGTCGGCTAACCCGGTTGTTAGTAGTGAAACAAAGAATTCAAGTCTGGTTGAAGAAGAAATTAGTGTATCTGATCCAACATACAGCAACCCTCAATTATCTGAATCAAGCAAAATAGAAACCCCCTTGCCTGATGAGCTATTAAAAACAGATGAACCATTACCCACAAAAGCTCGCTCTAAAACATCACCGACTGAACAGTTAGGTTTTGATGATTTGACAGAGTCAGATCATGAGAACAACAATACTGATCCGGACTTAGTATTTTCCTTGGTACTAAAAGCCAATGAAGATGCTGCTTTTAAAGGCAACGATTTTATGCCCATTTTTCTTTCTCAAGGCTTACGACATGGAGATATGGGAATATTTCATCGGCACCAGGGAGTGAAGTCCTCGAGCGTCTTGTATAGCGTCGCTAATGCAATTAATCCAGGAACCTTCGATATTCAAAATATAGAAAACTTTGAGACTCCGGCGTTCGCATTCTTCATGACTGTACCTGGACCAACCGACCCAATGATGGCTTTTGAAGGTATGGTAAAAACCATTAAACTACTCAAACAAGAGTTAGGTGGACAAATTTTAGATCAGAGTAAAAGTGTGTTTACCGAACAAACCTATCAGCATCAGCGTGATCTACTACAGAATTATTTAACTAAAGCTTCGATCAGAAGCTAAAATATCAGACGGTAACAATATTCATAATAGGTTTCTATCTTAATGACATCTTCACCTCAGTCGAAACATCAATTATTAAAACAACAAATAGAAGAATACAATTATCAGTACTATGTACTAGATGAGCCTACGGTACCAGATGCCGAGTTCGATCGCCTGCTGCGACAATTACAACAACTTGAAGCATTACATCCAGAATTGATCACATCTGACTCACCAACTCAAAAAGTTGGCGGGAAACTTGATAGCGCTTTTTCACCTATTACTCACATCACGCCAATGCTTTCTTTGGATAATGTTTTTAGCGAAGATGAGTTTGTCGCTTTTAATCATAGAATGTTTAATCGCTTAGGTGAGGAGCAAACAATCGCTTTTACCTGTGAGCCTAAACTCGACGGTTTAGCTATTAGTCTGGTTTATCGTGATGGTGTATTAGTATCAGCGGCTACCCGTGGTGATGGAAAAATAGGTGAAGACGTCACCCAAAATATACGCACCATAAAAAGTATCCCACTCAAATTAAGAGGAGATTTTCCTCAATTATTAGACGTTCGCGGTGAAGTCTTTATGCCTAAGTCGGTGTTCGACAGTATCAATAAAGCAGCAATAGAAAAGGGGGAGAAGGCTTTTGCAAACCCAAGAAATGCTGCTGCAGGTAGCTTAAGGCAGCTTGATCCGGCTATTTCTGCTAAAAGGTCATTAGCGGTTTATTTTTATTCCATGGGAACAACTGAAGGGGTTGAGCTGCAAACGACTCATTTTAAGCGATTGATGCAGCTAAAAGAGTGGGGATTACCAGTTTGTCCTGAAATCAGACAGGTTGATGATGTCAAAAGTTGCATGGCATTTTACCAAAATATTCTAGATAACAGGCAAGCTTTACCTTATGAAATAGACGGTGTTGTTTACAAAGTGAATCAAATTGATCTCCAACAAGCGCTCGGTTTTGTTGCCAAAGCTCCGCGCTGGGCGATAGCGCATAAATTTCCAGCACAAGAGGAAATGACAAAGTTACATTCAATTGATTTTCAAGTCGGTCGCACAGGAGCAATCACTCCAGTAGCTCGATTAGAGCCGGTATTTGTTGGTGGTGTTACTGTGTCTAACGCGACTCTGCATAATATGGATGAGATTGAACGCTTAGACGTTCGTAGTGGCGATACAGTGATTATTAGGCGTGCTGGTGATGTTATTCCGCAAATAGTCTCTGTAGTAATCAATAAACGTCCGAAAGATACTCAAATAGTGTCAATTCCAGCGAACTGTCCGGTATGTAGCTCTGTGGTTGAAAAAGAAATCGATCAGGCTATTTATCGCTGTAGTGGCGGTTTATTTTGTGACGCACAACGTAAACAAACAATTAAACATTTTGCCTCTCGTAAAGCCATGGATATTGACGGTTTAGGGGATAAATTAGTTGATCTGTTATGTGATGAAAATTTATTGAATAACGTTGCAGATATTTATCGTTTGACCAAACAACAATTAATTTCATTGGAACGAATGGCAGAAAAATCAGCTGATAACTTACTTAACGCTATTGAAATCAGTAAAAATACCAGTTTAGCTAAATTTATTTATGCGTTAGGTATTCGCGAAGTGGGCGAGGTTACTGCGATGAATTTAGCCAACAATTTATTAACGATTGAGCAAATTGAAAAAACCGAGCAATTAGAACTAATTCAAATAAAAGATATCGGAGAAATTGTCGCAGAACATATCGTCAACTTTTTTGGCAATAATCAAAATAAACAAGTCGTGTATGATTTGATTGAGCAAGGTGTTCAATGGCCAGATATAGAAGTGTTAGATAAATCTCAGCAACCTATACTTGATCAAACCTGGGTATTAACTGGCACTCTAACTGAAATGAAGCGCAATGATGCTAAACAGCGTCTGATAAAACTTGGCGCAAAAGTCAGTGGAAGTGTATCAAAGAATACAACAGTCGTTGTGGCAGGCGAATCCGCTGGTTCAAAATTAACAAAAGCCAACCAGCTCGGCATAAAAGTGATTGATGAAGCTGAGTTTATTATCCAACTGAGTGAACTTGAAAATAGAGGAGAAGAACAATGATTATTATCGGATTATACGCAGGTCTTCTCGGCATACTTTATATTGTACTTTCATATAGAATTTCTTCCTTAAGAAGAAAACATAAAGTCGGTTTAGGTGATGGGGGTATTAATGATCTTCAACAAGCAATCCGTGCACACGCTAACTATATGGAATATGTCCCGTTATGCTTAATATTATTAGTTGTGTTAGCCGCTAACGGCGCAGACATAATGATTATACATATAAGCGCTAGTATTTTAGTTTTTGCCCGTGTTTTACATTTTGTAGGTTTAACTCAACGGTCTGGCACCAGTTTTGGCCGGCTTTGGGGAACTGTATTGACTTGGTTATTAATTTTATTTTTATCAGGACTCAATATCTATCAATTCCTAAATCTCTCTTTTTAAATAATCATTTAGTCATAGAATAAAACTGCTTATAGCACAACAGAATTAAAAGACAATTTCTTACATTTTGTGAGAGATTGCTTACAAATATTCAGGGTGTTTTACTACCAAAACTTACGAGTCTTGTCCTATTATTTAGTTGTTGATTCAGGGAAAATACTTCTCAGGGATGAATAGTGGAATATAACTTAAAGGACAAGGTTATGACTAAGACGAAACATCAATGGGCAACATTTCAAAAAGGACGTATGAGAGTTAAAGCTTGTGTTAGTTGTGGAGAGTTACATTTGCCGAGTAATTCAGAAAAAGCTTGTGAGCATCATGCTGTTTTAGAGAGTCAAATTGTTAAAGCAGGATATCGTTTATATGGTGGTCATGCGTCTTTGGCTTAATTATTTATAAGTCATTAGTTTTTAAAGCTGATCCTAAACTTGGTTGTTTATTTTTATTGAGAAGTATTTTTAACGCCCTAGATTTTACTAGGGCGTTTTTTTATGTGTTGAGAAAATGATAATCTGACTGATTATTTTGCCGTTTCTGGTTTGCTTAAAAATTCGTGCATCCAATTATAAACCTCACTGTGCCACTGTAAGCTATTGGCTGGTTTTAGAACCCAGTGATTTTCATCTGGGAAATATAATAACTTACTCTTTATTCCTTTCCTCTGTAGAGCAGTAAATGCAGCGAGGCTTTGAGTCACAGGAATTCGGTAATCGAGTTCACCTTGCACCACTAACATTGGCGTTTTCCAGTTTTGTACAAAATTAACCGGGTTATATTGTTCATGTTTTTCTGGTGCTTGATAATAAGGGCCGCCATTTTCCCACTCGGTAAACCATAATTCTTCAGTAGCATAAGCCATCATTCGGTTATCGAATACACCGTCGTGATTAACCAAACACTTAAATTGATCTTGCCAATTGCCTGCGATCCAATTGATCATATAACCGCCGTATGATGCACCTAAAGCGCAAGCATTATTGCCGTCGATAAAATCATATTTTTCTAACGCAAAAGATAGTCCTTTTTGTAGATCTTCAAAAGGCCGACTGCCCCAGTTTTGAGTAATTGAGTCGGTAAAATTTTGACCGTAACCAGTCGAACCGTGAAAATCGATCATGATGGAAACGAATCCTTGTCCAGCATAGGTTTGTGGATTCCAACGATAATGAAAGTGATCGCCAAAGCTCCCTTGAGGGCCGCCGTGGATCAGAAAAGCGAGAGGGTATTTTTTGCCTTCTACAAAGTTGGCTGGTTTAACCATATAGCCATGTACAGCTTCGTTATTCCATCCTTTAAATTTAAATTGCTCATAATCACCAAACGCAATCGAATCTAACTTTGATTGGTTATTAAAAGTAATTTGTTTTTGATCCTTACCATTTAAATCACTTTTATAAAGTTGCACCGGACTCTTTAATGAATCTTTAGCAAACACAATTTGGTTGGCTGAAATGCTCACCCCAACTATTGCACCGTCGGTATTGATTAAGGTTTTCTTGCCCGAACGGAGCTCTAATTTCCAAAGTGCTTTCGTGCCTAAATGATTGCCTGTTAAATAGAGTGACTTATCATCTTTTGAAAATTGAACGCTTGAAAATGATCTGTCCCAATCTTTAGTGGGCTTAGTTACTTTTCCGGTGCGAATATTTTTGATGATAACTTCAAGTCTATCGGCTTCAAACCCTGGTCGGGCCATCGCTAAATAGGCAAGTTTTTGTCCGTCATGGCTGATAACAGGTTGAGTATCCCAAGCGAGATTATCTTCAGTTAGGTTATAAGCCTTAGCTGGTCGGTCGATTGAAACTCGATATAAATCAAAATTAGTTGAAGTCGGCTCTTTCGCATTTTGTAGTCGAGCTGAGAAATAAACCGCGCTACCGTTTCTAGCAAAGGTATATTCTTCATCTCCGCCAAAAGGATCGGAAGGGACATTAGCATTGACTGCTTTTGAAATTGGAATAACTTTGTTATTTAAATCTTTACTAGACAGGTCAGTTATAAATAACTGAGATTGTTTTTTATCAATCCAGTGATCCCAATGACGCACAAACAGTTTATCGTAAACAACCCCTGAAGTTTGCTTTTTATCTTCTAGCTTTTCTCTTGAAGCAGTACATTCAAAATCGGCACAATCAGGATAAACACTGGCAGAAAATAATAATCGTTTATTATCAGGAGAAAGTTTAAAGCTTGAAACCTCAACTTTAAAGTCGGTTACTTGTACGGCTTGTTTTTTGTTGATATTTATTTTCCAAACCTGAGAAGATTGGTTGCGAGTTGATAGGAAATAAAGGTTGCTGCTACCAGACCATTTGGGTGAATGATCTGATGCGAGGTGAGTGGTGAGTTGTTCCGTTTTATTATCACTCAATCGAGTCAACCAAAGGTCAGTTCTACCGCGGTTAGCTTGCATATCAGTTTTTCTGACGACATAAGCTACGTATTTCCCATTTGGCGAAATAGTCGCACTACTTATTCGTTCCATGTTGATTAAATCTTCAGCGGTAAATGGTTGTTTAACTGCAAAAACGTTAAAGCTTAAACAAGCTAATGAGAGCAGGCTCAATATCAATTTTATTTTCATTATTTAATTCCCAACATTGCATATTCATGTATTAAATCTGCGCTTATTCTGCTTTTTATTGTCTTATATATCAAGCGTTGGCGATTATTCATTCAGCTGAGCTAAATAAAATAATAAATATAGATAAAGCAGTTGACAGCAGATCACTTTGCACATAAAATTCGCGGCGAATTCAGGGGCTATAGCTCAGCTGGGAGAGCGCAACACTGGCAGTGTTGAGGTCAGCGGTTCGATCCCGCTTAGCTCCACCAATTCTTTTTACTGTTTAATATTGATGGTCATAAAGCTTGAATTCAAAAGTTTTAGTCCCCTTCGTCTAGAGGCCTAGGACACCGCCCTTTCACGGCGGTAACAGGGGTTCGAACCCCCTAGGGGACGCCAAATTAGAAGCCAGTCGAATGACTGGCTTTTTTTTGCCTAAAATTCAGTCAATTAGAAAATCTCACTGACCTATTAATCAGCCAATTCTTCAAATACTAAGCTGATTAAAAGCATAGTTTAAGCTATAATGCGGCCATTAAAATTTGCCTTCTAACGGATTAGTTGTCGTTAGAAATCTAATGTAATATTTGTATTCTGAAATAGGATAACCAAATGACTGTCACAAAAATCAGCAAGCAAGATTTCATCGATAGTGTTGAGAGCGCTCTACAATATATTTCCTATTATCACCCCAAGGATTTTATTGATTCGCTTTATGAGGCGTATCAAAAAGAACAAAGCCCCGGCGCTAAAGACGCTATGGCGCAAATGTTAATTAATTCACGATTATGCGCAGAAGGCCGACGTCCTATTTGTCAAGATACTGGCATTGTGGTCGCTTTTGTCAAAATTGGAATGGATGTAATTTGGGACTCAGACGCAACAGTACAAGAGATGGTCGACGAAGGCGTTCGTCGTGCTTACTTAAGTCAAGAAAACCCACTGCGTGCATCAATCGTTAAAAACCCTGTAGGACCAAGAAGAAACACTGGGGATAATACCCCCTCGGTTGTTCATGTTGAGATGGTTGCTGGGAATAAAGTTGATATTACAGTGGCTGCTAAAGGCGGCGGCTCAGAAAATAAATCTAAATTTGTGATGTTAAATCCTAATGATTCTATTGTTGATTGGGTATTGAAAACTGTACCTACTATGGGTGCAGGTTGGTGTCCACCGGGAATGTTAGGGCTTGGCATTGGCGGAACAGCTGAAAAAGCGATGGTAATGGCAAAAGAATCACTAATGGATCCAATCAACATCCATGACTTAATCGAAAAAGGTGCTGAAACACCGGTTGAAAAACTACGTTTAGAATTATATGAAAAAGTGAATCAATTAGGCATTGGCGCGCAAGGTCTTGGTGGATTAACCACGGTTTTAGATATCAAGATTAACGATTGTCCTACCCACGCAGCGTCTCTCCCGATTGCCATGATCCCAAATTGTGCGGCGACACGTCATGCCCATTTTGTATTAGATGGAAGCGGACCGAGTTTTATCGATGCACCAAAGTTAGAAGACTGGCCAATAGTGACTCAAGATACTACTACACCAGCTAAACGTGTTGATCTGGATAACATTACTCAAGCTGAAATTGAAACTTGGCAGCCCGGTGAGCAGTTATTACTCTGCGGCAAGATACTAACCGGCCGAGACGCAGCTCATAAAAAGATAAAAGATTTAGCCGATAGCGGTAAAGGACTACCTGAAGGCGTCGATTTCGAAGGACGATTTATCTATTACGTTGGCCCAGTCGATCCTGTTGGTAATGAAGTCGTTGGTCCAGCAGGCCCAACTACTGCCACCAGAATGGATAAATATTCCGACATGATGCTCAATGATAAGTCAGAAGGTGGGCTTGGCTTAATGGGCATGATTGGTAAAGCCGAGCGCGGTGAAATTGCACTTAAATCTATTAAGAAGAATAAATCGGTTTACCTAATGGCTGTCGGCGGCGCTGCATTTCTAGTTTCCAAAGCAATCAAACAATCTCGAGTTGTCGCATTTGAAGAGCTCGGAATGGAGGCTATATATGAATTTGAAGTTGAAGATATGCCTGTCACTGTCGCGGTAGATTCAACTGGCGACTCGGTTCATAAAACTGGACCTGCAATGTGGAAAGTTAAAATCCAAGAAAGTAAGTAGTTTTAAATACATAAGTTTTAAAACAATAGTTTAATCAAATTGAAACGGAGAGAAAAGTGTTATGAGTGAGAGATTAACTCCTGGCCAAAAATTTCGCCAAGCGGTCGAAAACAATAAACCATTACAAGTGGTTGGCACTATCAATGCTCTAACAGCTCACATTGCCAAAGAGGCGGGGCATCAAGCCATTTATCTAGCGGGTAGTGGTGTAGCTGCGAACTCATTAGGGCTTCCTGATTTAGGAATTAGTACTATCGATGATGTATTGACTGATGTACGCAGAATAAGTGACGTGTGTGATTTACCTATGTTAGTTGATGCAGACACAGGTTTTGGCGGTGCGTTTAATATCGCTCGTACCATTCGTTCACTGAGCAAATTTGGCGCAGCAGGCTGTCATATTGAAGATCAAGTTGCGGCGAAAAGATGTGGTCATCGACCAGGAAAAGAAATTGTTAGCCTGACTGAAATGGTTGACCGTGTTAAGTCTGCCGTTGATGCGCGTTTAGATGATAGTTTTGTAATTATGGCAAGAACTGATGCATTGGCAGTCGAAGGTATGGAGTCGGCAATTGATAGAGCCAACGCTTGTATCGAAGCCGGCGCAGATATGATTTTTCCAGAAGCAATCACTCAGCTTGATCAATACAAAACATTTAAAGCGGCGGTTAATGTTCCTATTTTGGCTAACATCACTGAGTTTGGTCAAACCCCATTATTTACAACGCCTGAATTGGCAGAAGTAGGTGTTGATATTGTGCTTTATTGTTGTGGCGCTTATCGCGCAATGAATAAAGGCGCTGAAACTTTTTACAAAGCGTTAATCAGCGAAGGCCACCAGAAAAATGTAATAGACAAAATGCAGACAAGAGAAGAGTTATACGGTTACCTTAATTATCATCAATTCGAGCAAAAGTTAGATAGTCTTTTTGCTAGCGATAAGGAGAAATAAAAAATGACAGAAGCAAAAGCACCAGCGTTTAAGCCGAAAAAATCGGTTGCTTTATCTGGCGTACCAGCAGGTAATACAGCACTATGTACAGTAGGTAAAACTGGCAATGACTTAGCCTATTTAGGTTATGACATCATGGAGTTTGCGGAAAAAGCAGAATTTGAAGAAATTGCTCATTTGTTAATTCATGGACGTCTTCCAACTCAAGCAGAACTAACAAACTACAAACGTAAATTAAAATCGTTGAGAGGTTTACCTTCCGCAGTTCAAGAAGTGTTAGAAGCAATTCCTGCCGCAGCGCATCCAATGGATGTATTAAGAACCGGTTGTTCAGTATTAGGAACAGTACTTCCTGAAAAAGACGAGCAAGCACCAGCCGATGCCAAAGATATTGCAGATCGCTTATTAGCATCGTTTCCATCAATGTTGCTTTACTGGTATCACTACAGCCACAATGGCGTTTGTATTGACGTACAAACTGATGACGATTCAATCGGCGCGCATTTCTTGCATTTATTACACGGTGAAACACCAAGCGAGTCTTGGGAAAAAGCCATGCATATTTCATTAATTCTGTATGCAGAGCATGAATTCAATGCATCAACTTTCACCAGCCGAGTTATTGCTGGTACGGGTTCAGACATGTACTCATGCGTGAGCGGAGCAATCGGCGCGCTGCGTGGCCCGAAACACGGCGGTGCAAATGAAGTGGCATTAGAAATTCAAAAACGTTATGCGAGTCCTGACGAAGCCGAAGCTGACATTAAAGAGCGTATGGCAAGAAAAGAAATCGTGATTGGTTTTGGCCATCCAGTTTACACAGTTTCTGATCCACGTAATGTTGTGATCAAAGGCGTGGCAAAAGAATTATCTGAAGAGCAGGGCGACATGAACTTGTTTAACGTTGCTGAAAGATTAGAAACAGTCATGTGGGATGAGAAAAAAATGTTCCCTAACCTAGATTGGTTCTCTGCAGTTTCTTATCAGAAGATGGGCATTCCAACTGCAATGTTTACTCCAATATTTGTTATGTCACGAATCACTGGTTGGGCTGCTCATATTATGGAGCAACGGGTTGATGGCAAAATCATTCGACCAAGTGCAAATTATGTTGGGCCTGAAGACAAGAAGTGGGTTCCGATAGAAGATAGATAGAAATCACTTCAAATAAAGAACCATAAACATAAAAAAGGATGCTTATTTAGGCGTCCTTTTTTATGAATGCTATTTTTGCATATAAAACTTGTCTAATTTGGTTTTGCTTACAAAACAAAAAAGATGTATCTTCAGCATCCACTTATGTGTTGGACTAACAATCAAAAAGGGAAAGTATGTTATTAGAAACATTAGGTTTAGATAGTGCGGTAAAGTTAGCGACACCAATAGCCAAAAAATTATTCAAATCAAAACTGCAGCCTCTAATTGAGAGTAAAGTTGCTAACTTTTTTAAGACGAAAAAAGCAAAAAAACATTTTGAGATGTCCTCTATAAAATATATAGCAAGACTTACAGGGCAGTGCTCAATAATGAATACTATAGCCTTCCAAAATGCACCTAAAAAGTTAGAAGATTTGTATATTAATCTAACAATAGTGTCGGGTAATGGTGATGAGAAAATTGTTGTTGATGACGATTCTAATGTTTTCAAGTCTTCTAATCACATATTAATTAACGATACAGCGGGGATGGGTAAGTCAACGCTATCCAAAAAAATCATACTGAACGTAATAAAACAGAATGAATATATCCCTGTATTCATCGAATTAAGACAAATAGAAAATAAACCAATAGAAGAGTTTGTAGCTGAGAATTTTGGTTTGCCAGTAGAAAATTGCATCGATATAATCAAAGAGCTACCTCTATTATATGTACTTGACGGAATGGATGAAGTTCCGAACGATATTAAGAAAAATGTCATCGTGTATTTGAAGGCATTTATTGAAGAAGTTGGAGATTCTAAGATAATGGTGACATCGAGAGATGAGACCTTTTTATCTGAATTTTATAGCTTTACACAATATAGAATACAAAAGCTTAATAATAATGAAGCATACTCCTTGTTGTCTAAATGTGATCCAGTAGGTAATGTTTCAAAAAAATTAATATTGGGTATTAAAGGCAACCATAGCCGAGGAATTAGAGAATTTTTGTCAACGCCTTTATATGTTTCGTTGTTGTTTTGTGCATATAGATATAAAACAGTCATCCCTCAAAAGAAACATTTGTTTTATTCTCAAGTATATGAGGCATTGTTTGAATCACATGATCTTAGTAAGGAGATTGGATTTGTTAGGCCAAAATATTCGAAACTTGATTCAGCGGAGTTTCATTCTGTATTGCGTCGATTAGGTTTTTGGTGCTTAAAAAACAATGGTCAAATTGAATTTCAAAAAGATGCACTAGAAATTGTGGTTTCAGAACTACTAAGTAATATCAATGGTATTGATGCGAAAGCGCCAAGCTTTGTTAAGGATTTAACGACTACCGTACCTTTATTTGTAAAAGAGGGGAGTACTCTTAGATGGTCGCATAAATCATTAATGGAATACTTTGCATCAATGTTTATTTGTAATGATGCAAAAACTAAACAAGCTCCTCTGCTGCTAAAGTTTTTCGAAGGAGACTCTTGGTCTAGCGTAACCAATATGTTTGAACTTTGTGCAGATATTGACTATGGAACATTTAGAGTTGCTATTGTTAGGAAAGTATTAGAAAAGTATATTAACCATACTCAAAGCACTCATCAGAAGATTACTAACCGTTTAATAGCGAAAAATCTAATAGAGCTAAGAGCAAGCTTAACATTTTCATTTGGCTGCATTTTCGAAATGAGTGATAAAACAGAAATTCCAAAATTTGATGACGTAATTTTAAGAAAATTTGTTGGATCTCGACAGAAAGAGGTGACGAGAAGAGCTGCTCATATTAGGGTTATGCAACATCAAAAAATTGTTGGGGTTGACAGTTCTATTACTTGTATATTTAGTGAAGATAAGAATACAGAGATAATGAGAATAATCAGATCTAAGTCCCCTGAACTATTCCTAAAAACTAGTAAGAAAAAAAGAGATTACGAGTTGTTAGTAGAAAATTCTACTCTGAAAAAAGAAAAGACTTATGTGTTAGATGATAATCCAAAGTCACTTATCAATAACTCTAAGAATTTTGGTTTTGTTAATTACATCATATCCAGCTTTAATGACTACGTGCTTGATAAAAAGGCAGTAATAAATGAGTTGTCATTATTAGAAGAAGACGAAAGTAACGGTATAAATGATTTGATTGATGGTGTTTAGTCGAATAAGAAGGTCAAGGTGATAAGCATTGACCTTCTTTTACTTATTGACAGAGTGACAAGAGGGTCAGATAAGCTTTAATTAACGTCCATCAAAAGGAATTAAAGCAGTAAAAATTAGTTGAGTCATTTTCAACTTTGGTACCGAGCGGAATCTCAAACGAACCTTCTTAATACTGCTAAATGAAGTTGTTATAAAATTGTAATACACAATCGATGTTAATTAATTTTTTAGGTGTGGACGACAAGTTACATAATAAAATTGAGCAACATTGCAGAGCTTCGACTTATTAGAAGCTCTGATAAAAATATTAATTAAAAAGAGTCGTTAGGAACACGAACAAAACCTTCCATCAAAACTCTAGCACTACGACTCATAATCGCTTTATCAACATTCCACTTACCATCAACTAAACTTGCTTCTGCGCCAACTCGTAGAGTCCCTGATGGATGCCCAAATCGAACCGCTTTTCGTTTAACACCACCTGCCGCAAGATTAACTAAAGTTCCTTGTATCGCTGCCGCAGTTGCAATGGCGACAGCCGCGGTTCCCATCATGGCGTGATGTAATAATCCCATAGATAAAGCACGAACATTAATGTCTATATCTGAAACGTCAATTGCTTTTCCGCTTGATGAAACATAATTTGAAGCTGGCGCAACAAAAGCAACTTTAGGCGTATGTTGTCGAGTCGCTGCTTCTTCAATATTTTCAATTAGACCCATTTTTATTGCGCCATAAGCGCGAATGGTTTCAAACTTTTCTAAAGCCTTTTTATCAGTATTAATATCACTTTGTAATTCAGTGCCGGTGTAACCAATATCTTCAGCGTTTAAAAATATGGTTGGAATGCCCGCGTTGATCATTGTCGCTTTAAATGTGCCTTCGCCTGGAACTTCTAAATCATCAACTAAGTTGCCCGTTGGAAACATTGCCGCATCACCCGCGGATGGCGCAATAAATTCAACTTTGACTTCGGCTGCAGGAAAGGTAACGCCGTCCAATTCAAAGTCACCTGTTTCTTGTACTTCACCGTTGGTGATCGGGACATGAGCAATAATTGTTTTCTTGATATTGGCTTGCCAAATTCGAACAACTGCAACGCCATTTTCAGGAATTCGACTTGCGTCAACTAACCCATTACTGATTGCAAATGATCCAACCGCCGCAGTTAAGTTTCCGCAGTTGCCACTCCAATCAACAAAGGGTCTGTCGATTGCCACTTGACCAAATAAATAATCAACGTCGTGATCCGGCTGAGTAGTCTTAGATAAGATAACTGTTTTACTGGTGCTTGAAGTTGCGCCGCCCATACCGTCAGTTTGTTTACCGTAAGGATCCGGGCTGCCGATGACTCGGAGTAATAAATTATCACGCGCTTCACCTGCAACTTGTGCCGCCTCAGGTAAATCAGTTAAGTTAAGAAATACACCTTTGCTGGTGCCGCCGCGCATATAGGTCGCTGGAATTTTTATTTGTGGAGCGTGAGTCATTGTACTTTCCGGTTTAAATGTAGATTAAGTTTAAACCCTCTGCTTATTTTCAAGAGGGATTAAAATTTTTAAAAGAAGGGCAGAACTAGCTTACGTTAGACTCTAAAAAGTCTTGAGCGAATCTTTGCAAAACACCACCAGCTGAATAAATAGAAACTTCTTCAGCTGTATCAAGGCGACACTTAACTGGAACTTTAATTGAATCGCCATTTGCGCGATTTATAACAACCGTTAACTCGGCACCTGGCGCAACATCACCTTCAACATCATAAGTTTCAGTGCCATCGATATTATAAGTATGGCGAGTTTCACCATTAATAAATTCTAACGGCAGAACGCCCATACCAATTAAGTTAGTTCGGTGAATGCGTTCAAAACCTTCGGCTACAATGACTTCAACACCGGCTAGACGTACGCCTTTTGCCGCCCAGTCTCTTGATGAGCCTTGACCATAATCAGCGCCAGCGATGATCACCAATGGTTGCTTGCGATCCATATAAGTTTCAATTGCTTCCCACATGCGAGTCACATTACCTTCTGGCTCAACTCGAGCTAAAGATCCCTGTTTGGTTTCGCCATTTTCTTTAACCATTTCGTTAAACAGTTTTGGGTTAGCAAAAGTTGCTCTTTGCGCAGTTAAATGATCGCCGCGGTGAGTTGCATAAGAGTTAAAATCTTCCTCAGGTAATCCCATTTTCGCAAGATATTCACCAGCAGCGCTAGCTAATTGAATCGCATTAGAAGGCGAGAGATGATCCGTTGTAATATTGTCTCCTAACACTGCTAAAGGTCGCATACCTTTCATGGTTCGCTCAGCTGCTAATGCACCTTCCCAATAAGGAGGTCGTCTAATGTAAGTTGTCTGTGGACGCCAGTCGTAAAGTGGGTTGTTTTTCGCGCCGTATTCAACTTTTAAATCAAACATCGGGTTATAAACCGCATTAAATTGTTCTGGTTTAACGCTTTTAGCAATAATCGCATCAACCTCTTCATCTGCTGGCCAGATGTCTTTTAAAGTGATTGGGTTACCATTTTGGTCATTACCTAAAATATCTCTTTCGATATCAAAACGAATCGTTCCGGCAATCGCATAAGCCACAACTAATGGCGGTGATGCTAAAAAGGCTTCATTGGCGTGTGGATGAATTCTGCCGTCGAAATTACGATTACCTGATAAAACAGCGGTAGAATAAAGGTCGCGGTCAAGTATTTCTTTTTGTATAACTGGGTCGAGTGCGCCGCTCATACCGTTACAAGAGGTACAGGCAAAGCCGACAATACCAAAGCCTAAGTTTTCAAGTTCTGGTAATAAATTGGCTTCTTCTAAATAAAGTTGAACCGCCTTTGAGCCGGGAGCGAGTGACGTTTTAACCCAAGGCTTACGAGTTAGTCCAAGTTTGTTGGCATTACGAGCAATAAGTCCCGCTGCGATCATATTGCGTGGGTTACTGGTATTAGTACAACTGGTGATAGCCGCAATAATACAAGCGCCGTCTGGCATTTTGTCTTGTTCGTTTTCAACCACACCACTAATGCCTTTTGCGGCTAAGTCTGTTGTAGCAACGCGGTTATGTGGATTTGATGGACCAGCAATATTGCGAACTACACTCGATAAATCGAATTTTAGTACGCGCTCATATTCTGCCGTTACTAAATCATCAGCCCAAAGACCGGTAGTTTTGGCGTAATTTTCTACCAGTTTGACTTGCTCATCATCACGCCCAGTCATTTTAAGGTAGTCGATGGTTTGCTGGTCAATGTAGAACATCGCCGCAGTCGCGCCAAACTCTGGCGTCATATTGGAAATCGTTGCGCGGTCACCCAAAGTTAAATGAGAAGCACCTTCACCATAAAACTCTAGATAACTCGAAACTACTTTTTCAGCGCGTAAGAACTCAGTTAGAGCAAGCACTATATCGGTACTGGTTATGCCTGCTTGTGGTTTACCTGTGAGTTCTACACCAATAATATCCGGAAGGCGGATATAAGATGCACGACCCAACATCACACTTTCGGCTTCTAAGCCACCAACTCCTACCGCAATAACGCCGAGCGCGTCTACCATCGGGGTATGACTGTCAGTGCCAACCAATGTATCTGGAAATGCAACACCGTCACGTGCTTGAATGACTGGTGACATTCGCTCCAAATTAATCTGGTGCATAATGCCATTGCCCGGAGGAATTACGTCAACGTTTTTAAATGCCGTTTTTGTCCAATTGATAAAATGAAAACGGTCTTCATTACGGCGATCTTCAATCGCTCGATTTTTCTCAAACGCGTCTTTCTCAAAGCCAGCGTGTTCAACCGCAAGCGAGTGATCGACAATTAATTGAGTAGGAACTACGGGATTAATTTGAGAAGGATCACCGCCTTTTTCAGCGATTGCATCACGCAGTCCAGCTAAATCAACTAAAGCCGTTTGCCCTAAAATATCATGGCATACCACTCGTGCTGGAAACCAAGGAAAATCTAAGTCACGCTTACGTTCAATTAATTGTTTTAATGAATCAGTTAAAGCTTCAGGTTGACAGCGGCGAACTAAATTTTCGGCTAAGACACGAGAAGTGTAGGGCAGTTTTGCGTAAGCACCTGGTTCAATGGCGTCGACAGCCTCTCTGGTATCAAAAAAGTCGAGCTGAGTACCAGGTAATGGTTTACGGTTAGTGGTATTCATAGTTGTTTCCAAAAATAAGTAGTTTTCAAAATAAATGGTTGTGATTAATTGTTGTTAGATTTTTCTAACTAAACAATTTGCCCAACTTTTAAGATCTTCATTGCATTAGTGCCGCCGAGAGTACCCATGTGATCACCTTTAGTCAAAACAAGAAGATCCCCATCTTTAACCACTTCTCTTTTTGCTAACTCTTCAACCGCCAAACGATTAACGTCATGACGAGCAAGTACCGTTGGGTCGAAACTAATGGCTTCAACACCACGGAAAAGCGCCATTTTTCGTTTGGTTGATTCAAGACGAGTAAGGGCGTAAATAGGCATGCCGCTTCTAATGCGAGACATTAATAATGGCGTCGCGCCAGATTCGGTTAAACAGGCAATGGCTTTAATTTGAGGTAAATGGTTGGCTGCGTACATAGCAGCCATGGCGATGGTTTCATCGACATTTTCCCATTGAAGCTCGACTCGGTGACCTGAGATTTGTGTCGACTTTTGTTTCTCTGCGCCGACACAAGCACGTGACATGGCTTCAACAACCCGTATAGGATGTTCACCCATTGCGGTTTCAGCAGACAACATCACGGCGTCGGTTCCATCTAATACTGCGTTTGCAACGTCAAATACTTCGGCTCTAGTAGGAACGGCATTCGTTATCATTGATTCCATCATTTGGGTGGCAGTAATGACTGCACGGTCTAATGCGCGAGCTCGCCTGATAATTTTTTTCTGCACTCCGATTAATTCAGCGTCGCCAATTTCAACGCCTAAATCGCCACGTGCAACCATTACAGCGGCTGAAGCGCTAATCATTTCGTCTAAAGTCTCGTCGCAGGCGACGGTTTCTGCTCTTTCTATTTTGGCGACGATGCCAGCGTCACTACCAGCGGCGCGAGCCAGCTTTTCTGCAAAGCGGATATCTTCAGCGGTGCGAGGAAATGAAACCGCTAAATAATCGACATTCATTTTTGCTGCGGTTTTAATATCTTCCATATCTTTGTTGGTCAAGGCTTGTGCCGATAACCCACCGCCTTTTAAATTGATGCCCTTATTATTAGAGATAACACCGCCGATCAAAACTTCAGTAATAACTTTATTGCCACTAATACTGGTTACTTTGAGCTCTAATCTACCGTCATCCAATAAAAGAATATCGCCAACGTTACAGTCATCGGGTAAGGCTTTATAGTCGATGCCTACTTGATGCTGGTCACCGGCGTTAGTATCTAGGTCGGCGTCGAGGGTAAATGTGTTGCCCTGATCAATGGTGACCTGAGTCTCTTTGAAGCGAGCAATGCGGATCTTTGGACCTTGTAAATCACCCAAGATAGCAATGTTCAGATTCAATTTGTCTGCCACTTTTCGTACGAGATCAGCCCGTTTAATATGATCTTCTGCATTGCCGTGAGAAAAGTTCATTCTCACCACATTAGCACCAGCTTTAAATAAAGCGGTTAATGCGTCTTCGTTATCGGTTGCGGGGCCTAAGGTAGTGACAATTTTAGTTCGACGTATCATTTATAGAGACCTTAATTAAGCAGTTTGAGGCTTATTTTGGATAGAGTTGGCTGAAAAACAAACAAGTTTTCAAAGCTGTAAGAATTTATTAATTTTAACCTTGAATTTGCTTCTATGTAACCCAATAAATAGGTCAAGCAGCAATTAAACCTTAATTATTACTTTTTTAAAGGAATTACTAATGTCTGAGACTATCAATAAAGACGCTAATAAAGAAACACATAGCTTTCAAACCGAAGTTAAGCAATTACTCAACTTGATGATCCACTCTTTGTATAGCAATAAAGAGATATTTTTAAGAGAGCTTATTTCAAACTCAGCTGATGCGTCAGACAAATTACGCTTTGAAGCGCTCAATAATGACAGTTTATTTGAAAATGATAGCGAACTTAAAATCCGAATTACTACCGATAAAGATGCCGGTACATTAACCATTTCAGATAATGGCATTGGTATGAGCCAGGAAGAAGTAATGTCTAATCTTGGGACTATCGCTCGCTCAGGTACCGCTGAATTTATCGAAGCGCTTTCAAAAGATCAAAAATCAGACAGTAATTTAATCGGTCAATTTGGCGTTGGTTTTTATTCTTCTTTCATTGTTGCCGATGAAGTCGAAGTAAGAACGCGTAAAGCCGGTTTAACTGCAGAAGAAGGCGTTAGCTGGACATCTAAAGGGGAAGGTGAGTTCTCAATTGAAACGATTGAGAAATCTTCTCGTGGCACGGAGATTATTTTACATTTAAAAGAAGACGAAAAAGAATTTTTAGAGGCTTACCGTTTGCGTTCAATCGTCGGTAAATATTCTGATCACATTCAATTACCGGTTGAAATGGAAAAAGTAGACGCCGGCAATTTTGGTGAAGAAGAAGACAAAAAAGAAGAAGACGAAATCGTTGTACCAGAGTTTGAAGCTGTTAACAAAGCAACGGCTTTATGGACTCGCGCTAAATCTGATGTTAAAGAAGAAGAATACACTGAATTTTATAAGCATATTTCCCACGACTTTAACGAGCCATTAGTTTGGGCACATAACAAAGTTGAAGGTAAACAGGAATACACCAGTCTTTTATATTTACCGAAAAAAGCACCATTTGATTTATGGAACCGTGATAAGCCACGTGGGGTTAAACTTTACGTTAATCGTGTATTTATCATGGACGACGCGGAACAATTTTTACCAGTCTATCTACGTATGGTTCGCGGTGTACTTGATTCAAACGACTTACCATTGAATGTCTCTCGTGAAATCCTTCAAGACAGCTCAGTGACTACATCACTAAAGAACGCTTGCGTTAAACGCGCATTGGGTATGCTAGAAAAAATGGCGAAAAGCCAGAAAGAAGATTACCAAGGTTTCTGGGATGAGTTTGGCGGCGTATTGAAAGAAGGTTTAGCAGAAGATCACGCTAACAAAGATAAAGTCGCCGGTTTAATGCGTTTTGCTTCGACTAACGATAATACAGATAAGCAAACGGTTTCACTCAACGATTACATCGAGCGAATGAAACCAGAGCAAGATAAGATCTATTACTTGGTCGCTGATAACTTTGCGACAGCAAAAAGCAG
>Ga0114899_1000497_pt1 | contig 27879 bp, 21 predicted proteins | sample MalvireepMed_215_FD_83497 | JGI IMG/M metagenome (GOLD analysis project Ga0114899, IMG submission 83497) | Marine viral communities from the Global Malaspina Expedition - Malaspina viral metaG DeepMed_215 | ecosystem: Environmental > Aquatic > Marine > Oceanic | place: Mediterranean Sea...
GCCTAATAGTATGCTGTTTTGTTTTTTCTGGGAGTCAGGTTTTCGCCCAGAGAGACGCTATTCCAACTGACCCGGAAATCATCTCACAAGGTGAAAATCTTTTCAACGAGTATCAGTGTAATACCTGTCACAAGGTAGAATCCAAACTGGTGGGTCCGGCTTTAGCTGGCGTATACGACAGAAGAGACATTGAATGGATATACAAATGGGTTAAAAACTCTCAGGCTCTGATTGCTTCTGGAGATGCTCAGGCGAATGCCCTGTTCAATGAGTACAACAAAACCATTATGGCAGCTTATGATCTGGAAGATTCTCAGATTTTGGCCATCATGGCATATGTTAGAAATGTTGAGGAGAACCCTCCTGTACCTGAAACAGCCGCCACTGGTGGTGATGCTGCAGCGGCTGGAGGTGGGACAGGTGTACCTGCATCTTACCTTAATATAATAGTGGCAGCCCTGGTTGTAGTACTTGTACTTATTCTGATTGTTCTGGTAATCATTATAGGTGTTCTGAAAAGGTACCTTCAGAACAAGGATGGTTTAACCGAAGCAGATGAAGATGTAGTTAACGAGAAATTCAGCCTGGTGGCCTTTGTAAAGAGTCCAACAGTGATCGGAATCATTACATTTCTTGTAATTGCCCTTGCTGCTAAGAACGTGATAGATGGTCTTTACACTATTGGTGTTCAGCAGGGATATCAGCCAAAACAGCCGATCGCTTTCTCTCACAAAATCCACGCTGGTGACTATGAAATTGCTTGTCAATATTGTCACACAGGCGTTGAAATAGGTAAGTCAGCCAACATTCCTTCTGTGAATATCTGTATGAACTGTCATAGTTCAATTAAAACAGACTCACCTGAAATTCAGAAACTATACGCTGCTCAGGAGAGTGGTGAACCAATAGAATGGGTAAGAATTCATAACCTGCCCGATTTGGCTTATTTCAACCACTCGCAACACGTGAAAGTGGGAGGAATCGCTTGTCAGACTTGTCATGGAGAAATCCAGGAGATGGCTGTAGTGAAACAACATGCACCACTTACAATGGGATGGTGTATTGATTGTCACCGTAATACCAGCCTGAATACAAATGGCAATGGTTACTACGACAAATTGGTGGAGTTACATAACAAGAACTCAGGAACACCAATGAATGTAGAAGATATCGGTGGTTTGGAATGTGCTAAGTGCCACTATTAATTAATTGAATTCGCGATTTCTGATTGATATACAATGAAAGAAAATCAAAAAACATACTGGAAAGGTATCGAGCAACTAACTAACGATGCTGATTTCGTGAAGAAAAATGAATCAGAGTTTCCAGAATACCTTCCAATCAGCGAGACAGGTGGGGAGTCAAGTAATCGTAGAGATTTCCTTAAACTGATGGGCTTTGGAATTGCAGCAGCCAGTTTGGCAGCTTGCGAAGCTCCGGTAAGAAAGGCTATTCCTTACTTGAATAAACCTGTTGATGTTGATCCTTCTGTACCCAACTACTATGCATCAACCTATGTAAATGGTGGAGATGCGGTAAGTGTGGTGGTTAAAACCAGAGAGGGGAGACCAATCAAAGTTGAAGGTAACCGCTTCAGTGCGATCACTAAGGGTGGCACAAGTGCCCAGGTAGAAGCTTCCGTTCTTTCCCTATATGACAAGGAGAGATTGACAGGTCCTATGAAAGAAGGTGCTGAAGTAGATTGGGAAACTTTGGACAGAGAGATTACCTCTCAATTGAACAAAATCGCGGATCAGGCCCAAGGTTCACAAATCAGAATTGTTAGTAAAACAGTTCTTAGCCCAACAACCAAAAAGGCCGTTGCTGAATTCATCGCTAAGTATCCCGGTGCTCAGCATGTTACTTACGATCCTATTTCAGCCTACGGTATTACAGAAGGTAACAGAAGATCTTTCGGAGAATCAATGATTCCATCTTATGATTTCAGTAAAGCAAAGACTATCGTTAGTGTAGGTGCTGATTTTCTGGGAACATGGATTTCACCAATTGAATTCTCCAAACAATACGCTCAGACAAGAAAAATTAATGAGCACCATAGAGAAATGTCGAGACACTATCATTTTGAGTCTAACCTTTCTCTTACAGGTTCAAATGCTGACTACAGAACTCCAATCAAACCTTCTCAGGTAGGACCTGTAGTTGCAGCAATGTACAATGCAATTGCCACTAAGGCAGGTCTCGCCAAAGTGTCTGGTGGTAATGCAGGTGATGTAGCTCATCTTACTGCTGCTGCCTCTGAGCTGTGGGCCAACAGAGGTAAATCATTGGTAGTTTGTGGTTCTAACGATCCTGCCGTTCAGGTACTGGTGAATGGAATCAATGCCATGTTGGAAAACTATGGAACTACCATTGACACCAGCATTCCTGTAAACTATCGTCAGGGAGATGACCTGGCTATGGCTAATTTTGCAAAAGACTTAAGCGGTGGAAGAGTTGCTGCGGTGATTTTCTTCAACTGTAACCCATTGTATGATTCAGCTGAGGCTAAAGCACTAAGTGCAGGCCTGGCTAAAGCCTCTCTTACTGTTTCCACTTCAGACAGAATGGACGAGACAGCTTCAGCTGTTAAGTATGTGGCTCCTGATCATCACTATTTGGAGCAGTGGAACGATGCTGAATTGAGGGCTGGATATTTGAGTTTAACTCAACCAACAATATCACCTTTGTTCAAAACAAGACAAGCTCCTGAATCTATGTTGAAGTGGGCTGGTCAAACCGTTGAATACTTCACTTACCTGAAGAACAACTGGATGGAGACTTACTTCCCAATGCAAAGTGAGGTTTCCAGCTTCCAGGTATTCTGGGATAAGTCTTTGTATGACGGTGTTGTTGACTTCGGAGGAACTGACAAGACCTATTCATATGACTACACTGCTGCAACTACGGCAGCAACCAGTATAGCTCAAAACTATAAAACAGAAGGTGCAGGTCTTCAAATGTCACTTTATCAAAAAGTGGGTATTGGAGATGGATCTCAGGCCAACAACCCTTGGTTACAGGAAATGCCTGATACCATTACTAAGGCAACCTGGGATAACTATGTGACCATTTCTATGGCACATGCCAGTGAACTCGGCATCACTATGAAAGAAGGTGTAACCCAATTGGTTAACCTGACTGTTGGTGGCGAAACTGTAGAAGTGCCTGCACTTGTTCAACCAGGACAAGCCGAAGGAACTATTGGCTTGGCAGTAGGTTACGGAAGAACCAAAGCTGGTAAAGTAGCCGATAACGTGGGTGTAAACGCCTATCCGTTTATGACTAAACTGAACGGAGCGAATACAATGGATGTGTTGGCAGGTGTTACGTTAGAGGCTACCGGCAAAGAATACAAAGTGGCTCAAACACAAACTCACCAAACCTATATGGGTCGTGAGAACGTGATTCAGGAGGCCACTCTTGATGAATACAAAAAGGACACTGGAGCCGGAAGATGGCATCCACATGTTTACAAAGATGGTGAGTTTGTAAAACCTTCAAAAATCACTCTGTGGAGTGGTCATGAGTATAACAACCACCACTGGGCCCTGACTATCGACATGAACTCTTGTACTGGATGTTCAGCTTGTACGGTGGCCTGTCAGGCAGAGAACAATATTCCTGTTGTTGGTAAGCAGGAAGTTTTGAATAGAAGAGAAATGGCATGGATCAGAATCGACAGATACTATTCTGCGGCTAATCCTGCTGGAAATAAAAAAGAGTTGGAAGAAGCTGCGGCTAACCCTGAGGTTACTTTCCAACCAATGATGTGTCAGCACTGTAACAATGCTCCTTGTGAGACTGTATGCCCTGTTGCTGCTACAACCCACAGTACTGAAGGTCTGAACATGATGACCTACAACAGATGTATTGGTACCAGATATTGCGCCAACAACTGTCCTTATAAAGTGAGAAGATTCAACTGGTTTAAATACCACGATAATACTCAGTTCGATAAGAACATGGCCATGAACAACGATTTGGGTAAAATGGTATTGAACCCTGATGTAACTGTTCGTGCAAGAGGTGTAATGGAGAAATGTAGCATGTGCGTGCAGAGAATTCAGGCTGGTAAACTGGCGGCTAAGCGTGAAGACAGAAGACCGGTTGATGGAGAAATCAACATGGCTTGTGCCTCAGCTTGTCCTTCAGACGCTATTACTTTCGGAGACTTGAACGATCCTCATTCTAAAATCTCTCAACTGCTTCAGATTGAAGAGAAAAAAGAAGGAGAAAAGGCTACTGAGAGAGTGGTTAATGAAGACAGAGCCTACCATGTGCTGGAAGATCTGAACGTGAATCCAAACGTTTGGTACATGACCAAGATCAGAAACAAGGTTAAAGAATCAACAGAAGCTTAATATAAACCGAAAGAATATGCAGGTTACTTCATCCGTAAGAAAACCTTTAATCACAGGCGGTAAGACCGTTCATGATGTTACCGAAGACATCTGTAGACAGGTAGAAGCCAAGCCTTCCAAACTTTGGGGAATGGCCTTCGGTATTTCGGCTGTTACACTCCTTATCGGTCTGATAGCGGTGGTTGCCACCCTATGGAACGGTATCGGTATGTGGGGGCTGAACAAAACAGTAGGTTGGGCCTGGGATATTACCAACTTCGTGTGGTGGGTTGGTATTGGTCACGCAGGAACATTGATTTCAGCCGTACTCCTTCTTTTCAGACAGAAGTGGAGAATGGCCATCAACAGAGCATCAGAGGCGATGACAATTTTCGCTGTAATTTGTGCTGCTCAGTTCCCAATCCTTCACATGGGTAGACCATGGTTAGGTGCTTACTGGGCACTCCCTCTTCCCAACACTTTCGGTTCTTTGTGGGTGAATTTTAACTCACCGCTTCTTTGGGACGTATTCGCTATTTCAACTTACTTCTCTGTTTCATTGGTTTTCTGGTACTTAGGACTTGTTCCTGACTTTGCTACAATTAGAGATAGAGCAGAAGGAATTAGAAAGAAAATCTACGGAGCACTTTCTTTAGGTTGGGATGGCGCAGCCAAGACATGGTCCAGATACGAATCAGTTTCACTGGTTCTGGCAGGTTTGGCAACTCCACTGGTGCTTTCAGTACACACTATTGTGTCATTTGACTTTGCTACCTCAGTAATTCCGGGTTGGCACACTACCATTTTCCCTCCATACTTCGTTGCCGGTGCGATCTTCTCTGGATTCGCCATGGTATTAACGTTGATGTTGGTAACAAGAGCGGTATTTAAGCTTCAGGATTACATCACTATCGAGCACATTGAATTGATGAACATTGTAATCATCGTAACTGGTTCGATTGTAGGTATCGCTTATATCACTGAGTTCTTTATTGCTTGGTACTCTGGAGTGCCTGCGGAGCAATATGCATTCTATAACAGGATGCAGGGACCTTACTGGTGGGCTTACTGGTCTATGATGACCTGTAACGTAATCTCGCCTCAGTTATTCTGGTTCAAGAAAATCAGAACAAGTATTGCAGCTACATTCATCCTTTCAATCATCGTAAATATTGGTATGTGGTTCGAGCGTTTCGTAATTATCGTAACCTCGCTTCACAGAGACTTCCTGCCTTCATCGTGGGCAATGTTCTACCCAACTATCTACGATATGGGAGTGTACCTGTTCACCTTCGGTTTGTTCTTCACTTGTTTCTTCCTGTTTGCGAAGTTCTTCCCAGTGATCAACATGGCTGAGGTTAAAAGTATTGTGAAATCATCATCTGAAAAAACTGCTTAATCATGAGTGACTCTAAAAATTTCGTTTTGGGCGTCTTTGATGACGAAGATGTATTGCTAAAAGCAGTTAGTAAGGTTCGTGGAGCAGGAGTGAAGATTCACGAAGTGTACAGCCCATTCCCTGTTCACGGATTAGATGAAGAATTGGGATACAAGCGTTCAAGGCTTCCAATCGCTGCTTTTATGTTTGGTGCATTGGGAACTACTTTGGCGCTGGTTATGCAAATCTGGATGCTGGGTGTAGACTGGCCGATGATTATTGGTGGTAAGAACCATGTGGCACTTCCTGATTTTGTGCCTGTAACTTTCGAATTAACAGTTCTCCTTGCCGCTTTCGGTATGGTAGGTACTTTCCTTGTTTCAAGCGACTTGAAGCCTTGGAAAGATCCTAAGTTGTTGGATATCAGAATCACAGACGACAAGCACATTATGGCTATCGACCTTGGAAGAAACAAGGCAGTGGAAGTAGCTACAATCAATGCATTGTTGAAAGATTCAGGTGCTGTTGAAGTAAATAGTAAAGATGTTGAAGAATAAGCCTTCTAGAGATATGATTCAGAAATTGAAAGTAATTATTCCTGCTCTAGCCGTGGCCGTACTATCTGGTTGTACTGCCAGTGGTGACGATCCAGGTTTGGAATATGCCCCTCAAATGTATCATTCGGTTCCTTACGAGCCTTTGACTCAGATCAAGGACGAAGGTGCTGGCCAATGGTTGAGTAACAGAGAGGATGGAAAAGGAGAATTTTTTAACTCCAACATAAACAATCCTTACTCACAAAATGTAAGACAGCCAGTAGAAGGTACAGTGAGAAGAACTAATAATGACATGTTGCCTTACCGTTTGGGTAAAGATGATATAGAAGCTGCAGCTTTGATCGAGAATCCTTTTGAGGCATCTCCTGAGATCATAGCTGAAGGGCAAAGACTTTACAGCCAGTTCTGTCAGCATTGTCATGGAGCGGCAGGTAAAGGCGATGGTAAAGCTGGTATAGCCTATGCTGGTGTTCCGGCCTATACTGCACCTGCGCAAGCCAATTTGTCACAAGGTCATATTTTCCATGTGATTACTTATGGTATCAGAAGAATGGGAGCCCATGGTTCTCAGATCAGTGCCGACAAGAGATGGAAGATTGCCAGGTACGTTCAAACCTTACAACAATAACCAGTTAAATTTTTTGAGAAATGGCAAAAGAAGTATTCGATTTTAACGCTGGCCTTAAGAAGAAAATCTTTATCGCTTTCGCGGTAGGGGCGGTTATGTTGTTGATAGGGGCATTGAACCCACAAAAAAATGAGCATCATGGTGATTCAGGTGAGTCTCATGGTACTGAAGTAGAAAGTCATGGTGAGGAACACGGTGCTGTAATTACAGAGCATGGTGATTTCGAGGCTATGGCTGTTTCAGATACTGTAGAAGGTGCAGAGCATCATGAAAAAGGATGGTTCGAAAGATTCCAGGTTGATCTATGGATTAACAATGTGTATTTCACCGGATTGGCGCTAATTGGTATTTTCTTCTTCGCAATTCAGTATGCTGCACAGGCAGGTTGGTCTGCTTATATAGTGAGAATACCGCTCTCTATGGCACATTGGATAGTTCCTGCGGGAATATTGATGCTGATAACTTTCTTCTTTGTGAAGCATGATGTGTTCCACTGGACTCACGAATATTTGTATGATCCAAACAGCCCTGACTATGATGCGCTGATCGCGGGTAAAAGTGGATTCTTCTTCTTTGGAGAAGGAGGTGGATTGCCAATATTCTTTCTTTTAAGAATGGTGGTTTTCTTTGGTCTTTGGGCCTGGTTGTTCAATAAATTGAAGAAGCTTTCATTGGCAGAAGATGAATTGGGGGGCAATAGTTACTGGTTCAAAATGAGAAAAGTTTCTGCTGTATTCCTTGTCATTTTTGCAGTGTCATCATCTGTATCTGCCTGGGACTGGGTAATGTCAGTCGATACTCACTGGTTCTCTACCATGTTCGGTTGGTATGTATTTGCCAGCTGGTTCGTAACAGGTTTGGCGTTCATTACATTGGTAACAGTGTTGCTCAAAGAGGCCGGTTATTTGCCTCAGGTTACAGCTAACCACTTGCATGACCTTGGTAAATTCGTATTCGCCTTCAGTATTTTCTGGACATATATTTGGTTCTCTCAGTTCCTGTTGATCTATTATGCCAACATCCCTGAAGAGTCAGTTTATTTTGTTGAGAGATTCCTGAGCGATAAGTATTCTCCATTCTTCTTTGTGAACCTTATCATGAACTTCTTCTTCCCATTCCTTGCCTTAATGACAAGAGATGCGAAGAGACTCTACGTATTCCTGAAATTGGTTTGTGTCGTAGTCATGGCTGGTCACTTCATTGACTTCTACCTGATGATGACTCCAGGAACAATGGGACAAAACGGTTTCTTTGGGTTCACTGAGATAGGAATGTTCCTAATGTTCGGTTCAGCATTCGTGTTTGTAGTACTAAGAGCGATGTCGTCTTATGCACTCGTTCCTAAGAATCACCCAATGTTGGGAGAGGCTAAACATCACCATATTTAAAAAATTGAAAGAATAGATATGTTCGGTTTTTATATAGCACTTGCGGTTTTACTGGTAATAGGCATTCTGTTGTTGATCTTCAGAATCACCCGGTTGGTTAATGTAATCAAAGGTACAGGTGACGAGACAACAGATACCAGCAACAATTGGAATGGAATCATGATGATTGTGTTCATGGTTTTGTTCTTCGGACTTGCCGGTTGGTATTCATGGGCTCATTTCGATGCTTATGACCCACCAGTAGCTTCTGAGCATGGAGAATTGACAGACAAATTGTTCTGGAGAACCATGTGGATTACAGGTTTGGTATTCTTTATTACCAACGTGCTTTTGTTTGTATTCTCTTACAAATACAGATACAACAAGAATAAGAAAGCCTTATTCTACCCACACAACAACAAGTTGGAGTACTTATGGACTGGTGTTCCGGCAATCGTGCTGACATGGTTGGTAATCTCTGGCTGGATGGCTTGGGATGGTATTATGAGTGAAGCTCCAGACGAAGCTGAACAAATTGAAATCATGGGTTACCAGTTCCAGTGGTCTATTCGCTATGGAGGAATGGACAATAAGGTAGGTGACTATGACTACAGATTGATTGATGCCGTGAACGATCATGGTATGGATATGTCTGACAGGGCCAATTATGATGACTTCAAGAATATCGCTTTGGTAATACCTAAAGGAAAGCCGGTATTGTTGAAGATCAGAGCCCGTGATGTATTGCACTCTGTATTCATCCCTCACATGAGAGTGAAAATGGATGCTGTACCAGGTATGCCAACGCAGTTCTGGTTTGTAGCCAACAAGACCACTGAGGAAATGAGAGTTGAAGAGGGTAACCCTGACTTCAATTACGAGCTGGCTTGTACTGAAATTTGTGGTGAAGGTCACTTCTCTATGAAAAAGATTGTGACTGTTCTTGAGCCAGAAGAGTATGAGCAATGGAAGGCTGAGCAGAAATCATGGTTATCTAAGAACCCTGACTATATGGCTCAGGTGCCAGAAGACATGAAGGAGTTGGCATTGGTAACATCAGGTATTAACTAAAAAGAAATTAACATCAGAAAGTATGGCAACAGCAGAAGCACATATTGATGTACATGCGCATGACGATCATCACGATGATCATCACGAGCAGTCATTTATTTCAAAATACATTTTCTCAACAGACCATAAGACAATTGCCAAGCAATTCCTGATCACAGGTATACTTTGGGCAATTATTGGTGCTGCTCTTTCCGCAATTTTCAGATTGCAACTGGGTTTTCCTGAAGCCGATTTAGGTTGGTTGAGACCTCTACTTGGCAAATGGATTCAGGTTGATGGAAGTTTAGATCCGTCATTCTACCTGGCTTTGGTAACTATGCACGGTACCATCATGGTATTCTTCGTGCTGACTGCCGGATTAAGTGGTACTTTCTCTAATTACCTGATTCCACTTCAGATTGGTGCAAGAGATATGGCCTCAGGGTTCATGAACATGCTTTCTTACTGGTTCTTCTTTGTTTCCAGTGTCATCATGTTGATTTCTCTGTTCATTGAGACAGGTCCTGCTTCTGGTGGATGGGTGGTTTATCCACCTTTATCTGCACTTCCGCAGGCCATGGATGGTTCAGGTTTGGGTATGACCCTTTGGTTGGTAGCCATGGTATTCTTCATTGCATCTTCATTGCTTGGAGGTATCAACTACGTAACTACGGTGATCAACCTAAGGACAAAAGGAATGACTTTCTCAAGATTGCCTCTTACAATCTGGGCATTCTTCCTTACGGCTGTTATTGGTATCTTGTCATTCCCGGTATTGTTCGCTGCCGCATTGCTATTAGTATTCGATAGAAGCTTTGGTACTTCTTTCTACCTATCAGAAATTTATATTCAGGGTGAAGCTCTTCCTAATGTGGGAGGTAGCCCGATTCTTTACCAGCACTTGTTCTGGTTCCTGGGTCACCCAGAGGTGTACATTGTACTCCTTCCGGCACTAGGTATTACTTCAGAGATTATCGCTACTAACTCAAGAAAACCAATTTTCGGTTACAAGGCGATGATCATCTCTATGATGGGTATTACTTTCCTTTCATTCATTGTTTGGGCACACCACATGTTCGTGTCTGGTTTGAATCCATTCCTGGGTTCAATCTTCATGTTCCTTACATTGATCATTGCCGTACCATCAGCAGTAAAAGTATTTAACTACCTCACTACACTTTGGAAAGGTAATATCGTATTCACCCCGGCCATGTTGTTCTCAATTGGTCTGGTATCGGTATTCATTTCTGGTGGTATTACAGGTATTTTCTTAGGTAACTCAGCGATTGATATTCAGCTTCACGATACTTACTTCGTTGTGGCCCACTTCCACCTGGTAATGGGTGCTGCTTCATCGTTTGGTTTGTTAGCCGGTGTGTATCACTGGTTCCCTAAGATGTTTGGAAGAATGATGGATGCCAGATTAGGTTATATCCACTTCTGGTTGACTTTCATCGGTATTTACTCAGTATTCTTCCCAATGCACTACATAGGTATTGCGGGTTTCCCAAGAAGATATTATTCATTCACCAATTTCGATGCGTTCAGTGGCTTCACTGATCTGAACATGTTTATTTCAATCGCTGCCATTGCAACATTTATTGGTCAGTTTATCTTCTTGTTCAACTTCTTCTATAGCATATTCAGAGGAAGAAAGGCACCTGCTAACCCATGGAAATCTAATACACTTGAGTGGACAACTCCAAGAGTACCTGGTCACGGAAACTGGCCTGGTGAGATTCCTCACGTGTACAGATGGGCTTACGATTACTCGAAGCCGGGTGCTGAAGATGATTTCATTCCACAAACTGTTCCTTTCTCTCAAACTCTGGAGTCGAACTTGCCTCATGAGAATGATATGATTGCGCTTGAGAAAGAGATGGGAGCAGAGGAGATTGTGGTTGATGCAAGCAAACACTAAAGAGAGATTGTTCAGACGGTTTTCGGCCGTCACCATAATAGCTGTCTATTTGCTAATTGCAGTGGGCGGTATTGTAAGAAGTACTGGCTCAGGAATGGGATGCCCCGACTGGCCAAAATGTTTTGGGAGTTGGGTTCCACCTACGGATGTAACTCAGCTCCCAAGTGATTATAAGGATATATATGTTCAGCAACGGCTGGAGAAAAATGACAGGTTTGTAAAATACCTGACAGCCTTTGGGTTTGATGATTTGGCTGATCAGATAATGAACGACCCTCAGATTGCAAAAGATGAGGAGTTTAATGCAGCCAAAACCTTGACAGAATATGTCAACCGCCTGATTGGTGCGGTTATCGGTATTCTAATATTTGGCACGGCAGTGCTGTCTATCAGATACTGGAAGGAAGATAGACCGATCACAGTTCTTTCATTTATTGCATTTGTATTGGTTGGTTTCCAGGGATGGATCGGATCGATAGTAGTAAGCACTAATTTGCTGGAGTGGATGATTACAGTCCATATGCTTTTAGCACTGGTGATTGTCTGTTTGCTCATCTACGTCTATTATAGATCGAAGCGTGACGAAAGCGATTTCAGCTCACCTCGTCTAGGTAGATTGAAATGGCTGACTTTCCTGGCCATGACACTGACTTTGGTTCAGATAGTCATGGGCACTCAAGTGAGAGAGGCGATTGATATGATTTCAGCTTCATTAGCCAGAACCCAATGGATTGAGAATCTAGGGACTACATTTCTGATTCATCGATCATATTCACTTATTCTACTGGCCCTTCATATTTATTTGCTTACTAAGCTCATGAAGGAAGGAATAAGAAGAAGCGAGTTGGTAACACCAACCAGATGGCTTTTGGCCATCGTAGTAATTGAAATTGTGAGTGGGGCAATTATGGCCTATTTTGGTATGCCAGCCTTCATTCAGCCAATACATTTGTTGTTAGGATCTGTGATTATTGGAGTACAGTTTTATCTGTGGCTCCTGTTAAGAAATAAAGAGTTGAAGTTGGCCTGAGAATGGTTGAGAATTCAGTAAATATCAATGTTGGATTAACAGTTTCTCAAAAGATGAAAGCTTTTGTAGAACTGATGAAAATGAGGCTTTCCCTGCTGGTAGCTTTTTCTTCTGCTTTTGGCTATGCCTTAGGTATGGGAGGAAGAGTAGACTGGATGCAGTTGGGAGCATTGTTTGTAGGTGGGTGGCTGATTAGTGGTGCGTCATGTACTGTAAATCAGGTGCTGGAGAAGGATTATGATAAGTTGATGAAGCGAACTCAAAACAGACCGCTTCCAACTGAAAGATTGAATAATTCAGAATCGCTTTGGTTTGCTGTCTTTACCGCGATTGTTGGAATCGGCCTGCTTTGGGTATCCACCAATATGCTAACGGTAGGTCTCTCAGTACTCTCCATGATATTGTACAGCTTTGTGTATACACCTCTGAAGAGAGTCGGACCCATAGCTGTTTTTGTTGGTGCTTTCCCGGGAGCATTGCCCCCTTTGTTGGGATGGACTGCGGCAACAGGAGCCATTTCACACGAAGCGCTGATTATTTTCGGGATTCAGTTTATCTGGCAGTTCCCTCACTTCTGGGCCATTGCCTGGGTAGCCGATGAAGATTATAAAAAGGCTGGTTTTAAGCTTCTTCCTGTTCAAGGTGAGAAGGATATGAAGACAGCCTTCCAGATTATGACCTATACTTTATTCCTCATCCCTCTGGGCTTACTGCCAACATACTTTGGTTTGACAGGAATAAACTCTGCTGTGATAGCCACGGTTTGTGGAGTGCTGTTTTTAGCCTCTACTATTAAGTTGATGAAAGATCAATCGCGTAAGTCAGCGTTAAGAATCATGTTTGGTTCCTTCCTGTACTTACCTATTGTTCAGATTGCGTATTTGTTGGATATGGTGAAATGATGATGGCAGAAGATTACAAATTAGTAGATGTACCTGTAGAGCAACCGCTCTCTATGCATCCAAAGAAATTCGCTTTATGGCTGTTCATTGTTACAGTGGTAATGATATTTGCGGCCTTTACCAGCGCTCACATTGTGAGGCAGGCCGATGGTGACTGGCTGATCTATGATTTGCCATCAATGTTATGGTATACTTCAGGAATCATTGTTCTCAGTAGTGTATTCATGCAATGGGCTTACATAGCAGCTAAGCGAGATAAGCCGGAGCAGGTAAAATTGGCACTGTCCATCACCACAGTTTTAGGAATTTTGTTTTTAGTAGGTCAGGTAAAAGCCTGGGGACAAATGGTAGATGCCAATGTCTATTTCACTGGAAATCCTGCAGGAAGCTTTCTATATATATTTACAGGTATACACGGGCTGCATTTAGTGAGTGGTGTGATATATCTGATATATATGTTAATTTCGTCCTTTAGATATAAGGTGCATTCCAAAAATATGCTGAACATGGAGATGTCGGCAACCTGGTGGCACTTCTTAGGCGGACTTTGGATTTATTTGTTCATATTTTTATTGCTGAATCATTAATAATTAACCTAATCTATGGCACATTCTGCTACTATGAGTAAAAATTCCCTTTGGGGAGGAGGAGTTGAGCCTTTTAAGGCCAGCTACGGAAAGTTGATGATGTGGTTTTTCCTACTGTCAGATGCTTTCACATTCTCTGGATTGCTGATTACCTACGCATTCCTCAGATGGAGCGCTCCTCAATATAACGGAGACCCTGAAGCATTTACTTTCTCTACCGAATACTGGCCAATTCCTGAAAAGGTATATGAAGCCTTCCCTGGTTTCCATGGTGTAGAGCTTCCATTGGTATTCGTAGGTTTAATGACCTTTATCCTCATCATGTCTTCAGTGACTATGGTGTTGGCTGTAGAAGCCGGTCATAGAATGGATAAAAAAGGAGTAGTAAAATGGATGCTTTGGACCATCATCGGTGGTATTTGTTTCCTTAGCTGCCAGGCTTGGGAGTGGAGTCACTTCATAACAGGTACCGATACAGCTACTATTGGAGATGTTGTGGTTAATGGCATCTGGAAAGAGAACTATGAAATCTTCGGAGCGAATTTGAATTTTAACCAATACGGGCCTCCTGCCTTTGCAGCACTGTTCTTCTTTATAACAGGTTTCCACGGATTCCACGTATTCTCAGGGGTAGTTTTGAACGTGATCATCTTCTTCAACGCAGCCAATGGCATGTATGAGAAAAGAGGACACTATGAAATGGTCGAAAAAGTTGGTCTTTACTGGCACTTTGTAGACCTGGTTTGGGTATTCGTATTTACTTTCTTCTACTTGATCTAAAAGACTTTTTATAATGGAACAAGCAACTACAAGCGTAACTGTACAACCGGTTGATAAGGCTAAAATCTGGGGTATCTGGAAAGTAGCGTTGATTTTGGCGGTAATTACCGGGATTGAATACCTTTTTGCATTCACAATGGATGCAGGTATGCTCAGAACCGTAATATTTATTGGTCTCACCATTGTTAAGGCTTTTTATATTGTGTCTGAGTTTATGCACTTAGGTCACGAGGTGAAGGGGTTAATCTATTCTATCATTCTACCTATGATGTTTATTATTTGGTTGATAGTAGCCTTGGTTAACCTAGAAGGTGGTGCCATTAAAGATGCAAGAGGTATTGTTGACTATGAAGGCAATGGTACTGAGCATGTGGATGAAGAACACTAATTGAATTCAATTGATAGAACATAAAGCAAAATCAGGTCGAAACACATCGGCCTGATTTTTTAGTTTATAAAGCATGCGTAAAAAGTCTGCGTTTCTTTTTCTTCTGATTGCCTTACCGGTGCTCATTTTCCTGTTCCTGAAATTCTTCGGCAGAAATGAGTTTACCATCCCTGTTTACTACCAAAAGGGTTTGGGAGATTCCCTAACTACTCCTTGTTTGGATAGATCCAGACAACAATATGTGGTAAAGAATATTGAAGTGGAGAAAGGGAAAATCAACATTGTCCATTTTGAGAGAGTGGATGGCCCCGTATTAAAAACAAGATTGGAAGAATTGGAAAGGGTACAGGATGTATTCCAGGATGACCCTCAAATAGAGCTTACCACTTACCTGAATGCGGCTTCAATCGCCTTGAAAGAAATCACCGACTATAATAGACGCATTCAATTCATCGATCAGTTCTGGAAAATTAGCCAGATGGATTCGCTTAATTGGGCCAATCTGAAATACTGTGGCATGGCCATGAGCAATCTGGACAACAGAGTAGTGCTGGTTGATAAGCAAAACAGAATAAGAGGCTACTACAACATCATTGAAAGAGAGGAAACAGACAGACTGATACTCGAGTTAAGAATTTTGAAAACCGAAGAAGAAAATAATGGCGCAGAATCTGGAGTCTAAAAAATCTATGTTATGGATTAGGGTATTGTCAATAGCCATTCCATTGGCTGTAGCAGTGCTGTTATCATTGCCAACAAAGCTGGATCTGGGAGATTGGGTTTACGGACTCCCACACGCAATTGGGGTGGTCAATACGCTAACCGCAGTTTGTTTGATTGTGGCTTTTGTGGCCATCAAGCAGAAAAAGGTACAAGTGCATAAGCAAATGAACTCAACTGCCTTTGTATTGGGTGCCATTTTTCTGGTATTATACATTTTATATCATGCCAGCGCAGAGTCTACTCCATATGGAGGAGACGATACTATTAAGTATATCTACTACTTCTTTCTGATCTCCCACATTCTACTATCCATAGGAGTGGTGCCTCTCGTTTTACTGGCCTTCTATTATGCACTTAATGGTATGTTCGATAAGCATAAGAAGATAGTGAAATATACCTTTCCTATTTGGCTATATGTATCTGTAACCGGAGTTACAGTTTACCTGATGATTAGCCCTTATTATGCACATTAATCGGATTTGAGTAGCATTAGACTTATCTTTGCAGCAAGAAAATGAGAAGAATACTGATTGTTGGTTTATTAATGATAGTTACCCTGAGTCAGACTCTGGCCCAGTGCGCTATGTGCCGTGGGGCTGTAGAGTCTTCTGTTAGCGCAGGAGATACCACCATGGCGGCTAACCTCAACATTGGGATTCTTTATTTGTTTTTTGCTCCATATGTTCTGGCTGCAGTGATCGGATACATCTGGTATAAAGCGAGTAAGAAAAATGTCAAAAAAGTCCAAGCTACTGGCGGTATTGCAGGGTAGGTGCCCGCAGTGCAGAGAAGGAAAACTCTTTCCTTTTGCAGCATACAATCTTTCCAAGTTTACTAAAATCAACCCAACCTGCTCATCATGCGGAGTAAAGTTTGAAAGAGAACCCCGCTTCTTCGATGGTGCCATGTACATCAGCTATGCACTGTCTGTAGGGCTTTTCCTGGTTTCGGCTTTTATCATATACATGTTCTTTCACCCTGTGAGCGAGAATGTATATATGATCGCCATTATTTCAGAGGTAGTCTTGCTTTATCCCATTATGTTCCGCTATTCCCGGATTTTCTACCTCTACCTGTTTGGTGGGTTGAAGTATGGAGAAAACAAAAAATAGCCTCATCGCTGGTCAATTTTCCATCGGACTCATAGACAGTTATTGGGGTTTTGATTGTGGGGATCAACTCGGATCATTAGCTCCAACCAATTGAACCATTGAAATTTGTTAATTGATGCTTCTAACGAAGTGACTTAGGTAGCATTTTTGCTAGGAAAGTACTAATTCGCAACAAGAGCGAAATAATTAGTAGATTCCTCATCTAAAGGCCATTTAAACTTGAGTCAATTCCGACAGATCCTTTTCCAGCACAAGGCTTTTCTCATCAGTGTTTTGCTTGTGGGACTGATCCTCGTTATAGACGAAGGCATTTTCTCCGATCAGAAAAGAAGGGTAAACCCTGAGGAAACCATCACTCAGAATCTCCATCAGCAGCTGGATCGGCTGGATAACCAGCTTCAGCAGATCAGCGACATTGCTGTGGTAGACCTTAGTAGACTCTTTAACCGTTTTTCCAGCAATGACGAAATTCCCTATTTCATCTTTGAAGAGGGAGATGTTATCTATTGGAGCACCAACCGCTTCGTTCCCAAATACGGTACGTTGGATGGAACCTATATCTATCGCTTTCTTGAACTGAAAAGCGGTCAGTACATAGTGAAACGAAAGGTTATCAACAGTGCACAAAACAGGGTCGTGGAGATTTATGGCTTACTCCCCTTAAGCTCTGATGTGCCCTTGAACGATTCCTTTAAAGACTATGGTCTGAACGGAGAGATATTTGGGAGGTCTTCCTTTACCCTTCAAAATAGTGAAAACCCGAAAGGTGAAGGGAATGTCTATTCGCCTGAAGGTATCTTCCTTTTCTCCTTTGAAGGAACCCAGCGAATGAAGGTGGATTATCCAAATTATGCAGTAATTATCCTGCTGCTCTACCTGGTAGCTATTTACTTCTTCATCCGTTCCGGATATAGCTATGCCAATTATCTGTCAGAAAGGAAGCTCATGGCTCTTGCCATTTTGGTCTTTGCTGTTTTTTTGGGAGCTGTAAGAGCCTTGATGCTCCGTTATGAGTATCCGTTGAGCGTAATTGAGTGGGGGCTTTTTCTGCCCGATTATTTTGCTGAGAGTTGGTGGCAACCCTCATTGGGAGATTTTCTGCTCAACCAGCTCGCAATTCTTACCCTTGTGGTATTCGCTTTTATTCGCTTTACCCGATTCCAGGACGAAAGGGAAGCAGTCAAATGGACTAACCTCATTACCTCAGTAATCCTGCTGTTTGTGGCCGTGCTGTATTTCACCCGAGAAGTCCGATCATTATTCAATAATTCCCAGTGGTCGTTCGATGTTGGTTCCGATATCAGTTTCTCCACTTACAAGATCATGGCCTATTTTGGCCTGTTCCTTATCGGGGTAATTCCATTTCTCATTGGGCAATACCTGAGTTCCGAGCTCAAGAAGATTCCTTCCCGAAGACTTGTATTAACTGGTCTCACTCTTGTGGTAATCGTTTCGGCTGCCATGCTCTACTCGTTTAGGGAGACATATTTAGCTATTACATTGGTATTTGCCATATACCTGACGGTGGTCTATCACTTCCGCCTGGCAGAGCAACTCTATCAGTCCAATTACTCCACCTTTCTTTACCTTTTTACTACGGCACTTTTAGTGGCCACTATATGCAATATCCTTTTGGGCGGATATATCAGAAATGAAGCGTTGATGGACAAAAGAAGCCTGGCCACACGATTACTTTCAGAGAACGACCTGGAAGCCGAATATCTCCTTTCCCAGGCCAAAGGCAGGATTGAGTCAGATGTGCTTATTCAGACCAATATTGCCAATCCATTTTCCTCAAAAGACCTGATCCGACAGAAAATTCAGCGGGTGTTTCTCGGTGAATACTTCGATAAATATGAAATCGAAATTCTCATATTTAACGGTAATGGTGTGGCTGTTAATAACGCTACACCATTGAGCTATCAGGAATTGAGGGCAGAGTATGGACAGACTCAAAACAAGACAGAATTTAACGATCTGTATTTCTACAGGGCCAATTACCCTGTAGTGCTCAATCAATATTACCTGTTCAATGAAATCAAAAGGTATGGAGCCGTGATTGGCTATATTCTGGTTCGGCTAGACAGGAAAGAAGTGTTGAACAACAGTATTCTTCCGCAACTATTGTTGAATGAATCGCTTGAATCCAGTCAATTCAATCACCTGGACTATGCCGTGTTCGAAGGCAGGGTTTTGTTGAATAGCTCTGGAGACTTTAACTACAGAAGAGAGTTCGATGTGAATTTGTTGGATGAAGAGGATATTTATGACCACCAGATCAGCCTGGCAGGTTACAACCACCTGGCCATTCGTAACCAGTCTAATAATCAGGTATTTGTTATCTCAAGCCATCACTATCCGCTGCAATACATCATTACCAACTTTTCCATATTCTTCCTCTTCACTGTGGCCATGATCATTCTGATTTTTGGTATTTCGGCAGGTTACTTTAATACCAAGAAACAGTCGGTTACCCTTGCTGCCAAAATTCAGATTCTGCTCAATTTCGCCTTCTTCCTGCCACTCATTATTGTGAGTATCGTTGTGCTCAGACTGGTGAATACTACGGTAGAAGAGAACATTGAAAATCAATACCTTTCTACGGCTGAAAGTGCCGCTCAGAACCTGGCCAATCAGCTGCAAATATTTCTGGAAGGCCGAAATGAAAACAATGAGGAGCTTGAAAACCGGATTGCGGAGATTAGCCAGTATGCCAGAGCCGATATCAATCTTTTCAACACGAATGGAAGGCTGATTGCCACCAACCAGAGACTAATTTTCGATAACGAACTGTTGGCTCCATTTATAAACCCTCAGGCCATGGCCAACATCATTGAGTCCGGGGTGAAGGAAGAACTCTATACAGAGCGCGTAGGTAGCCTGGCACTGAGCTACAAGTCTACCTATTATGGAATCCGCTCCAATGAGAACAATGAATTGCTCGGAGTGCTGAGTATGCCATTTTTCGATTCCGAGGAGCAACTGAAGGCAGAACAGCGTGATATTCTCTCCAATATTCTCAACTCCTTCACTTTCATCTTTGTGATTTTTGTAGTGCTTTCCTTCCTGGCTTCCAGAATTCTCACCTATCCTTTCAAATTCCTCACGGAGAAGATCAAAGGAACTACGCTTTCCAACCTCAATGAACCTCTGGTTTGGCCTGCGGACGATGAAATTGGCCTGATGGTGGGCGAGTACAATAAGATGTTGGCCAACCTGGAGAAGAGTAAACGAGCCTTGGCGCTAAGTGAAAAGGAAAGTGCCTGGAGGGAAATGGCTCAACAGGTAGCCCATGAAATAAAAAATCCATTAACACCAATGAAGCTCAAGCTTCAGCACCTGAAGAGGGTATTGTCCACTGCGCCTAACGTAGGCACTGACTTCAACAAACCAATAGATAACCTGCTGAGCCAGGTAGAAACCCTGAGCGATATTGCCACCTCCTTCTCCTCTTTTGCCAAAATGCCGATGCCAAGGAGCGAAAGAATCAATCTGGTGGAAGTGCTTAAAAAGTCGGTGCGCTTATTCCATGAAGACAAAATTGAGATTCATACCAATATTCCAAGGCAACCGGTTTGGGTAATGGCCGATGATCAGCTTCTGGGAAGAATCTTCAATAACCTTATTCTGAATGCCGCCCAGGCCATGCCCGAGGGTGAAGTTTGTAATCTCGAAGTTGAGCTGGTGGTTACCCATAACAAAGCCAGGATAACCTTTGCAGATAACGGACTTGGTATCCCCGAAGAAATCAGGGAGAAGATATTTATACCTAAATTTAGCACCAAAGCAGAAGGTTCGGGTATCGGACTGGCCATTGCCAAACGTGGGGTAGAACATGCAGGAGGGAGTATATGGTTTGAATCTGCTTCAGGAGAAGGCACCACCTTCTTCCTTGAATTTCCGCTAACCGATTAAATGTGCTTCGTTGGTCATTTGTACTCTTACTGACTCTCCTTTCAACAACTGCTTTCGCGCAGTCTTCATTGGATAGGTGTCGCTGGGTAAAGACCAATGCTCCTCAAGTACTCGATAGTCTGACTGTTTTCCCCGAATCAATCAGAATTACTGCCCCGGATTCTGCCCAGGCATTTCAATTCGACTTGAATACCAATACCATCACTTTTGAGAATATCCTTTACGATTCGGTTCAGGTCTGCTATAGAACCCTACCTTTCGATCTGCACTCCAAACGTGCCAACAAAACACTCGACATTTATGACTCCACAGCTCTTTTTAAAGACGCTGTACTCTACGAACAGGCCCTGGCAATTCCCAAGAGAGAGGAAGTCATCAGCACAGAGAACATTTATAAAACCGGAAGTATTTCACGGGGAGTATCCTTCGGCAACCGCCAGGATGTGTTTGTAAACTCAACGCTCAACCTGCAGATGGAGGGGCAATTGACCGAAAATGTAAATCTGAGGGCAGTCATCACCGATAGAAATATCCCCTTTCAGCCCGAAGGAAACACCCAGCAAATCCAGGATTTCGATAATGTATTCATCGAACTCTACAATGAAGACAAATGGAGGCTAAAGGGAGGAGATGTAGTGCTGAGAAATGGAGAATCGAGCTTTCTGAGGTACTATAAAAATGTGCAGGGAGCCCAGTTCAATACGAAATACGATCTTTCAGGAGGTTTTAAAGCCGAAACCACAGTGGCCGGCTCAGTAGCCAAAGGCCGGTTTGCCTCTGTTTCAATAGATCCGATTGAGGGTGTACTAGGGCCATATCGTGTGAGAGGACCAAACAATGAGCGCTTCATTATTATTCTGGCGGGTTCAGAAAAGGTATTCATCGATGGAGAGCAAAAGACCCGTGGCTTCGATAATGACTACATTATTGACTACAACCTGGGTGAAATCACTTTTACCAACAAAGTACTGATTACCAAATTCACCCGAATCAGGGTGGACTATGAGTTCTCCGATCAGAACTATAGCCGCTCTATTGTTCAGGCCAGTCACTACCAATACAATGACAAACTCAATTTCGCTTTCAACTATTACAGCGAGAAAGACAACCGGAACCAACCCCTGCTGTTCGATCTGACGGATGAAGAAAAGGTGATTCTGGCCAATGCCGGAGATCAGCTCGATCAGGCAGTAACGTCCAGGGTAGACAGCGTGGCCTATAATGCAGACCTTATTCTGTACAGGAAAACCACCGGAACAGATGCCCTTGGAGGAACATACCCGATTTATCAGTATTCCACCAACCCGGATAGCGCCTATTTCGATGTTCGTTTTACGGAAGTAGGATCAGGCAATGGGAATTACCGATTGAGAAATACCACCGCTAACGGACGTATTTTCGATTGGGTTGCTCCAGTAAACGGTCAGGCTCAGGGAAACTATGAACCCATTGCCATTCTCAATGCCCCAAACCAGAAGTCTATGGCCACTTTGGCAGGAGGTGTTAAGCTCAACAAAACTGATGAATTGCAGGCAGAAGTGGCCTTTTCCAAGAACGATGTGAATTTATATTCAGAACTCGATGGTGATGATGACAACGGTTTGGCCTACAAGGTAATTCATGAAACCAAAGGCAGATCAGTAGGTTTCATTCCTCAGTATCTGTTCAATTCCACTCTCTCCTATGAGTACAATAGCGAGTCCTTTTCTTTTATAGATCGCCTCAGGTATATTGAATTCGATCGGGACTGGAGTTATAACCCGGCTGAATTTTCCAGCAACTACACTGAGAATATCCTGAATGCAGGCTTCGACCTAAGAAAGAATGTAATCAACTCACTCGCCTACAAATTAGTGAGAAGGAAAAGGGGAGAAGCTGTGGATGGTTTTCAACACTACTTCACACTGAATAAAGAGCTGGGTAGATTCCTGTTAAAGTCAGATGCCTATCTCATGAGCAACGATCAGCTGGTATTGGATTCTCAATGGAACCGCTTGAATGTCGATTTTTCATTCAGAAGTAAATGGCTTATTCCTGGTTACAGATACAGGCAAGACAGGAATGAGGTGATCAATAAAACCACTAGTGAAGTAGTGCGGTCAGCCATGAATTTTGAAGAGCATACTTTCTACCTCAAAAATTCAGATACGCTTAAAACTACCTACGGAATAGATTTCCAGACTCGCGAAGACCGCCTGCCAATCAATGGCGAACTGGTGAATAATAATTCGTCTAAAACCTGGAATGCTTTCTTCAAAACCAATATTGACAACACCAATCAACTGTATTTGCTCTTTACTTACCGAAACCTCACCAACCTGAATGAAACGGGAAATGACCGAAATGACGAAACGATTATGGGCAGAATTGATTGGTCAGGGACTTTCTTCGATGGTATAATTCAGTCTGATCTGAACTATAACCTGGCCAACAGCAGGGAATTGCGAAGAGAGTTTATCTTCATTCAGGTGCCCACAGGAGAAGGTACGCATACCTGGCGCGATGATAATGGCGATGGAGTTCAGGATTTGAACGAATTCTACCTGGCGGTGAATCCTGATGAAAAGAATTACGCCAAGATTTTCGTGCCCACAGATACCTTCGAGGAAGCTTTTAACACCATCCTTACCTATCGCTTTAACCTGAATTTTCCGAGAGAATGGGCAACAGATTCTGGAATAAGAAAAACCCTGTCCCATTTCTCAAATACCACCGCCTGGGGGCTTAATGCTAAAATCACGGATGAGGATTTGGGCAGCAGGCTGTTGCCCACCAATGTGGACGATGCCAATGTTCTGGGCTATAATGAAAACCTGAGGTCTACACTCTTTTTCAACCGATCCAATGCTGTTTTTGGAGCCGATGTGGGATTGGCAAGATTGGAGAATAAGCAGTTGTTAGTAAATGGTTTTGAGCAAAGACTGAATGAAGATTTTCGCTACCATTTCCGATGGAACATTAACAAAGGGCTGAATCTGGATCTCAATTATGTAGACGGCCTGAGAACCAGCCGCTCCGATGTATTGACCCAGCGTAATTATCAGGTAGTTTCAGATCAGATCAGCCCCTCTTTAACAATCCAACCTTCTCGAAATCTTCGTTTCACAGGATCATACGCCTTTAAAAGCAAGAAGAACATTTTCACCGAAACCTCAACAGAGTCGGCCGAACATGCGGAGTTTGGATTGGGGGCCAGATACGCCAAAGCCGTTAAAACCAGTATCACTGCTAATTTTAAATACATCGACATTCAGTTTGAAGGAACCGAAACCTCTCCGGTGGGCTACGAATTACTGGAAGCACTCAGGCCGGGCACCAACCTTACCTGGAACCTCAACTGGCAGCAAAAGCTGGGCAATGGTCTGCAATTGCTGGTTCGCTACGATGGTAGAAAGTCAGGGGACAGCAGGGTAGTACATTTGGGCAGGGTGCAGGTTACTGCTTTGTTCTAGGCTTCTTATTCGTCAGGACCACCCTAAGTGGTCTGGCGAATCATGCTAACCATAATGATGCAATCATTTTAAGGAAGGGCATTCCTGGTATATTAATAAGAGGTTAAAGGCTCTTTTTGGCTTATGAAAGTCTGTTCAATTGCGTAATTTTCATCAAAACTCAAATCAATGAAGAAGCTCAAAACTCTCCTGGCTATTGCCTTTCTTATTTCATCGCAGCTTAGCTGGGCTCAAAAAACGGACTACAGTCAGATTTTTGTAGATCAGGATTGGATGCAACAACATATAGACGATGAAAATATGGTCATTCTTCACGTAGCCAGTCCCGATACCTACAAAGAAGGTCACCTGAAAGGGGCTATATCAATTGTGCCCCAACAGTATACTGTGGTTCGTGGTGAAATCTATTGGGAATTACCGGAAGTAGAAGCACTGGCAGACACTCTGCAAAACCTGGGTATCGATGATGATTCTCAAATAGTGCTCTATTATGGGGGAACAGATCATGCCGCCACTTTCAGGCTGTTTTATACCTTCGACTATTTTGGAATTTCTAGCCAGGTGAAAATTTTGGATGGGGGATTAAAGGGCTGGAAGGCCAACAACCTGCCATTGACTACAGAAAGCCCTAAACCAGTATCTGCAGCAAACAAGATTAGACTAAAGGCGAATAAGAAGCTTTTTGCCAATAAAGACGATGTGATCAAGGCTCAGGCTAAATCTCAGGTTCAGTTGATTGATGCCAGGCGAGACGTATACTTTAATGGTTCTGAAAAGGGAGATTACAAACGTGGAGGTCATATTGCAACTGCCAAAAACATCTGCTGGCTGGATATAGTGGATGAAAATATGTTTGTGAAAGACAAGGCTACTCTGGCAGCTTACTATAGTAACATCGGTCTTACCCCCAAGACGCAGGTAATGTCTTATTGCCATGTAGGTTTAAGGGCTTCAGTTATTTACACCATTGCCAAATACCTTGGTTATGATGCCCGACTCTACGATGGCTCTTTCAATGAATATGATACACTGGACGATCGTTATCCGGTGGAAAACGGAAACTAAGTCTTGTCTAATATAGACTTGGGTTTCAAGCTGGCCCTGGGGTTTTCCTGCAACCATCTAACTCAATGTATCTCAAACTGGTTTAACATTCCGCTTCTACGAAGCTAGGGTTATGTTTCAGATTGACTGACTATGACATTGGGCTACTCTGTAGCCAAAGTATCAGCCACTTTAATGCTTAATCATTCAGTGCCGCTTTGGATCATGGCTCCGTAGGAGCCAAATGTCATAACTGGTAAGGCTGGTGTAAACAAGGAGCTCCATCGGAGTGATATGTAGCTGATATGAGATATGAATCCCAATCTGGTCGAGGCGTCTCGCTTCGACCCTTTTGTTTTATAAGAGTGTAGTGGGTTTGATATTTCGCTTCTACGAAGCTTGTGCCATGTTCAGGATTTGGTTGTTATGACATTTGGCTACTCTGTAGCCAGATATGTGTGGCTTAATCCCTTATCAATCAATATTGCTCTAAAATTTGGCTCCATAGGAGTCAGATGTCATAACCGGAAAAGTTGGTATAAACAAGGAGCTCCATCGGAGTGAGATGTAGCTGATATGAGATATGAATCCCGATCTGGTCAAGGCGTCTCGCTGCGACCTTCTAATTTTATAAGAGGAAAACTGGTCTAACATTCCGCTTCTATGAAGCTAGGGTTATGTTTCGGACTGACTGACTATGACATTGGTCTACTCTGTATCCAAAGTATCAGCCACTTTAATGCTTAATTATTCAGTGCCGCTTTGGATCATGGCTCCGTAGGAGCCAAATGTCATAACTGGCAAGGCTGGTGTAAACAAGGGAGCTCCATCGGAGCGATATGTTGCTGATATGAGGTATAAATCTGGTCTTAGAACCAGCAATAAGTATCAGTTTAAAACTGGCCCATAGACTTTGCCTTCCTCATGATTTTGTTCGCAAAGACGAAATCATCCAGTTCCTGAACCCCGGAATGTAGTATATCATTAGAGCTGCCTTCCCACATTTTTCGAGAGTCGGAAATAAAAAGAATGTACTCTCCAATTTCCATTACAGAGTTCATGTCGTGTGTTACTATCACCGTAGTGATTTGATATTCATCTGTGATCTCAGCCAGCAGCTGATCAATCTTGATGGATGTCATCGGATCCAGCCCGGAGTTGGGTTCATCGCAGAAGAGGTATTTGGAACTGTTTACCAAGGCTCTGGCAATACCCACACGCTTTTGCATACCACCACTGATTTCTGATGGCATTTTTGAATTGGTGTTTTCCAGTTTCACCTTTTTGAGCATGCTATTCACCCTGTCCAGTTTTTCATCCTCTGGCATTTTGGTGAGAACATCCAGGGGGAATTTGATATTCTGCTCTACTGTCATCGAATCGAACAAAGCACCTCCCTGAAAGAGCATTCCAATTTCTCTTCGAATCTCGGTTTTGGTGTCACGGTCCGCACCAACAAAATTTCTTCCATTGTAAAGAATCTGACCGGAATCTGGTTTAAAGAGCCCTACAATATTCTTCAGCATAACACTTTTTCCCGAACCACTGGCACCAATGATCAGGTTGGTTTTGCCTTGCTCGAAAGTACCTGAGATATCTCTCAGTACCGTTTTATCTCCAAACGATTTGGTCAGGTTTTTTACTTCTATCATCGTACTAAAAGGAGTTGAGCTAAAATGAAATCGCTAAGAAGAATGGCTATACAGCTTACGGTTACAGCCCTCGTACTGGACTGGCCAACTTCCAATGCCCCACCTTTGGTGTAATAACCCATATAGGCAGCAATGGAGGAAACCAAAAAGCCAAAGACCAGTGATTTAATTAGGGCGAATGTTACGCTGAACTCGTTAAAGTTCATTTTCAGGCCCTGATAATATTCTGCCACAGGCAATGCATCAGCCAACTCTGCGGCCAAATAACCTCCCCCAATGGCCAGGGCTCCGGCCAGAATCACCAGAAAAGGATACATGATCAAAGTGGCAACAATCTTCGGTAATACCAGGTAAGACACTGAGTTGATACCCATTACTTCGAGCGCGTCAATTTGTTCGGTAATCCGCATAGTACCCAGATTACCGGCAATACTTGAGCCCACCTTACCGGCAAAAATGATGGCAGTAATGGTTGGTGCCAATTCCAGAATGGTCAAATCCCGTACTACCAAACCAATCACTCTGTCTGGAATAAGCGGGCTTACCAGATTATAAGCCGTTTGCACGGTAGATACCGCCCCCATAAACACAGACACTATGGCTACCAGCACAATACTGTTGATACCAATGTAAACGCACTCGTCTATGATCAGCCTGAAGTAGGTTCTGAAAGACTCGGGGTTAGTGAAAAGTTTGCCAAGAAAAAGAATGTACCTTCCCAGGTTACTCATAAGGCTCAATTAAAGCTTGAAATGCCTGTCTTACAACGGCAAAATAACAAAACTTGTACGAATGCCTTATTGGTTCCCTCAAATTAAGTCTTTTCAGACCGAAGGTTTAAAATAGATTGACCAGATAAGGCTTGGAAGATTTATTTATGATGCTCTGCAGCATTTACTGCGGCTCCGATAATTCCCGCATTATTCAGTTTTTCTGAAACCACATAAGGGGTTCTGATCTCAATCTGCTCCCTGAATTTGTGAATATGTTTGCTCACTCCACCACCGAGAATAATATAGTCCGGAGTCATAATTCTTTCGATGTGCTTAAGGA
>Ga0114899_1000499_pt1 | contig 27820 bp, 39 predicted proteins | sample MalvireepMed_215_FD_83497 | JGI IMG/M metagenome (GOLD analysis project Ga0114899, IMG submission 83497) | Marine viral communities from the Global Malaspina Expedition - Malaspina viral metaG DeepMed_215 | ecosystem: Environmental > Aquatic > Marine > Oceanic | place: Mediterranean Sea...
ATGACGCTCATGGCAGCATGGGGGGCAGGAGAATTAAGCATATTTGTCGCAATGTCAAATTTTTTGAATGCGATCCTTGGTCCGATCATAAAATACCAACAGAAAAAATATGAGTCACATTAAAGGAGCATAGCATGACCAAACAGACACAAAGAGAGCAGAAGTCTAGAGCTAGTAGGAAGCCAAGGCCCAAAAAAGAGGGGAAGGAAAAACCCTTCTCTCCCGAGGACAAGCTTGCAGAAGCAGAACAATCTATCCACACCTTGTCTACTAATATAGACACCTATGCTAGACAGGTGGAACAGTTACGTCAAAAGCGTGAGATGGATTTAGATCAAAGACAAGCCCTTATTGGATACGCTCAGGCCTGTAGAGAGATGCTAGGTCTAGATAACCCACCAGATCCTGCGAGGCCTTTCCGCCCAGTAGACAAGGATGAGCAACCCGAACCTTCTAAACCTGAGCTAGGAGTGGAAGATGGCAATGAAGATGGAAGTAAGGAAGGACAGACCACAGACTAGGTTTCATATCTATTGGGAAGGGACGGATGATCTTGTCCATACCATAGACGGAGTTCAATTGGATCTCTACAGGTCTATAGCTACTAGAGAGCTCCCCGAAGGTGGATATGAATACAACCTTCACAAGGATAGTACAGAAGGGTTTTCTAACAAAGCTGAAGCCCTTCGGATTATCCAAGCTGTTATCAGAGGAGATATAGCATGCGTGGACTCTTAAAGTACATCCCCTTCGCAGGGAAGTGGGTTCGGGCTGGACAGGAATGGAAGGATGTGATAGAGCAAGGTTCTAAGATCTATCAGAAATATTGGTCTGATAAAGACCTTCCAGATGATATTCAAAAACTTCTAAAGGAGATTGCCGAGGCTCGGGAGGCTTCCTCAAAACTCTTCTAGGTTGGAGAGAATCATGGCAAACGAGCAGGAACTCTTGGCAAAAATGCGTAGGGAGAAAGACCCCGGAAAGCAGGCTGAATACGCATTGGAATACTCTGAACTTAGAGAGAAGAATAATAGAATAAATGATGCTAATCAGTTGGTTAGCTCCAGTTTTCATGATATACAAGTTCTTGAAAGATAATGAGATTATAGATGAGAAGCATTGGGTGCATGCGATATATGGACTTGCTCCTGATATAATTTGGGCAGCTATTGGGATGATTAGTTTGGGGTGGTGGTTGATGCTGTTTGTTGCCTCAGCTATAGATCATTATAGGAAGGAATTTAAGACATGAAAAAGTTTATAGAGGATCATTCTACGGTCTTCATAGGGCTTGTTACTGTTATTCTTACTTTAGTAGTAGCTGGTTTTACAACCCATGTAAGTAGACCCCACGATGGTGTTATTACCATTGAAAGGTATGAACGAGATCGGGATGAAGATACTGATAGAAGACAAGTAGAGAGGATTGAAAGAAATGATCAGATTCAAAGGATCGAAGATAAGGTAGATGCTATTCTTCTTCGCTTACCCAAAGAGTAGTCAAGTTTCGGAAAACGAAATTTAAAGGAGACAAAGCATGGCCGATATTACTAGTGATATACTTACAGCCACAGGGAATGTGACTAAGGGCTCAGTGGATTTGAAGTCCGGAGTTCTTAAGAGTGTTACCCTAGCTGCTGTGACAGATGCAGGAACACTTACCCTGAGGTCTGGAGGGTCTGGTGGAGATATAATGTTCCCAGTTTTTAATGTAGGAATTGGGGAGACAAAGACCTTTGGCCCTTTCAATGCTCTGTTCGTTGGGCCTCTACATGCTACTATTGATGATGTAAATACATCCGTTGGCGTAACTGTTGAGCAAGGGAGTTAATCTATGGCTACTGATCCAGGAGATGAAGTTACCCCTGAAGTGAGAGATCCGTTCAGGCGGAAGCTACTTCTTGACGCCTCGGAAGTAGCAAGTGGAGCCCCAAATTCTGCAGACATTCGTATACCTACCCTTTTCGCAGACCAAGCAGGGTTGGATGCTAGTAGGCAGGCTATTACAGATAGGGTAGGAGCAGATCTAGAAGAGGATTTTCAAGCTATTCAAAGTAGGGCTCTTACCCAAGGTAGACTCCGAAGTGGCTTGGTTTCTAAGGAAGAGACTGGAGCTGCTCTACGAGCGTCTGTCCGAAGTACAGCAGAGCTATCCAATTTCGAACTACAAACTAGAAACGCTGCAGCAGAGCGAGTCCATCAATCTACCCTCCAAAGGGAAGGAGCTCAGCAAACGGCTGGGATTATAGAAACCCAAGGGATTGAGGACCGAGCTGGAATAAGTGCTCAAGGGGCTGTAGACACTGCTAATATCAGAACCTCAGGGGAAGAGACTAGAAGAAACATCAACACGCAGAAGACAGCTGATACTGATGTTATATCTGCAGAAGGGGCTCAAGCTAGGGAGACTATAGGAACACAGTCTGCAGCTAATATAGCAGAAACTGCTGCTGGGGTAGAGGCTCAGAGTGAGGCAGAACTTGATGCTATCCGAGAGCAAGGACAACAAGATAGAAGCACCTTGGGCCAACAGGCTGGGGCTCAAATCCGAGCAATCAGGGAGCAGGGAACCCAAGACCGTATGACCCAAACTGGAGCTAGCAACTCTGCAGAACGGGTTGCGGATATACAAGCTGCAGCTTCTGCAGCTGTCGCAAATATACAAGCTAATGCAAGTATGTCTGTTGCAGACAAACAAGCAGCCTCGGATAAGGTAATTGCAGATGCTAGTGCTGCTAGCGCTCTTGCAGTAGCCCAGGAGAATGCTACATCTGGGAAGACAATTGCGGAGATAGCTGCTGGGGCGAATGTAGACGTAGCACAGTTGGGTTTAGATGCTACTAAGGCTAGAATCAATAGTGATTATTGGTTGAGACAGCTAGACCAGCCCATTGAGATTAGGAGAATAGCTCTAGAAGAACTTCGAGAGGCGAATGATGCGAAGCTCCGAGGGGAGAGTATTGAGATATCTAGAGACGCTCAGGAAGCCCAAGAGAGTCTGGATCTAATGCGCCTTTCTCTAGATGCCAAGATGGTAGATAATCAATTTAAAGTAGACCAGGCAGAGCTTACCGGAATTTGGGAAGTCTATGGCCCAAGGCAGTTAGAAGAATTTCAAGAGTCCTTCGGAACTACGATGGGGGAAGATGGGTATGATGGGAATTATGACTTCGATAGTAATGGAACTATAGATCATCATGACTTCCTGCAGCTTGCAGAGTTTGCTGCTGTAGGTGGGATAGAGACACAGGCAGCAAAGCAACTAGCGGAAAGTACAAGACAATTTAATCTTACCTTCACCGAGGGTCAGGAGCAATTTGATGATGCTTTGGATGATCAATGGGCTATGTTCGAGGCTCAGTTAGATAATACAATATCCCAACAGGGGTTAGACCGTGAACAGGCTCGGGTTCTTACCATAGCCACGCTTAAAGCTAATGTAGACATTCAAAATGCTGGGCTTGATGTAAACCGAATGGCTATTATGGCAGATTTGCTATCTGGCCCTGGAGGCACAGCGATGGCAAGGGAAGATAAGGAAGCTGCTATAGATTTCATAATGGGCTTTGAGGCTCTAGGTTTCGAGGCTCCTCAGAGAAGTGAGAACTTCAACGAGGATGAGGAGTTTGAAGCTGCTCGGGATGTGATTAGAGAAGACCAGGGTTTGGGTGATGATGAGGATCTTGATTCTATCTCCGAAGATCAAATGACTAAGGCTGCTGATATTACAAAGAAGATAGGTAGAGGAACTTGGGATACTGTCTTAGGAGTGTCTGGGGTTTCAGATACCTATGACCGGATCTTTGAGGTGATGGGGCCAGCTATGAATGACCCCAATTCTGAAGGAGCAAGACAGCTTCGTGAACACTTTGATGTGAATGGGGATGGGCAGGTAGATCAACTTGACAAGGCTTATGCCCTTGCATATGGATAGGAGGTAGGACATGCCAGATCCAGTAACAATTGCACTAGTATCAGCATCTATAATCTCCGGAGGACTTCAAGCCCTTGCAGGATCTAGGAAGACTGAGAGTGAGAAGATGCTTCAGGAGATACTTAGTGGTAATAAGGCTGTAGCTGCAAGTAGAAGTTCTAAGCATATGAAGCATATGGCTGATACCGGAAAGCCTAGGATTTCGATAGCTACGAACAAGAGGCAAATGGTAGAGAGAATCTTTTCTTCCCTTGAAAGAGATAGGGTAGGTCTTCAGGTGAGTCAGGAAGCTGCTGATGTGAAGTCAGGTCTGAAGTCCGCTGCTCGTAACCAAGAAAGGAAGGCTCGACGTGCCTAGTGGAAGAGATTATCTACGAGGGATAGGTGGGGCTATTCAATCTGGGGTTAATACTGCTATTATGTTGAAGCAGATGGGAGCGGAGGAGAAGAAGCGGGCACAGGAGAATCGTATTGCCCAACTTAAGGCTGAGACTGCCCAATTCACAGCAGAGACAGGAAGGATGGATCATGATATTAGGGCTCTTGCTGAAAAACGAGCAGGGAAGGAGTGGAATGAGGGTCTAGAGCTTCAGTATAAAGAGTTGCTTCTTGAGAAGCTTATAAAAGAACGTGAGTTTGCTAATAAGATTGAGACCACTTTTCAGGTTACTCAGAGTCAGGAGAAGATAGCAGAAGGGCATGATGATACTGCTAGAGCTGGGCAGAACTTATCTGCTGCTGTTGCTCGGGAGAAGATGACCAGTAATGAAAGAATACAGAGCGGGATTAATACACTAAATAAAGAGATCGCAGAACTACGTGCGAAGACCAGTGTGCAGACTGCTGGGATAAGTGCCCTTGGTGGGGCTACAAGAACAGCCCAAGGAATTGGGTTCGTAGACCCTATCACCTCTGGAAGTGCTGTGCATAATATGGAGGAAATGGTTCGTAATATGGGAATTAGTGTGGGAAGCATGACTGTTAATAATCCAGGAAATGCTGCAGGTATAACCCCACCTACATCTGGAGGAACTACTGGGATCTCTGCTACTAGAAACACACAAACCCAACAGCAGATCAATGCTGCTAAGGATGCTGCGAGGAAAGAAGCTACTCAAATACTGTCTAAGGGTCAGGCGAATCTATCTCCTCAAGAGATAGCAAGACTAAGACAGCTTAATCAAATCATCAATGGGAGCCCATGATGAACATTGACCAACAGCTTGCAGAGATGTTTAGAAAGAAGAAAGACCCTGTGGATGATCAACTAGCAAGTATGTTTGCTAATGAAAAGCCTAGCTTTTCTCAACCTTCTATGGAAGTTGATGATGTTGGACAGGTCAGTCCAGAGGCTCCTACCTTTGCAGCAGAGGAAGATAAGGGTGCTGGTACTAGAGCCATTGAAGGGTTTAATAGGGGGTTTTTAGATACTGTAGCTCCTGGAGCTATTCCCAAAGACTCTACTGTCGGCTCTGGAGCTGTTGGAGGGGTTGGCCAATTCGTAGGGTTTGCTGCTGCGGAGATTCCTATATTCCTCGCAGGTGGAGAGTTGCTAGCTCCTGTGGCTAGAAGGGTTATTCCGAAGCTTATTACTAGGGAAGTAAGTAGTAAGTATGGAAGTAGAGCTGTGATGTCTTTGAATAATCCTAGGCATCAGGCAGAGGTTGCTACGGCATTAGGTGTAGATACGATTAGGGAATTTCTAGGAGAAGGAGAGTTTGATGTAAAAGGGGTTACAGGGGAGTATGGGGAGAGGATTGTTTTTAATCTAACTGCTCCGTTCCTTCCAGGACTATTGAAGAAACCTAAGGCTCCTAAGGCAGATGTAGAGACCTTGGATCTAGATCTAGAATCTGGACTTAAAGATGCTCCTGAGAATCTACCCCAACCCTTCTCTACCTCTAGTCGAATAGACCTAGATGAAACTGGGGCAAGTGTAGCTCCGCTTATTGATGATGCGATTCAAGATCCACTAGACCTCGGGCGTGCTGCTAGGTCTAGTCCTATCAATGTTGCTTTGAATCGAGGATGGTATTTAGATGCTACGCAGAGCTACCCCACCTTTGTGAAGCATACTTCTATAAATCTCGAGGCGGTGGATGATGCAAATGCTACTACCGAACTGATCTATGACACCCTTACGAATCAGCCCATTTCTATCAATAGTCTACATAAGCTCTCCCCAGAAATCGTTGAGCTGAATAGTATTGTCCAGCTACCTGAGAATGGTAGGATGCTCAAGGCTCCGCTTACTAAGGAATCTGAGGCTCACCTGGAACGCCTCCACTTTATGAACACGGAGTTCGCAGATAAGATCAAAGATAGCAAGCTCTTCGAAGATGTAAGTACGATGCAGCAGTTGGTTAATATCTCCCTACGTACTACAGTAGGAGTGATAGAACGAATGGGGCCAGCGGGAAGGGAACTTGCTGCACGTATGATGGCAACTAGGGAAGCTTGGCATGTGGATTCAGGGAATGCTATTGCTGATATGTTCCCAGCGTTAGATCCTCTACCTGTGGGGAGCTTGAAGAAAATTGCTCGGAAGCTTACCGGAGGTGGGGTGCCTTTGAATAGTGCGGAGCAATTTGGGTTTGATGCTATTATCACTCAGAAAAATAGGTTAGATGCTATAGGCCAAACCATTGCTGGGAAGAGGTTTAAGAGCTTGGAGAGTATGTTAAAAACTCCTGATAAGGACTTTAATGCTAAGGCCTTCATATCCGACATAGCTAGATACATAGAAACTAATTATACCGAGGTAGCTATAGCTAGAAACCTCACGGTTAAGCCTGAGGATATGCTATCCCAAGGAGAGGAGTTTGCACTAGAAGCCTTTGCACCTATACAGAAAGCTATCCTTGGGGCTTATAGTAAGTTTCCATCTGCCTCTGGAACCTTAGGAAAGCAGACAGGCGAGACAGACTTACTTGCTACGAGAAGGATTATATCTCAAGACAAACTTGATGTAAGTACCCTTGCTGCTGGGCTTACAAGCCACTATGGAACTGTTACACAGAATTTGCTTCAGCAGATAGCAGAGGAAGGATTTAATCCTTGGGTAGCTAAGGCAGCGAGTGATTATATCATCGGAACTGGGAGTAGGTTCAATACTACTGCTTGGGAGATTTCGCATAAGGTGCGGAGCTTTAATGTGCTTACTGAATTGTCTCTGGCCTTTATTAACAATGCTGTACAGGGAGTATGGACAGCGAGTAGGTTTAATATGATGGATACGTTTAGCGCTACCTGGAAGTATATATCTGATGAGACATATAGGTACGAGGCTCAGGAATTTGCAAGACGGTCTGGGGCGATTCTAGAAGATATGTTGAAGATAGCAGACCTAGAGAACTTCGATTCTTGGGGTGGGAAGCTCCTGCAGAAGTGGACACCCTTCGGAGTGATCGAGAGGATGAACAGGTCTGTAAGTGCAGTTGTAGGTAGGAAGTATGTTACAGGGCTTTTGGAAGAGCTGCAACCTGGGAAGTTTAATGCAAAGACCTTTGATAGGGTAATGAATGATTTTGAAAGGCTAGGCTTCAGGCGTGGGCAGGTGGAGAAGTATATAGATGAATTTGGGCTAACGTCCGATGGGAGGTTAGCGCTAGGCCAACTGCAGACGGGAGATGAAAAGGCTATGGATAATGCTATAGGGAGGCTGGCTGGGTTTAATGCTAGTAGAGTGACCCAATTCCTAGCAGACGTGCAGGATATGCCCCTAGTAGCTGCTACCCCATTAGGTAAGACAGCCATCCAATTCAAGTCCTTTGCTATTAACGCGAGCAAAGCTGGAGTACGAGATTTCATCACTGAGTTCGGGAAAGGGATAGCTACTGGAGATATGCAACGGACTTTACCTCTGGTTAAAATGGTTATCCTATCTGCTACGTTGGGTGAAGTCGCTGGGACTACTATGGATCTAGCACAGTTGAAGAACCCACTTAAGCGGGGGCAGAATGAGTTCTTGGGCTTTGATGAGAATAAGTATCCAAATTGGTTCAGACGCTGGGTGGGTTTAGATCCAGTGAGGAATGATGCAGATCTTTACGAGCGGGTAGCTAGAGGAATACAGGGAGAGTGGATGGATGGTAATGGGGCTTTTATAGCTAGACGTGGACTTGAGAACTTTCTCATTCCTGGGATGTTTGGGATATTTGCATCTATCGTGCAGAGTGCGGTCTACGCTGGGAAGTCTGGGATGCTTGCCTTTGGGGTAGGTCCGAGTGCAGAGAAGGTAGCGAGTCTTGCAGACGGATGGGATGCTACTACTAGGAAGCTTCTTACCACGATGCCTTATGTGGGTGATGCAGCTCAGAGGCTTATGGACCCAACGGAGCGTCAGATCGAGGATAACATCTTTGTGACTAAGGATGAGCTAGCTGGGTCTGCCGTCCGTAACATTGCTCGAGATATGAATGATGTCTATCAAGAAGCGCTAGACTTATCTACCGAGGGAAAGAGAGGTGAGGCATATGCACTCATGCATTCTTGGAATAAGAATGTGAATAATAGATTCAGACATATAACCCATGACATCTTTGTGAATAGAGCTGCGAAAGATATAGACCATGGGAAGGTTAATAAAGTGAAGCCTGGGATGTTCTTCAAAGGTGATAGTTTCAAGCGGGTTCATTTTGGAAGGAGACCTGACGAAGGCATGCTAGAACACCTTCGTCAGGTTGAGATGGATATATTGCGAGATACACAGGATAGTGCTTTATCCCAAGATTTTTAAATTTCGGAAAGTGAAATTTAAACAAGGAACCAATACGAGGTCTTAGCTCCTTTTGGGCGATGCAAGGAAATCTTGTTGAACTTCAAAAGGTCATCTAAGGCCTCGTCTAGCTTTGCACTACTCATATTTCTCCAGAGGTTCTTTCCTAGCTGCTGTGTAGACATTGGAGTTCCAGCCTTCTTCAGCTCATTGAGAACCAAGGCTGTATGCATCATAACCGCATCTGCCCCTGCACCTCGGAGGGACATGGACATAGAGTCTCCTACTTCTCGTATAGCCTCCTTTGCACTTTCTATATGATAGTCATCTACGTAGGGGAAGCTGCCCGAGGATAGGGAGAATATCATAGCGAGCTTTAATAGGTGAACATGCTCCCTTCCATAAAATCCTGAGATTACTTGAACTTCATCCTTGGGCTCCTTCCTAGACTGATACCACTTGTCATAGGCTCGGAGTCCATTTGGGGTTACCTCCATCTCTCCTTCCATCATAGAAATAGATTTCAATTGCTCCCCCATCGTGAGGCGTAGACTCTGTTCATCTGCTGTGAGAGCATGTCTTGTGATTCTCCTCTTTGGAGCCTTAGCATAAATAAACAAGCTCCGTCCAACCAGACCCTCCTCGAATGTATCTGCTGTAAGGTTTCGCTGAATCCATGCAGGAGTAGTTGAGCTAAGAATATTGAGGCTAGGCTCTCGCATAATGTTTGTACCTGCAGTCTTGGTTCGGTAATCATGATGCCTAGGGTTGGTATATATAGCAGCCAAGGTAAGAGGCATGTCAGATTGCTGAGCTTCCCTTGACATAAAGACCCCAAGCTCATCTGCGTGTATAACCAGCGGAGTACAGACCTCGTCCTCATGTATAAGTGCATCCCTTCCGTCTACCTTTCTTATAGACATATCTTGGTAGATTGCCTGTAGAGTGATCTTCCCCGCGAAGATTTTAGAATCTGTGAAGTCCCGTAGGAAGTCTACCCCCATGTCTAGGGCAGAAGACTTTCTACAATCTGCACTTCCCGCGCAGAGGATGATGTAATTATTTGGGTAGATCTTAAAGTGACCCCAATTCAGATATATCTTCCTGCCCATACACGCCCCGATTATCCCAGCAGCTACCCATTTGTGAAATTGAATAGGGCTTTCATGATTATCTGTATAGACAAGATATCTCCGAATGAAATCATCCGGAAGCTTGTCAGACATCAGTGAACTCCGCTAGGAATATAGGTATTTGAGCTTGTTGGGCTTGGGTATGCTCTACCTTAGCCCCACCAGATTTCTTCCAGTCTGGTAGCATGCAGATAGCATCACACCTTGCGAGGATCATAAGATCAGATTGTACCCAATAATCATTATTGAGATTTAACAGACCTTCATATCTTTCATAGTTGCTATTATTCTTATGCGGGGTCAGTACAGTGAAACCCCAAGAGATAAGAGCAAGGGCTACCTTCTCTGCATTAAGGATATGCTGATCTATCTCATAGGGGAGTGCGGAGGTGTAAGGCCCAGCTACATATATAATATCACTGTTACTAGGCTTGCCATAGAAGGGCTTGCTCTGTATAACCTTATCCTGTCCAAGTATATCCACCCCCATCCAACTATGCAAAATATCCATCGGTATCCTCTCCTTCCATAACTTTGTCCATGATATAAGCCCCTGCTTCCTTGTTCGTCCAACCAGATCCACAGAGCCACTTAGCTTCATCATTTACTATAAGAACCCATTTACCTTCCTTCGACATACGTTTTAAAATCATCGTAAGTAATAAGGTCAAGACGTCTCCTTCCAGTTACTACCATCCTGCCATTCACAAGGTATTCTAAGTTGAGTTCCTCCCACGTGTCTGGGGAGTGGTCTTTGCAGAATATTGAGAACAGTAGTCCTGATCTCAGGAAGGACATCTCTTCTACATTGACCAAAGAGGCTGTCATGAACCTGTCCAAGTAGCTCGACGTCCTGCCGTTGGGAGAAGGTAGACTCCGCTTCAGTAAGACACTTGTTAATCCAATCACCAACCTCACTCTGAGGTATGAAAGCAAAGCCTTCTCGGAATGTGCTCTCATCAAACCTCCCGAGGAAGAGTCTCTGACGACCAAAGCAATTCTTGAGGGTTCGGGTTCTTCGTATCGTCTCACGAATATTGTGTCTCCACGAAGTAACCGCAGCGAGCTGCGTATCAAGTGCATGGTTACATTCCTTTGCATTCTGCTGTGTGAATGGGTAGTTAGGAAGGCGAAGGTTTACATTGTCTACCATAGTCTTTAGCCCCATACCATAGTTCCATCCGTGGCCTACGGTCTTAGCAAGGTCTCTGAATTCTCCTGTGATATCTTCAAGCGGTAAGCCGGTGATAATATGTCCGATGAATTCGTGGTACCAGATTTTGTCACCCCTCCCTTCTCCAAAGATATTATGACGTTGGAGTATTTCAAGCATATTCTCATCACCGGAATCCCATGCGACAACATAACTTTCGGCAGAAGAAAGATCTGCCTGCCAGAAGACCCATTCATCGGAGGTAGTTCCATACATACTACGTAGCCACTTGGGAATATTCTGAAGGTTCCCTCCTCGTCCGTAGGCATTTGTGCTACTGGACAAGCGTCCAGTCTCTGTTCCACCAGTAGCTTTGGCTTTCCTTGCGCTCCCTGCAATATTGTAACTCGTTCTGACACGTCCGTCAGGGTCTTCAAGACCAGCCTCCGGAACCAAGTAGGTCGATTTGGTCTTAGATAATCCACGAAGTTCGAGGATGAGATCGAGGAACTCTCGATGTGCAATGGAGGTTTTTCGAAGCTTGAGTATTGCATCTTCATTCGTAGTAACCGAAGAGCTACCACGCTTGAACACAGGTGAGAGGCCAAGGTTGCCATAGAGATACTCCTTTAGCTGTTTTGGGCTATTGATATTGAGGTCATGCCCAACGAGTTCGAGCATGCGAGCACGCTTTTCCTCGAGGCTTGCTTCGGTAGCATTAAGGATTCGAGCATGTTCCTCTTTGTCTAGTACGATGCCTCGGTTTTGAACCCTTCCGATGGCATAGGTTAGAGGAAGGTAGTGAGTCCAATAGAAGTTCTCTACTCCCAACGATTTCATATCAGCCTTTAAGCCATAGAAAGCTTCGAGGGTAAGAGCACAGTCTAGAGCATTGTATTCCCAATGTGCATCATCGTAGGAATCATGGTCTGCCTCCTTTGCCATCATTTTGTAGAAGGGCTCTTTTGTGTAGATGCTACAGAGGAACGCGAGGGAATGGGGTAGCTCTGCGTAGCAGTTGTGGTGCATAAGCATGGTATCCCAAGCATAACCTCGAACTTCCACCCCCCAATTATTGGCAAGATAGGTATTGTCATAGACACCGTTCTGGGCGACTTTGGGTATGTCACTTCCAAGGAGGTCTCTGATTCCCTCGATAAGCCTTGCCTCGTCAACTGCGCTATAATGACCGGTGAATGGGATGGAGAGTGCGTGATCTGGGGTATCAGCGATTCCAAAGACAGTAATCGTTTCGGCGTATGTCTCGATATCGTAAGAGAGTATTTCGGCAGTTTGCATCTTCTGCAAGTCTTCAAGGAACTGGTCAGCAGTATGGGGTTCATTATATACCTCCCTTGTCTTGAGGGTTTTATAGATTCTCTGTCTGCATGTGATTATTTCTCGCGGCGGAGAATCGAAATCTGGTTGGTCTAAATGGAACTTCGCCTGCTGTGCGTCATGTCTTGTTGGGTATAGAAGTTTCCAATCTCGAAGGATAGCAGCTGGATGGATCATAGGAATGACAGTAGTTCCCTTGTCATCTTGCAGGAAGCTACCTCGGTAGTTCATAATCCCTTTCTTACCCGTAAGCGTTTCCATCGCTGCATTCCCACAGCAGATAATAAGGTCTCTCGGCTCCGCTTGGACTCTCTCTTTTGCCTCTAGCATTAGATTGTCTAGATCTACGCCTAGCCCTTTTAATGAGCTAAATACATCTTTCGGAGGCTTGACTTGAGATACATTGTCTACGTAGCACGATTTACGGTCTATACCAGCTTGGGCTAGGATGTCATTGAATAGGAGCTTGCCCGAGGCTCCGATGAAGGGGATCTTGGATATGTCCTCGTTCTTCCCAGGAGCTTCTCCTAGGACTACTATACGTGCATCATGCGGGCCAGATGCTGGCACGATGCGTGGGTCACTTGGTTCGAACTCTGGCATACTTGCCTCTTATATCTTTTATAAGTTGGTTGGTTAGCTTTCTGGTAAGAGGGTAAATCTTTTCTCTTGTTGCTTGGATGTAGAGAAGAAATATTTGGGCTTCATCCCAATCTAGCTTTATACTTATTCTTCTCTTGGGTAAACGCTGTAAAAGAATGGACTGATCCTCCACTGGTTATGCCTTAGCTTTCGCCTTGGCTTTAGGCTTGCTAGCAGCCTCTGCTGGGTCATGCTCCTTCGCGAAGGATGCTTGGAGTTTAGCTACAGCTTCAGCTTTATCCTTTGCTTCCTTCGTTGCTGCATCTGCCCTCTCAATCTCGGAACGGATATCGTTGGGTTTCTCTCCGTCTGACCAAGGGTTGAGAACGGTCTGTGTAGCGATTGTAGGTTCCTCTGCATGAGGAGCGGTTACAGGCTTTTTAATTCCTGTAGGCTCATCATCAGAGTTAAGGACATCTTCATACATCGGACGTCCTTCTTCATCCTGCATTGTTAGAACTGTCTGTGGCATCTGGTATCACCTCACTTTCTGGGTTTGACTTGGGGAGTTAGGTTACTTATACCATCTAGTATAGGTTCTTGGACTCGCTTGGAAGACCCCATATTGGAAGATACGTCTTCCATAGATTGCTAGAAGCAATAGCCCAATTGGGTTGAATGTGCATGACCAAATTGCTATGATGTAGAAGCAGATTCTACGTCTTATATGCCAAGTGTCTGAGGGGTCTCCCCAAAAAAGGGTCGGCTCGTTATGTCCTGCATCTCCCCATCCCCATGTATACATGAAGTAATAAGATAAGATAGATCCTATGAAGGAGTAGAGTAACCAAGCTAGGAATAGGCTCATCACTCGCTCCCTTCAAGCTGTTTAACTGCTGGGAGATCATTCCCGAAGTCTTTCGCATTTTGTAACCTCTTTTCTATACGTTCTAGACTTTCCCTGTGATGTTTCTCACTCAGCTCGAAACCTTTTATCTGCATAGGATAGTTCTTATGTGTTGCTGCTGCGAGGAGTAAGGCTCCAGATCCAGAGAATGGGTCTAAGAACCTTCCCTCTTTCACTCCAGAAATACTTACTAGCTTCTGGATAAGATCTACAGGTTTTTCTGCAAGGTGGATCCTGTCTTCGTTCACAACCCCGTTTATAAAGTAGTCATGCTGGGGAGCTGTATTGAATGGGCGAGACCCCTTGCGAGCGAAGATGATGCTCTCTGTACACATAGGATATTGCTGGTATGGGTCTGGGACGTGTCCAAAGGCGATGTCTTTGACCCAAACTATCGGGGCTGGTCGGACGAGGAAGCCCACCTTTATCATTGCTTGTGCGAAGGTTGTGAAGCATGGCATTTTCTCAGCGTGCAAGAAATCTCGTGGCACTGCGTTGATGAAGCAGTAGAGGTGGGAATTGGGTTTAAGCACACGAAACAAATCTCCGCAGATGCTTTGCCAGAGCTCGAGCGCGTTTGCACTATCCTCGTCCCAAGATACTCCCTCGCGTTGTCCGTGACGTGCAAGCCCTTCGCGAAGACTCGACTCATCCAAGACACCCCACGGAGGGTCAGTGATAATAAGGTCAATAGAATCGTCTGGGAGAGCCTTGAGACCCTCGATGCAAGATACGTTTTCAATAATAGCTCCTAGGTTAGGATTGGCTTCTAGTGCTTCCTTGGCCGAGGTAGTCCGAGCTGCTCCGGAGATGAGTCTATCGATCTTCCGTTTAATAGCTGATTTAGACTTTGCATCTCCTCCTTCAGTGACATGATCATACACTTCTGGATTAGACTCTTTAAGAATAGCAAGTGTCTGCCCAAGTTCCAAATCAGCAGACGTAGTCGAAATCGCCTTACCGATAAGCGAGGCAGTATCTCCAACTCCCCAGCTATCGCCCTGATCGTGCTTTCCAGATGTTTTCTCTCCCCCACTAAGTTCGACTTGAGTTCGGTGAAGTTCAGCGAGTGCTTCAGCTTCCTCTGTTGGGCTAAGGTCACTTCGTCTAAGATTCTCTTCCAGTTCAATTGCCTTTTGCTCGTACCTTGTAAGATCGGTGAATAGTCTACAAGGTACGAGGGTGTCTGGGCCTTCACGCATGAGGATTGCTCGGTAGCGTCTCTCCCCTGCAACGAGATGATATTGTTCTTCATCGTCTAGCCTCACTGTAAGTGGGTTGATGAGTCCTCGGTTGGATATGGATGTAGCTAGTTCTTCTAACTTATTCTTATCAAAGGTCTTTCTTTGCCTGTCCTTGTCTATTATTATCTCAGACAGACTTAGCTGAATTGAGTCTACGGGTGGTTGGGGCATAGGTTTGGTAGTCTCCTTCTAGTTTCTTCGAGGGTTTGAATTTGAGGCCTAGCCTTGGTGGGGTAGATCTCATTTCCTTAGAGTCTATGTCTCGATACTTCTGTCCAGGCTTGAGGTAGTGGTTTAGGCTTGCGAAGCCTCGAATTTCTATCCGGTCTCCCTGGACAAGGAGGGATTGCATTACTGCGAAGGTTCCTTCGACTACAGCTTCTACCTCCTCGAAGGGTTTGGATAGGATGCTAGCGATTAGTCTGGATATATCTTCTTTTGTTTTTGTATTTATCTCGTTCATGGATTATTTCTCCAAAGTAGAAGCAAGGCTCGAATGGATACCACAGATTACGCATTTCGGGCTCATCCCAATTCCACATCATTTCCACCCTCGGAGGTTTTTGTCCGAGGAGTCCGCAGATGAGATCAACCCTTCCTTGATGTCGAGCTGTCTCATCGCGTCTCTCTTTCTTCTTTCCCTCCGAGATGAAAAGATCCTCCGAGCTATATTTCCGAGGAATAGGATCAGGACCTGGAATAGCAGAATTTCCATTTAGATCCCTCTTTATTTTCTTGATTTGGCTGTAGGATAGTTTCTTAGCCATGAAGTCTCCTTGGGGGGAGGGTTTGTTCGATCTAGGATGTAGATGGTCTAAGGGTGACTCCCATCACTCCCCGCATCTACCGATCAACCCCCCCGGAAGCTATGCAGAGGCTTTACGTTCCTCTGCTTCGGTCTTGGGATTCCAACGCTCGATGTCGTAGAGCATGTTTACATGGGTTTCCCGCATGGATGGTGGGTGGGAACATAGGTCATAGAACGAACAGAGAGAGTTAAACCTGGAGCATGAGTCTGGGTTCTTCGGAGGAAGGATTTCGAGGATGGTGGGGCTAGGGTCTTCCTCGTAGGCTCCATAGGTGTAACCACTCTCTGCTCGGAAGGATTGGATTACCTCTATCCAATGCTGGGTATCGGAGACCCATTCTTCTAGGATCTCAGGGGTGGCGTGGATGGTTTCTCGACGAAGGGGTGTGTTGGGAGCTTCTGCATATTGGGACTTTTTCGCTGTGAGTAGAAAGTCTGCTATGAATGTGTTGGAGACGTTCTCTTTCCAGGGGCTCCATGCCTTTAGCCAATAGTAATATCCCATGAATTGGGAAGAGAGCTTCATTGCTTGCAGGTATGATCCGTTAAGATAGCTAGTTGTCTTATGGTCAATACCGAAGACTTCGCCTGTCTTCTTGTTCTGGACTACCTTGTCTACGAGTCCACAGTAGACTACTCGATAGACGTAGGAGCCTTCACAGAGCCAGTGACACTTTCCTCCATGACGGTGAGACATGTCTGGGGGAAGCTCCCCACAGGTGTCACAGATGATATCAGTCTCTCCATATATAGGATACTCGAAGTATTGCTCGATGGCAAGTAAGTCCCATTCAGCCCTTCTACCCTTCCAATGCCGATCATATACTGCTAGCATCTCTGCACCGACCATAGGAGAACGTTTGACATCCTCGTAGGGATCAGCGTGGAAGGCCTCGAGAAGGGTTTTACAAGCGGCCTCGATGTCCTCTGTTTGGTAGAGGGTGTCTAGGGCTGTATGGACGATGCCTCCGAACATTAGGGCAGAGGACTTTCGGCCCCGAGGGTTTAACGATCGGTCTATCCGGTAGTGACCCTCGCGTGGGCAGCGTTTGAATGTAGCTATTGCTGTGTTGTCATATTTCTCAGGGTATCTAGGCATTCTTTGATCCTCCTTTTTCCATGTGTGCTCGGACTATCTTCTTCTTCATATCTACTATGGTGTCTTCGAGCTTCCGTGCTGCTTCCTCAGCTGTCATACCCACCATCCCGAGGGACTTTAGAAGGGAATTCCTACTCCTTGGATTAGCCTTCCTAATCATAGGAACTAGCCCTTCTAGAGCCTCGATCTGCTCCTCAGGGGTTACTATCTTTATAACTTTCCTCGATCCACCTTTCCGCGAGGTCTTTGGCTTCGGCTTGTTTTGTTTCTTCTTCGCTAGGTGGCAGATCTCCACTAGCTCCTCGAACGTCTTTCTTGAAGCTGGCAGATACGGTTGGGTCAACCACTGCTCCACCATGTTTCTCCTCCAGCATGATTTGGTTTCTTATGGCTCGACGAAGGAAAGCGGAAATGAAGCCATGGCCATATCCGCTCTCGGATCTGAGGACCTCAAGGCGAGTAGCAGTTATCATGTCTAGGTCTACATGATATTGCTTAGTCATCTAGGTTCACCTCCCTTCGTGATGATTAGCCAAGAGGCAAGGGAGCAAGATCCACAGTTAAGTGGGCTACCCTTGAGAACTTCCTCATTGATTTTAATGGATGCTCCACATCCTCGGCAACGGATGTGTGTTGCGGTAGGGAATAGAGCGGAGCATTCCTTACAGGGGTTAGCTGGTTTGGGTTGTAGGCAATAGATGCATTGGATAGGATTAGACATAGGTTTTTAAATTTCGGTTTCCGAAGTTTATCTTAGAAGTATATAATAGACCTAGGGATAGAAGCGCTCTTGGGTCTGGATCTCCCCCAATCCAGTGAACTATCTTCTATCCCTAGGAGGGTTGCTAGGCTTCTTATACGGGGTTCAAGCTGATGAACCGCTCGAAATTATTGCTTGGACGTCCTTGGTAGGAGCTCAAGGTTACATCTGCTACCATCTCGAGACCAACGAGAGAGTTAAGCCACTCGGTAGTAAGGGTCTCTCCCTCGAAGTTCACCTCGATGTTGGGCTGGCGAAGCGAGCCGATGAAGCTCCAGAAGAACCCAATTCCCTCTCCCTCGATCATGGTGTTATTCCAGGAGACAGTGCCTTCAAGCTCTTCATTCCACTCTTCCCATTGGTCTCCATGAGGGCCAACCACTTCAAGCGTCCACTGGATCATTTGGGCTCCAGAGGATTTGGCGTCTTTGAGCTTCCAAGATTTAATCCGGAGGTGGTAACGTCCGGTGGGGAGGGAAGGATTTTCAGTCTGCTTCATTCCTTCGTCGAAGGAGCCGATGTTTAGATTTAATGTTCCGTCAGCCATTATGTTTCTCCTTTAGCAGTGTGTAGTCTTGGTCTATCTTCTCGGGAAGTCCGAGGATTTGGGTTCGAGCTATGGTAGATCGGTTCTGGCGAGTTACCCATTTCCAAGTAGCCTTCTCTCCTTCGCCCTCTCGAACTGCGAAGTAGACTTCATCAAAGAAGCGGAAGACCCTTGTGGATAACTTGCCTGTTACTGCTATGCTCTGGACGAATCCTCCTGTTATTTCGTCCTTGGACAGCTCGTCATGAGCAGTTACTATACGGAAGTGTTTTACGAGGGGTAGAGCTGTTACTCCAAAGAGAAAGTGCTCTATCCGGTTCATCTGAGGCAGGTAATCGTTCTGCTGTGGGGTTTGTCCTTCGCGTCCAGCAATTGCTAGGACAGAGGACATCGCAGCGGTAGCAAGGGTGGTCAGGGTGTCTACTACTACACAACCCCATTCTTCCTTAGCTGCGTCAGATAGTGCTGCATCAGCTGCACTGAAGGCATTAGGGTCATCCAGAGAATTTCCGAATTGAAGCTCTGTTACAGACCCCTTTGGTAGCCCTTGGAAGGTTGTGAGTCGCCTACGGTCAAAGTTGAAGAACAGGATAGGAGCGTATGGCTCGAGTGTTCGAGCGCTCCACGTTTTACCTGCGCCTACACCTCCATGCACGAGGATGTTCTGGCAAGCGATCTCGGTTTCTTCTGTTGGGTCGCTTCGATGCAGGTGCTGCTTTGCTGCTATGCTTCCCATTTGCATCAGGATTTCTCCTTTAGTGCTTGTGCTGATTCATCGTGGAACTTAGCAAGACGTTCTTGCTGACGTTTCAGCGTTCGGGTTAGGATCTTTATCTCCTCTCTGGCGTCCGAGATTTCTCTCTTCGCCCGTTAGATGGTGTATTGGTGATTCTCGATAGACATCGAGGTTTGGTTCATCTCCCAATAGATGCATTGTTCGGATATTGCTTGGGCTACGTTGTTCATGTAGGTTTCCTCACAGATTCTGGTGTGTCTATCCAAGGAACGAAGGTAGTTACACCGAGGTAATAGTTGATGCAGGTGCAGGCGGATAGGGCATCAATGAGAGTATCGTATGTTCCCATTATAGTCCTTCCGCCTCGAATGGTTACATTTCCACACATCCCTTTAGCAAGAGCAAGTTCGTTCTCTACGTTCTTAAGGGATCGGGTCGGAGCCGAAATCTGGTAAGGGGTTTTCATCCGAAGGTTCCTCGTCTAGTTGTGGTGAGAACTTAGCATCAGCACTTATTGGAATCAGCTCCCAATTTGGGTATTTCACAGCTAGGGTGGATACAGTTCCACATCCCTCGCATTGGTGAAGGAAGCCATCAGCTGACTTTCCGGTGTGTTTCATGAAGGAGCTGTTGCAGGAATCGCACATATAAGCGATCTGCATAGCTCTCGCGGGTCGTTGCATTATTGGCATAGACTTTCTGCCTTTCTAGAATGGGCTATACTAGGGGGTGATGATAAACTCCCTTAGGATAGATGGAAGGTTAGCGTCGAAGCCCACGATGTCCAGCATTCCAGAGTCATTTGGGTCTGCGATGGAGAACTTGTCTGCGGTCATAGCGACAACGGCAAGCTTCATATCTGGGTTGATCCTCTGGCGGTAGCCTTGGACTGCTTGATGCGGGTGGACAGCTCCATAGTTGGTCTCATTATCGGTTAGGATTATAAAGGCATCTGCTTGGATCTTATTCGCATCTGCCCAGACCATAGGTAGGGAACAGTCGGTTCCCCCTCCGCCTTGGATAGTACGTGCTACCTGGGCTAGGGACATGGATGGGTTTATGTCAAGGACTGAGATCCCTTGGTTGAAGCCGAGGATTATATACTGGCTTTCGGTTCGTGCTATTTGCATGGCTAGGGAAGCTGCTGCTATGCAAGATGTAAGCCCTGGGGTTCCAAGGGTATCCCAGGTCATGGAAGCAGACATGTCTACAGCTATGACGATGCGTTTGTTGATAGGTTTTACATTCTTGAAGCTGAGGTAGAACATATCATTTAGGGCATGGACTATGGCTTGGGTAGGTTCCCAAGTAGCACTTCCTCGGATGGACTTACCTTCCCCATATGTCAGCCCTGCGATGAGTGCTTGGAAGGGATGGATTCGAGCTTTGGCCAAGCCTATGCTGCTGGTGATTCTATGGATTACCTGTGGGACAAGGGGAGACATTGGGTCTAATAGTCCTACCCTTGTCATGGTAGCTAGGTTCCGGATGAGGTTTCCTAGGGGCTGGTGAGGGAAGATTGCTTCCCATGCCTTTGGGCTTGTCTGCCAACCATTTGGTAGCATGTCCATAGAGAGTCGATAGTCTCCGATGAGGTTGGTATGTCCGATGTGTGGAGGATGCTTATCATCTGAATCCTTCCAAACGTCATGGTAAGCATGGATCATACCTGGTAGAGACTCATGGATCTTGTCTTGGGCTATGAAGTTGAATATAGCATTCTGCACGCTAGTCTTTGCCTCTGGATGGCACTTGCGTAAGACATCACGATGAGACCAACCAGCTCTTTGTCTGTATTTCAATATCTGGTAAGCTAGTGCCTGATCCTCTTTGCGTGTATACCAATCTGCGCAAGCGTTTACTAAGCCTGCTCCCCATCCTCGGAGCTTATCCACCATTCCTACCCATTGGAGGAACGTGGAGCCTGTTCTGCATATATCTGGCATAGCCTTGAGTGCTGCCTTGCGAGCTTTGGGCTCAGATGACGAAGCTAGAATCGCAAGGGCGAAGAGGGCAGGGTCTTGCTTCGGTGCCCGACCTTCAAGACTGATCTCCCGCACTAGGCCAACGGCTCGGAGGGGGTCGGTAGCTACACATTCATCTATACTCGCAAGTGCATCCACTGTGAGCTCTTGCTGACGAGCGTAGTATGTCCCTCCCTCGTTGCCAAGGATAAGGAACCGTTGGAAGCGTGTCCAACAGTCCACTGGGAAAGCTGCTCCTCCGGATCGGTTAAGAACCTCTCCTGGGAGGATGATGTCGTTTGGGGTTTCTTGTATATCGTTTAGATAGTTCATATGAGGCTAGATCCTCAGGGTTTGGCTTACGCAGGAGCAAGGGATTGACTGTGCGAGGAGTCTATTAGAAGTAGGTAACGCACTGTCTTCGGCTCCCTTGTAAGCAAGTGTATGAATTAGACCAGCAAGGGTATGATTGTTCGAGATAGGCTTTCGCCCTCTGTCTAGAAGTGGCTATAGGATGTCTGGCAAGTTGGTGAGGCTACGAGGTTTGTCCACTTTTCGATTGGGTAACGTAGTCTCTTCGGCCAGACATCCTAAATTCCGATTTCCGAAATTTAACCTATTCGGAAGCTGCTTGAATCTGCGCCAGCAAATCAGGGTTCTTGAAGATGGCCTGGGTGATAGCGGTCTTCTGCGTCCGGACACCATTCACAGAGTCTCGATCAAACTTATGCTGGTTGAAGCCAGCCAAGACGACATCTTCACCAACGGCATCTACGGCCTCAGCGAGAGAATCAAATTGGACTACATCTACGCTGATACCTTCTTTGCTGGTGTGATTCTTGGTGCTTGCCATGTGTTACCTCCATGTGGAGTGAACCTACGTTTTGGGAGATACTAGGGTCTATCCCTCCGCTCCCACTGAACTGCAATATCAAGTGTTTCAATGTTTATATAATATAATGAATTTAGTCCTGATTGTCAAGAAGTTTTTACAAGTTTTTCTAATATAATCTAGGAAATATTTTCCGCATGTTAGCGTTAGGGTTAATTAGATGTAATATGGTAGGAAAGGGACTGGAGAGTATGCCCCCTCCCTACCGACCTCGGAGAATTGGCTCATGGCAAAGCCACCGAAGGTCTTAGCTCTTGTCTATGTCTGCCATGATATAAGCCCCTAGATGATCTACAGCCTCTCGGATAGTGCGCTCGGAAAAGGCCTCGTCGGTTTCGGATTTTTTCTGCTCTAGCTTCATAAGGTCAGCTAGAAGCTTCTCTGCGATTTCGGATACGAATTCTTCTAGTGCCTTTTCAAAGAATTTGATCCTAGATTCAAGTAGGGTCTTATATGCGAATAGCTGGAGTGGTGGATGAGAGTCGGGCATGTCTTTGATTAGCCTAACCACTTCTTCCTTGAATATGTCTATAGACGCTTCAGTAGCTCCGATTAGTGCTTCTTTAAGAGTCATCTGTGTCTCCCAAGCTTGATGCTAAGTAAGCGATAGATTCTAATGTGTCATGATACATCTGATATCGCTGTTGCTCTCCTACCTGTTGGTCTGCTGATTGTCCAAGCATATATCCACCTGATGTCTTTGGCTAGAGGGTTAGAGTGAAGGGATTCTATCTGCTCGTCTCGTTGGTCTTCTCCTATCGCTGTTTCCTTCCTAGGAGTCCAGTTAGAACCTACTAGTCTCTTCCAAGTGATGTAGTAGATATCCTTAAGAATCATCACTGATGTCCCAAGCTGTGAAGTTTATGGTCAGTCTGCATGTGATACCATCGGAGTAGCCAGAATCACCGAAGGCTATGTTATGGTAGCGCTGTCGGACTTCTTGGGTATCTCCCTTGAGGAAGTCACAGATTTCTTCAGACAGTGGGACTGAGTGCTTGGAGATGATTGATTCGATTCTTGCAATCTCAGCTGGGTCTAAGTTGAGATCTTCGGGTGCGAGCTTATTTCGTGCCATGAGGTTTATCTCCGTATGGGCTTGCTGGTGGATACATTCCAGAGATGTCGATGTCCTCTGGGATGCAGTGGTATTGCGCGGAGTTTAGCGCGTCGTATGCGAGGTTCTCTTCTACCTGCTCCTCGGATACTATCCCGTTGCCCATATGGTAAAGGGCATGGTTGATAGCATCCCGTTCGGCTTGGGTCTGGTAGATTATCTTGATCATCCTTTCCTCCTACGATCTGCACGTAGTTCCAATTCTTGGATCTTTTCAATCCGATTTTGAAGGCCGTAGAATAGGCCTCCGAGATGTTCATCAAGGTAATCAGGATTATGCCCTTGGGCTTTCATGATCTTCCGAGTTAGTCTTAGGATCTTAACTGCAAGGTCCTTAAGCTCTCGGATGTCTTCTAGATTCGATTTCATCCTTCAGCTTCCTTTCTATTGCATGAAGTCTGGAGAGGTGAGAGATGCTATCTGCGGTCTTATGACCTCGTCTGTGATATTCCTGCCAGCTATTGATGTCAGAGCTGGTAGATGATAGTAGTATCTTCAGCTCGTCGAGTACTAGATCATCCATTAGCCTCGTGCCCCTTCGAGCTTCTTAATAAAGCTCTTACCAAATGTGATTGGGTCTTGGGAAGCCTGCTTGGACTGTGTGTCTAGTAGTTCCTTGCAAGCGGTTCGGGTGAGGGGCATTGGAAAGAGCTCGCAGATTTCTTTCACTATCTTAGAAAGCTCGGAACTTCCCTTGTTCTTCTTAGGATCTCCCGATACCCCTGGAGCGATGTGCTTGATATGGATCTCATCCATATACGCGAGTGGGTTGAATTTGGAAGCTGGTGCTTGGCATATGGATTTATGAGAATGATAGAAAACACCCGTGAGCTTATCCTTACCAGTATCTGTGACAAACCAATAATCTTTGTTGCTTCTGGTGAATTCACAGACACGATCAATCATATCTTTAGCTCGTTCTTCATCCTCTGCTTCGATCTCGATCTCGATAGTTGCTTTCCAGAGTGGCATCTAGTAGTTCTCCTCGATGTAGTCTGCGATTTCAGAGAAAGTCTGAGAGTTCAACCCCTCGTGTAGGTTCCCATCATTCATCTTGGAGAGTTGCATAGTAGCATCACCTTCTGCCAGTAGGCTCCAAGAGGATGTAATACCCTTCCAGAACCCATCTGGGGTCATTTCGTCAGATCCCCAGATGAACCAGTGTGGATCACCTTCCCAATCTTCGTCCAGATGAGAATCTTCCCAATTTGCTTCTAGAATCTCGCATGCTACTCCGATGCAACAGTATTGGAGATGCTTATCTCCATCACTATCTTCTTTCTCTACCTTCAAGAATCCATGCCCCTGCTCGTAATTCCCTGAGCGTAGGGCTTCTAGCCACTTGGCCTTGAAGCTTGGTTCTAGCTTGAAATCTGCCATGATGTTCTCTCCTAGGAGGGAGGAGGCTTCTCCTCCCTCCGGTAAAGTTCGGAAACCGAAGTTTAAATAAGCTCGGAAGTGAATGCCCTAAGAACCTTTTTAGCCTTCCGTGCGATCTCTCCTCTCCAACCTCCCACATTCCCAATTACATATAAGACCTGGGTTTTCAACCCAGCTTCATCCTGAATCCTCCAACTTTCCAAGCCCGCAGATGCATAGCTCTTCGCATATGGATCTTTGCACTTATGCAAGACAAGTAGGAGTGCATCTCGCACCTCCTGATATTGCTCGCTTATATGTCCCTGCTTGTTCCTCGCCATGATTCTTCCTCCAGATATGACCAGCTCGCGCGTAGCTCCCGCCGTGTGCGGGAAGGTGCGCGATGGTCGTTACGATTGTGAAAAACTACGTATAGGGAATATAACGAATTGGGATGGGTTTGTCAAGTGGAATTTGGTGGGTTAAGGTGTTGTTTTTATTGAAGTTACGAATTATTTTTAAGTAAGTATCCACTAACTTATACGTTGTAAACGTCTAAGTATCGGTATCTGGCAGGGATAGGTTAGGAGTATTTGAAATATAAACGGACATCCTACGTAAGTAGGGCTAGTTAGACGTATCTTACCACACCCTGTCTCACCAATTAGGGGTCGGAAAAAGTTTCCTAGAAGGGAGGGAAGATATTTCCTCTATAATATATTATAATAATATATAGTATATATACTAATAGAAGGGTGATATATATAGGGAAAATATTTCCTACTGCCTATTTGAGTGCATGTCTGTGGTAAGACACGTCTAGGTATCGGAAATTGGGCAAGTTAGCCGTTTATTTCTGAAATTGGGCATGTATAACCTAGCCTATCTAGCCTACCTACCCGTTTACGAAACAAGTGTTCACTACCTATCCTACACTCCATCCCTTAATCCCTCCTACCTCGTACCTACTACCTCGTCCCTCCTTGCTACCCCCTCTTTTTCTCATGTTCGATATCTGTGCGCTTAGCCACCAACCCTGCTCCTCAAGATATTCTGTCTAGAAGCCTCATCGATGGGATCTACTGTCTAAGCCTTAGGGACTACTACCTCAAGCCCAAGAGCCCAATTCCCAAGTTTCGGAAATCGAAATTTAAACTTGCACCTTAGCTCTAAGCACATTCGACTACGTCGATGGGATCTAACCTCTAAGCCCTATAGGTTGAGTGCTAGGAACCAGAGATCTTAGCACCTAATAGCTAAGCCTACCAGCCTGTAAGTGTTACTATCTTAGCCCTAAGCCTCTCAGGAATGAAAACTGGTATCTTAGGGCTAAGCCTAACCGGTGGGGTGTAACCGGGGAAGCCTTTGGGGGTTGCAAGGCCGATAAAAGCATGGTGGAAGATAGAAAATGGGATCTCGAGAGTAGGTTCTTCTTTTGAGTCCTCTCGAGATCCCAAGTGGGTTAATATGGTTGATCCTTCTTATGATCCAGCGGAATCCAAGTCCTGAGTTGAACCTCTAGGACTGGAGTGCCAGTCTCCTTATTCTTCATCCGGTGCGTAATACGGGTAACATCCGCATTATGCTCCCTTTGAATCTCACTGCAAATATCACTAAAGGCTTCAACATACATATCGAGTTTATCTTGAGAAATGTGCATTTTACTCTCCATTAGGGGTCGAGCCTCCCGACCCGACCCCCAGTTAGGTTTACTCTATCTCTAGAGCTTTATTCACCATCACGAGCTTTTCGTGTGCCTCTTCAGTAGGCCAGCCTTTTTCCTCGAGCCGTTCAATCAACTGCTCAAGATACGACTTCTCAATACAAAGACTGTGGTAAAAGATATGACGTAAAAGGCGTTGCTCACTTTCTCTCATCGAACTTCCTTCGATAGTGATGAACATGGTGCTTCGGGGAAACAATCCCCCGAAACACCACGAAACAGTATGCAATCACAATTGCATACACCACCAGCACTATTCGCTGGCTTCAGGCAGGATTGTGACTTCACCAGTATCTGGATCAATCTGAATCCGACCTTCACTTATCAAGCTTGCCATCGATGCGGATTTAGCATCATTAAAGGCTTTGGCCTTTTCTCGGGCGTTTTTAACGCTATCCCGTTCCTTCGCCAATTGGTTCAACATCTCGCAACACTTCTGCGCACCAAGCAAATCAGTCCAATCTTTCAAACGGTCTGCCTGTGACCAAAAAGTAGGATACGGAACACCGTCAACTTTAGCTTCGCCTTTGATAGTCTTAATAGCCATGATACAATTCTCCAGTGTAAAAAGTAAAAGTTATGAAAAGTTGCCAGCGTGCTACAGGCATCTCACCTGCTCGGTTTTTGGGATCAAGCCCAATGTCCGTCTCCTATTCGATTGTCAAAGAATTTTGATCTTTTTCGCGAGGTTCCAAATCCCGCGATGATTGTGTGTACATATCGTCTTGTTGTATAATAAATATAACACATCCCACGGGATATTCCAAGCTGTAACTTGTTGTTTTTATTGAAATTAAAAAAGATTTTGGACAAAATCCCAAATGTTCCACAAGATGAAGTAACTTGTTGTTTTTCCACAAGATACAAAATTACTTCGTGCATCAAAGCAAAATCTGTGCCAAAAAAAAATTTACATTTCTTGAAAATAAATCCCAGCAGACTACATAGTACTACGTAGTACGAAGCTCGTAAAGCAAGAAGCGTGCCAATAAAACATCTTGATACTACATAGTACCTTGAAGCTGTATTGGCACGGAATTTGCTAACGTACTACATACTCCTACTCTGTACTACTTGATAGATCTAGACCCTACTTAGTCCTACATCGTACCAAGCTCTACTAATTAATACTACGTAGGAGGGGGGTATGCTTCCTAGTACTACTTCGTACTACGTAGTACCAAGTTGGCATCCACAGACGCTCCTTTCTAGGGTCGTACTCTCGTCTAGGAGGACAAGAGCGAGCTCCTAGGTGCAAGCTTCTAGGTGCAAGCTCCTTTAAGTTTCGGATTTCGAAATTTAGGATAGGGAGGATGGATATAGGGAACAGGTAGGGATATTTGGTCTAATTGGGTCTAGGTTATTTCAGTAGACCTTGTAGAAAGTCCTTGACAAACCTAGCCCAATTCCGTATATTATAGTAGTAGGCAGTATATGTCTACTTTAGTCTAACTTTACCTTCAGGAGCATACCATGCCACCAGTCAGACCACAGGAAAGAATCGCATACATCCAGCAGATATGCATGGCGCGTATGGCGGGTTTGGCAGCAGAAGAAGTAGGGCGGATGTTCAATCAGTCCAGAACCTCAGTCCTACGTACGCTAGACTCTATCGAAGGAAAGAGGATGATGGCAGATCTCATGGAAGTTCGGGTAAAGGCTTTTCATGAGAAGGCTATGGATCGGATTCATGAAGTCCAAGGGGATATGGTAGAGGAGCTAATTGCAGTTGCAAAGCATGGGGAGAGTGAGAGGAATCGACTCTCTGCTATTACAAGTATCCTCGACCGAGCAGGGACGCGGGTTACTG
>Ga0114899_1000500_pt1 | contig 27790 bp, 24 predicted proteins | sample MalvireepMed_215_FD_83497 | JGI IMG/M metagenome (GOLD analysis project Ga0114899, IMG submission 83497) | Marine viral communities from the Global Malaspina Expedition - Malaspina viral metaG DeepMed_215 | ecosystem: Environmental > Aquatic > Marine > Oceanic | place: Mediterranean Sea...
CCAGCTTGACAGTGCAATATGCCGACATCTTGCTTAAAATCAAGAAAATAATTATTTTTCAGTGTATGTAATATTCGATTATTTAGTGCGCTATCGCCATAACTACGACCATTTCCATAGCAAATTATCGATTTTTTATCTAACAAAAGAGCTCGCAACTGCTGTTCTGAATCAAGATCAGCAACTGTATTTTGATGTTTTGGAAAACGCCCCCAACTTCTAAGACTCACGCTTTTCTCCTAAAGACAAAAGCTTTATCAAGTTGATATTTGAGTAAGTACCCGATCGATAATCCAATAAATGCACCAACATATTTTGCAAATTCAGCTTCGAAAAAATGGTCGAATGACAATTCAACTGTCCAGAATAATACGGTGGTGACAACCCCAGTCATTGAATAAAAATAAAACTGTTTAATATTTGTCATAAGATCTAGATTTGAATCTTCGAAAATATAACGTTTATCTAAAATATATTTTGCCAACAACCCAGCTAAGGTGCCAACGGCCATGGCAAGATAAAGACTATTTTTAGCAGCGTATAAAGATAAACTTATTTTCTGAGAAAGTATATTTAGTGCAATTGCGATCAAAGCAAATATTATGTACTTAAAAGTTTTTAAATATGCCAAATTTTTCTTTACCAATTCTATAGCTGGGATATAACGAAAAACGAAAGTAACCATAATATAATTGTTAACTGTAAGATTTTGTCTTTGAGTAGTATTCTTGTTGGACTGGCACTTAATCCACTGACGAAAGTAATTTGCATATAACGCATCACACCAAAGATCACGAAAATCGTTGTCAAATATAAATAGGGTGAGCCAATTCGTTGCATTACTTCTGCTGAAATAGTATATAAAATGTAGCTTACAATAATGACGGCAGACATAACCACCATGCTAGCATTAACAAATTCTAGATTATACCCGTCTATATTTTTTCGTGGAGTACAACCATTGCTTGCCAGCAAAACATCATCTCGTCTTTTGGACAGTGCTAAAAATAAAGCCAAAAGAAATGTCATTATGACGATCCACATTGATAGATAGACACCAGTAGCTTGCGCGCCAACAATTAATCTCAAAACAAAACCGATTGCAATGATAAAAATATCAATTACCGCAATGTGTTTTAATTTTATTGAATAGGCTATATTGAGCAGTAGATAAACAACCATGGTAAAGATAACATTTAGAGGCAACATTAATGCTAAAGTAAAGGCAGAAACTATTAATAACAGCATCAACAAGATGGCATGGCTTTTCTCTACACAGCCATTTGCCAAAGGCCTAAGTTTTTTTCTCGGATGCATTTTATCGTAATCAACATCCATTAAATCGTTAAATATATAGACACCACTAGCCATTAACGAAAAGCAAATTAAAGCAATAAACGCTGGCAGTATCTCTACTTCTAAATATTGCTGTGAAAACAATAAAGGTGCAAGAATAAACAGATTTTTAACGTATTGGTGCACTCTAATTAAAGAGATCCAATCTTTAATTTTCATTTAAGCTCCCACCCCAACAATATGAATATCAAGTAACAATTTTAGTCGCATCAAATAATTCAATTACTTTTAGAAAAAATCAATCTATAATTTTTAAGAAATGATTTATAATTATAATAAATCGAGGTATCAATACCACAAATTTTCTTAGCTGCTAGATAAACCAGTATATTTCTGGCTATTGTTCCCAAAGCGAAGGCCCATGCGATAGAAATGCTTCCCAAACCTAAAGACACACATAGAACGGCCATAAAAATAGCTGCCCCCCCCGTTACTAGCGATATATTCATTAATTGACGATTTCTACCATCCATAACTAAGGCATAACTGCAAGAACCGACTGATACATTAATAATCTGTGCGGAGAGTAATATGTATAAAAAATAAGTCGCCGTAATATATTCAACGCCAAATATAACTTCTATTATAATATCGCTATACATATAGAAGAGAGCGCCGAAAATAAATGTAGGTATAGCAACAATTGTTGCCAGAACTCTTAGAAAGGCTTCAACTTGCTCGCTCATATCTTTTCTGAGTCGAGCGATGAAAGTCGGTACAAGTCCATTAGAAATTGACAAGAAAACTGATAGTGAAGCGGCTAACTTCATTGCTATTCCGTAATCAGCAACTACAGCTTTACTATAAAATAGAGAAACTAACCATATATCCGCTAGAACGGTGAACTGTAGTCCCAATTTATTAACAAATGAAGGTGTTGACTCTTTGAACACTTCCTTCGACAGTTTAAATATAGACTTTGCTTCAATTGAACTAGTAAAGCCTAGGTTCTTAATGTCAAATCTGTCACATATTCTAAACGCAGATAACAAGGAAATTATCGTAACTACCAAAGTATTTATTGTTACAGTAAATAGAGTAAGCTCGAGAGTTAAATTTTGTTCGACTAGAAAGAAAGCGCCTATCAAAAAAAGGTTTGCAACATTTACAATAACTCCGCTAACTGCAGAAGTAGTCACGAAAAGACCAAATGCTCGGAAAACTTCGGTTAAAATGAGCTGTAACCCAATGGCCCAAAACCAAATAACAATTAGTACTGAATGGAAAAGGTTAAACTCTAGTTTAAATTGGGTAATAATATTAAAAAAAACTAAACACAGAAAAAATAAAACTACGAATAAAGTAGTCAATAAATTTAATGATAGAAACGCTATCAAAAGATTTTTTGACGATACCGACACATCATTATTAATCACTTCTGAAAACTTTCTTATAGCTATATTGGCAGCGCCAAACGCGACCATTAACGACAGAAAGCTGACTAAGTTAAATGTAAGTAAAAAGAAAGCTACATCTTGCTTCAATAAAGCTCGCACAATAATTGCGCTGAAGGCAAATTGAGTAAATATATTAATAACTCTTCCGGCAGCGAGAATCCCACCAGTTCTATAGAGCTGACGTACTAGCATTCGTTATCTCGAGAAATAATCAGGCTCATTGCTCTATTACAGATTTTCCTCGCCCATTTGCGTAATAAGTAACCCCTTTACCTTTCAAGAGCTTTGGTTCCAACTAGAGATAAATTCGGTCGCGAGCCATAAACTCTCTGGCATTTTTCCATTGCCAATAATTCATATGCCCGTACTTTCGCTCCACTAGACCACACGGACTCTAGGAAACTTAAACTTGCTTCTAGCCTCATATCATCTGTATTTGGTTTAAAACTTAGTCCCAACTGTACCGACGGGAACGGTAAATTCATTGATAACGATTCTCCAATCAGTTGGTGTACCTACTGCAATAAGTTGAATTTCACCGTGAGACATACCTTTTTCTTAATTTGTACTAAACGATGGCCTACCCGCACTAACATTCTCGACAAAGTAATTTATTCTATCAATATGGATTTAGAGCCGTGAAACCGAAAATCCTTTCGACTCTAATTCATATCGAGGTAGGATTCCTTTTATATCAAAAAACTCACCTGTAGATGAGACCATAGCTATATATTCGTCTGCTGTCAGCAATTTATATGTTTTATGAGCCACGGCAACTATTATTAGCTCGCAATTTTTAACCGCACTCAATTCATTTAACTCAACACCATATATCTCTAAAGCATCTTTACTTTCTGCCATAGCGTCCGTTACGATTGGTTCAATACCATAACTTCTAAAAGCTTCAACCAAATCTATTATTTTTGAATTACGCAAGTCAGGACAATCTTCTTTAAAAGTCAAACCAAGAATGGCGACCTTTGCCCCTTTGATCTTTCTGTCTTTCAAAATCATTTTTCTAACACAACGCTCTACAATGAATTTTCCCATATTATCATTCACTCGTCGGCCCGATTGAATCACCTCAGGGCGATAACCAAGTTGCTTGGCTTTGTAAGTTAAATAATAAGGATCAACACCAATACAATGACCTCCTACCAGCCCTGGCCTGAAGGGTAAAAAGTTCCATTTTGTACCTGCAGCTTCCAAAACATCTAATGTATCTATGTTCATTCGTTCAAAAATAACTGCTAACTCATTCATCAAAGCAATATTAAGATCTCGCTGAGTATTCTCAATAACTTTTGCAGCTTCTGCTACTTTAATTGTTGCAGCTTTATAAACGCCAACAGTCACTACACTCGAATAAACGTCGGCTATTATGTCGAGTGTTTTTGAATCCAAGCCAGATACAACTTTAGTAATGTTAGTAAACGAATGTTCTTTATCTCCTGGATTAATTCGTTCTGGTGAGTAACCCACAGAGAAATCTACTCCACACTTTAAACCAGATTCAGCTTCCAGCACAGGAACACACTCTTCTTCAGTAGCACCGGGATAAACAGTAGATTCAAAAACTACGATATCACCTAGTTTGAGTTGCTTTCCAATCAGTTTTGAAGCAGACAACATTGGCCCAAGATCAGGTTGTTTAGAATGATTAATAGGAGTGGGTACCGCGACTATATGGAAGTCTGCAGTTTTCAAATCTTGTGAATCAAAAGTAAAATAAACATCGGTATTTTTAAGCTCTTGCTCAGTGACTTCTAATGTTCTGTCTTTACAACTCTTTAACTCTTCAATTCTTAAAGGATTTAAATCAAATCCGATCACTTTATGTGACTTGCCAAACGCAACTGCTACAGGCAATCCTACATAACCGAGACCAATGACTGAAATTTTTCTATTCATAGTATTCCTAAATCGTAACTTAAAATATAAGACAAAAGTCTAGTACTTTTCACTGCAATTAGTTATATCCTGTGGGATTTTTTGACTGCCAATTCCATGCATCACGCAACATTTCACTAATATTTTTTTTCGCTTTCCATCCCAATTTATCAAACGCTTTGTTAGCTTTTGCGTAACAAGATGATATGTCTCCAGGTCGTCTACCACAAATCTTATATGGGATAGAAATATTATTAACTTTTTCAAAACAGGCGATCATTTCTAGTACCGAATAACCATTACCTGTTCCAAGGTTTATTGCTTCAAAACCAACAGCTTCAACAAACAACTCAAGAGCCTTCACATGACCCAAAGCTAAATCGGTTACATGTATATAATCTCTTACACCCGTACCGTCCAGAGTGTCATAATCATTGCCAAAAATACTCAACTCAGTAAGCCTCCCTGTGGCGACCTGAGATATAAACGGTACGAGATTGTTAGGGATGCCCCTGGGGTCTTCGCCAATCATACCTGATTCATGTGCACCAATAGGGTTGAAGTAACGTAAGGCGATGACAGACCAATTAGGATCTGATTTACAAACATCAAATAGCATTTGTTCAATATGCAATTTATTGTTGCCATAAGGATTTGTCGACTGTAACTTGCACTCTTCATCTAAAGGCAAGCGCTCAGGCGAACCATAAACTGTTGCAGAAGAGCTAAAAACAAAATTCTTAACTTTAGCCTTTTCCATAGCTTCAATTAAACGTAAACTGCCTACAACATTATTATCATAATATTGCATAGGCTGAGAAACTGATTCGCCTACAGCTTTTAGACCAGCAAAGTGTATTACAGACTCAAAGTCATATTGTTTAAAAACATTATTTAGTGCTGATAAATCACGTATATCAGCTTTAACAAATAAGGGACGTTTACCAGATACATGTTCAATTCGATCTAATACTAAACTATTTGAATTGGATAAATTATCAATAATAACAACATCAAAACCGAGCTTATGAAGTTCAACTACTGTATGGCTACCAATGTAACCGGTACCACCAGTGACTAAAATGGTCATTTAATTTCTACTTATCAAGAGCTGAATCTGTAGTCGCTAAAATTGCAACTTCTCTAATCACTGTGCAAAAAATATCAATTTCGCTTTCAGACAATGTAGGGTGAACAAGAAACATTACACTTGTTTTTCCAAGTTCTCTGGCTACAGACAATCGTTTGGTAGGTCTAAAACCAGTATTATCAAAAGCTTTTTCCAAATAAACTTCTGAACAAGACCCCTGATAACAAGGAACACCCAACAAATTAATTTCATTTATAATACGATTTCTGTTCCAGCCACTATCTAATTTAGACTCATCAATAAATACATAAAATTTATAAAAAGCGTGTTGGATGTTATCAGGTATTAAAGGTACTCTAAAACACGTTAATTCATTACAAGTATCACTAAGCTTTTCTGCATTCTTATTACGAAGTTTAGACCAGACCTCCATTTTAGTTAACTGAATGCGACCTATCACCGCTTGCATTTCTGTCATCCGAAAATTACTACCAAATGAATCATGAACCCACCTAAAACCGGGTGGATGTTTTTTTTCATAAACTGATTGGTAACTTTTACCATGGTCTTTGTATGCCCACATTTTTTGCCAGAGCTCTTTATCACTAGTGGTGACCATACCTCCTTCACCGCCGGTAGTCATAATCTTGTCTTGACAAAAAGACCAAGTACCGATGTCGCCTAAAGACCCAACTGATTTTCCGTCATATTTTGCACCATGCGCTTGGGCACAATCTTCGATGACGAAGAGTTCGTGGGACTTTGCTAACTCCATTATTGGAGCCATATCGCAAGGCCAGCCGGCTAAATGAACACAAATAATAGCTTTGGTTTTACTTGTAAGCTTTGCTTTAATTGTCTCATCAGTAATGTTCTGGCTATTACTATCAACATCTGCAAATATTGGAATTGCACCAACATTAACGATACAACTTGCAGACGCTAAAAAAGTTCTAGAAGTAACAATAACTTCATCACCTTCACCAACACCTAGAGCTATCAGCGCAAGGTCAATTGCAAGTGTTCCATTAACCAGTGCGATTGCATATTTTGAGTCTGTATAGAGAGAAAATTCTTTTTCAAACTCTCTACATTCATTGCCAGTCCAATAGTTAACTTTATTCGACAGTAAAACATTTGAAACAGCATCGGACTCTTCTTGAGTATATGATGGCCAAGGAGAACATTTTGTATTTAACATATTAACTACTAACCGTCCAAATTATATATTTTAAATCTTTCATAAATGAATAGTCTTCAACATATCGTCTATTGATTTTCACTTTATCAGGCCATATGATTTTATCATTATATTCTTTAGGGTTTAATTGCTTTTCTAAAATCCCCTCTTCATTTTTGTACTTTAGTGAAGCAGGCCCAGTAATACCAGGCCTAATACTCAATATTACTTTATCCTTCCCAACTAAATTATCAGCATAACCGGGGACATCTGGACGAGGCCCGACTAGACTCATATCACCGACAAGTACATTCCACAACTGAGGCAATTCATCAATTTTTGTATTTCGAAAGAACTTACCGCTTTTTGTGATCCTAGTATCATTTGAAGAAGTAACTGTTGTTTCAATTCCCGCAACCTTTTTCATGGTTTTGATTTTTATAACTTTAAAAAGCTTCCCCGATTGTCCAACTCGAGTTTGAGTAAAGAAACCATTTGATTTAGTTTCAACTACTGAAATCAACCAAGCAAGTAAAATAACCCAACAAGTTAACATCAAACCAATAAACGAAATAATTAGATCAAAAACTCTTTTTATAATTCGGTTCATGCGGCTCATCGTTTCTCAGCCCATTTGAAGTACCTTAACTTGATCAACCTAAAAATCCCACTAACTGAACCAATCCCGTAAGAGTAATGGAGCGTCAGAAATGCAATTATCAAGTTTAACACGGAAGTATCTTCACTATTTTCCTTGATTGAAAAAATTAATAACAAAAGCGAGTGTAGACTAAATGACAAAGCTGATATTAATAAAAACTTTATTTCAATAATGGCTAATAAACTAGGTACAACAATGGACAGTATGTAAAACAATGGCACAAAATGCCTTAAACTAAGTGATTTTAAACTATCTGTGTAATACGCCGTTAATATATTCCACAAACCATTTTCATAGTTATTCTTATACAATTTTGAAAATGACTCGCGTGCGAAATATATAAACTCGACACCAGGGATTAAAAATATCTTTCCACCGCCATTTTTAATTCTTTTGTTTAGCTCGATGTCTTGATTTCTTACTAATCTCGTATCATAAAGCCCATACTTATCGAATACATCCCTTTTAAAACAGCCAAAAGGGACTGTATCTACTTCCTTAATATTCTTTACTCCAGTTCTGAAATCTGAATTACCTACCCCAAAACGGTGCGATAGAACCTTAATTATTGCATTTGATTTAATAGTTTTATTCTTGACATCAGTTATTGCTACCGCGCCAACATTATCAGCCTTAAGTTCAACACTAGCTTCAACTAACTTTGAGAAGTAGTTTTTAGGGAATTGACTGTGAGCATCTAGCCTAATTATATAATCTCCTTTTGCTGCTTGAATCCCAATATTCATTGCTCGAGGAACAATTTTATCTTCATTATCAAGTAGTGTTATATATGGATATTTTTTTATGTAATCGTTAACTATACTGCGAGTACCGTCATCGCTCATACCATCCACAACAAATATCTCCATATATCCTGAATCGTAGTTTGAGCTCAATACAGAATCCAAGCAACATGAGATATATTCAACCTCATTTAACGTTGGAATTATTATCGTTATTAGGGTTGGCAACAAGACCTCCTCAACTTCTTAAACTGGCTTATAGACTGGCTCAATGAAAGTTCAATTTTCGATAAATTGAGTGCTGATAAAACACTCATGTTCTCTTTTAGAACAAAATTGCAGTTAATTTTCATGCTAGTCATTAACTACCATTCGATTGAGTTTAGATACTGAAAATTTTTCAAAAAATCTCATGCCAATATTTTTTTGAAAACTATTAAGTTGAGTCGACAACTCGACTTTATCATCATAAAAACGTACCAACTGACGTTTAATCAAGTCTTCAAGATAAGAAATGCCGGGCCCTGGAATAATCAGTGTGAAACACCCTTTCTGTAACCCTTCGAAAATACCTGTAGAATAGATTCCAATTTGTATAGCGCAAAAATCTTGTAGCTCGCTTAGTGTATTTTGCGTTGTAACGACAGTTAAATTCAATCCACTCCATTCTGAAGTCATCAAAGTATTAACAATATACTCTTTCCTTGAAAACTCATTGGGATGAAGCTTAAAAATTAGCTCATACTCACTCAGAGTGTCTAGGTTCACATTGATAAATTCGACAATATGCTCAAAAATAGTAGTCTGAGAAATAAATAATATTTTTCTATTATCTTTATTAATCGACTTAGCTTTATCACAGACAAAATAATTATTACCTACATTATTTACGACAACATCTCTTGGTAACAGACACGCCCTCCCCCAATACTCACCCATAGTGAATAAATTATCCGCAAAACAATATTTTTTTAACGCTCCTTCATTAAAAGAGTAGCTAATGTGATAAGGGGTAACTACTCCGTGTTGAATCTCGGTTGTTTTAATCCCCAGATTTCTAGCAGCAATAATTAATGGCAGGTTATAGTAGCCAACAACCACAAATACTTGTTTAACTTTCATTCGTCTGAGAATGCATGAGTACATTTTGTACATAAAATCAAATTCGTAGCTCGACTTGATAAATTTGGCGACGAATTTTTCCTGAGGAATATCGTCAAACCTAGCAAAAAGTTCTTGAGGGATCTTTCGTCTAGAAGAGGGCTTTAAAATACAAGCTAATTGAGCATAAATCTTGGCGAAAATCTTAATCATGTCTATGTAAACAACTTTCTTATAATAATCCCTTGTATTTGACTGAGCTAAAGTTATTTGACTTTTTCCTAATGACCGTGAGATATCATCAGAGTATGGATCGACAAGCTTGCCGCGGGATGAGCCCAAAATAAGGTAGTCATATTTTCCAAAGAGTAATCTAATTAGGCTGGAGTTAAAGATTATATGGAATAGATATTTGAACAAGTTCCATCCGCCTAAATTTTCAAACTCAGATTTTGGCGTTAGTGTTCCGACGTGCTTCAAATAGTCATAAAAAAATTTAATGCGAAAATTTGCCCAATACTTGTCAAGCTTCGACTCTAAATTCGACTCAAAGATACCAAGAGACAGTTCTTCTTTTTTTATTTTAAGAACTAGCTTTTTAATTTCCACTGTTGACCTCCATTATCCAGTGCAAACATTGTCTTGTGAGACCCCTTCAATCTAAACAATAAAAAATAAAGCACTATATCAAAAAGTGATATTGCCCAAAATATACCGGTTTGGTAAATTGAATAAACCAAGATTGGTACTAAAAGTTTAAAGTTATGCTTATTAACATTAAACATAAAAACCAATACCATTAATGCAAAATATATTGCCCCTTGATTAACTAATACTTGCAAATAAGAGTTATGGGCATGAACGTCAGTTTTCCCCATCGCATCTATATAATATTTGAATCCACCATTACCTAACAAAGGACTTTCAACAAAAAAACGATAAAATTCAGGCCAAATAACATCTCTTTTTGATAAGTCGATTGTTCCGGTGCCACGGAAAAACTGAATCATTATCAGGTCAATAAAATAATAAACAAACATTGCGCCACTTATTATATACCCCAGCAATATTTTTTTATTTTGCCATGTCATTACAACAAGAAAAACAAGTGACGCTATTATCGCGGTACGAGGGAAGGTAAGCGCGTATCCGAGGGTTGCAAATAGCACACATACAACCTTAATTTTTTTTGATTTTATAAACTGGGATAAAATTAATAACAAAATACATTTTTCACCTAGCTGACTAGAATTATTACTTAACCCAAAGACTCTTGACTTGTAGAGAAATTCTGAGCCACCAAACTCCTTTAGTTCTCGACTACTTAATTCAGGAAAAAACGTGTTGACGCCAGCTGCAAATTCAAAACAACCAACGACTATTTCCATACAAATAAGAAAACAAAACGTGTGAACAAACTGAGCATCAATGAGCAAACATACAAAGTAAGTCAATATAAAAAATAAAGTATAAGGAATAACATCCTTGATCTCTGCCACCTCGCCTACATGAAATAAATTGTTTAATAAGCTAAAAACAATCAATAATCCTATAAGAATCAAGTGAGAACGTTTGGCTTTACGCTCAATTTCTTTTCGACGATAAGCACAAACAAAAACCAATAAGAACAATATACCGTGAAATTGTATAAATACGGTCGTCTCAGAATATAGAAATAGGGCTAAAAACATTATCCGTTGCTAATTCTTAGCATCCAAGGCATAGGATAGTATTTATTTTGAAACCAAAAAACCATCAACGCGCTCAGTGAAAATGCTCCAATAGTAGAATAAGCAGCTCCTATAACGCCAAACCATTTAATCAATACATAATTTAAAAACAGATTTAGTATCGCTGCGGATAAACTACTGATAGCCAAAAATGAAGTTTTACCTATATGCACCAAATAAGGGTAAAATATTTTGTAGATTCCCTGGACCGCATATCCAATGGCAATAGCAAATACAAACTCGTTAGCACCGTGAAATTCTTCAGTCACCATAAATGGTAGTATAAATTTTGCAACGACTGAAATCGCTCCAGCAGCCATGAAAGTGACTACAACATAGGTGCGGGTATATCTAACGATTTGTTTTTTCTTGCTTTCATCCGGTTTTGCAAGGCATTTATAAAACCATGGGCTCCATGCTTTTATAAATGCATCTGTAAATAGCATAATGATCATACCAAAACTATAGCCAACGCTATACAATGCGACGGCCTCAAGACCCACCATCTTTTCTATAAACATTCTATCGCTTACCGCTATAATAATCCCTCCCAATATATGCGGAATAAATGGCATAGACAACTTGAGTATTTCTTCTATCTTAGACCTAACAAACACAGTTTTTATATAATTACGATTAGTCATATATACAATAGAAACTACAAACATTACAGCGTTAGCAACCGCTAATCCATAGATCTGAGATAGCCACCCTTTATCAAAAATCAATAAAAAAATTAAGGTTACAGTGACATTGATAAAAGAATTTGTTATTTCAAATATTCCATATATATAGGGTCTAGCTTCATTACGAAGAATTGTTAAATTGATAGAGTTTACCATCATAAAAACCGACAGTAGTGGCAGTATCAATAACGTATTAGAAGGAATTGAAAATATTCTATCCCGAAAGTAAGACATAACTAAAGTAATCAGCATTAACAAAACAGCGCTAAAACATAATATATAGAAGATATTACCTACAATAATCGCTAATTCTTGGCGACTACACGAAAAAAAATTTTTTGATATATTCGCATGAATATTCATTCCTACAAATGCATTATATAAACTATAAAACACCAAAAATAAGGAAAGAATACCAAAATCGCTCGGCGGTAAATATTGAGTCAAAACAGGTAGCATTAAAAAAGGTAACGCTTTATTTATAACGCTCGTTCCTAAATACACTGCAGAAGACTTAATTAAGCTCATATTTTTCGCCCAAACCAAGCAAAGGCACTCAATTTAACTAAGTTTAACAATATATTTTTGGTGCTACTTCGATAGAATTTTCTATTAACTTGCAATGTACAAAAACATACATTTAGTAAACAACTAAAAAATGGAATGGATTCAGACTCTTTTGTGAGTCTAGATATTAAAGTTGAACGGCATACTTTACCAGTTGCATACAGTGTGCTCATACAGTAGAGGAGATCGAGCAAACAATAACCTCTAGCATAATTTTCAAAATCAATTAGGTATAACTTATTCGCTTTAGTCACCAATATATTGTTTTGGTGCAAGTCATTGTGAACATGAGTTACCCTAAGTTTCGATTCGTTTCCCTTAATAATTTTTTTGGTTTTTTTGATCAAAAAAGGTTTTAACATTCGCCAATACAACCTAAAACAAACCTCTTCCAACAGCGATCGCCTGACTCCCCATGGCCCCGAGTTAAACAATCTACTCAATTGTTCAACAAACAAATTGGAAAATTCGTTGCAAGTTCCGTCGGAATATTCGTTAGATTTAAAATAATTCGCGATGGTGTAGAGTTGAGACACTAATTCCGTGTTATCGGCCTGAAGTTCTTGAACGTTTAGGTGATCAAGTAGAGTCATTCCATCAACATATTCAGTACAAATGTAATCGTTTCCAGAATATATTAATTCAGGAATAAACTCAGAGCGATTGGCTCTATAAAAATCCCTTTCTGTTATAAATTTTAAATGGCATTCATAGTTTGAAGTATCGCAATATTTCAGTATTAGTTTTCTACCAGAGCTATCGATAACTAATGATATAGCTGTTTGCTTACGCTTATTGATTTGAATAATACGTTGCAATATAAGACTATGGTTGTCCAATATTTGTTGACTCCTAGCTTGCATTTTTAAATATCCAAAATGCCTTTACTAGATAGGTATATTTTTACTTGCTCGGGTGTAGATCTATGAGGAATGTATAAAACTTTATTAGTCGTTCCTTTAAAAATATTATAATACAAATCATACACTTGTGAACTAAACTCTTTCACTGATGGAAAGTAATCTAGTTTAGCGTTAGCCCTTATTAACATCATAATTTCGTTTAGCGCTTTCATTTCCCTTTGCGATGAGTAAAAAACTCTTTCTGTGAACTCTTCCACACTGACATCACTCAATTCGAATTTATTTGAATTGGTTCTAATTAAATAAACAACTACGCCGATATCATAACCGTTAGCGGACGCCTTAGCATCGGCCATCTCCTTTATCGGTACTTTTAGCATCGGGTTAAGGCCTAGTAACTTAGAAGCTATGAACCATTTAATCTTTGTTATTCCTTTTAGTTTTTTATGAACATAATGATTAAATATCGGCTGACCTGTCAATACGTCACTATGGTAAAGTGATATCGTCTTAGGGCTGAAATATGTTTTTTTTTCGTGAGAGATAATTCCAAAGTCTTCCGAGAGATATTGACCGTTATCATTTAAAATATTAAAGAGCGTACTCGTTTTTCCGCCGCCACCGGTTCCAGTGAGAGCCACAGCCTTAGAATTATTATTGACAAAGATACCCGCGTGTAAGAAAACACTTTTTTTCTTAATTAGCGCAACATTAAAAACATACCAAAAAAAAGAAAAAGACATAATTTCTTTCGCTGTATCAATCTTGTAATTAGAATTCGGAAATAATATGGTTCTAATAAAAGAGACTATTAGAGCCTTGTTATTTTTCTTTGTTGCAATATAAATTTTGATTGGTGAATTGGGTTTAAAGAGATCTACTAAAACGTAATTAAACCTTTGGTTATAAGCAACAAAAAATGAATCTTCATTAAAATTTAGGTTACCTTTAGCAGAGTAGCGACTCGCGGAATATATTTCATCTGTAATTTCTTCAACAAAGTTAAATTCTATATCACTTTCTTCTGCTGTAGTGGTATTGGACAATTCAAGTTCCGAACTGATAATATCAACAATTTTTTTTTCTAAACCCTCATCAATTAGTGAAATACTAATAGGCCCTACTTTGCCTGATTTGATCACTCAAACATACTCCATTGCAAGACGCTGTCTTCCGCAATCGTTACAATAGCTTCTTTACCAACTAACTGATCAATATACTTTGGACTAATTCCGTGAGCGGGCCGTTTGAAAGTAAGATCGTTTTTGTCAATAATCTCACCTTTAGCTAATTCGCGCATAGCAACTAAGCTGCGACGAGCATTCGTTCTTGCTGGTTCTTCTGCTGCCAATGCGCTAACTTCAAACCGACCAAGTCCATTAAAAGTCGTATCTATTGATCTTCGATATTTTAATAAGTCATTTATATCCATCGCATGGTAATGATCATTACCTGGCAGAGTCTTATCATGAGTAAAATGTTTTTCAATTATAACAGAACCCAATAATGTGGCCATTTCACAAATCTTCATTTCTTTTGGTAATGTATGATCTGAATAACCGATGATTCTATTCGGGAAGGCTTTCTTCAGCCCCAAAATCATGCCCAAATTCGCATTTTCATCAGGTGTAGGATAATTAAGTACGCAGTGTAATAAAGCTAGAGGATTTCCAAATTTCTCTATCCAACTGACTGCTTCCTGGATTTCCCAGAGATGACTGGCTCCAGTTGATAAAATAATAGGTTTATTAAACCGACAAATATGCTCTATAAAGGGCTTATTTGTTAAGTCTGATGAGGAAATTTTATAGACATCCATCAACTCGTCTAAAAAGTTAGCCGATTCTATGTCGAAAGGTGTGCTCATGAACTCAATATCCACTAGATCACAATATTTTTTTAATGCTACCATTTCCGTTTTCCAAAACGTGTCATGCTTTGAAAATAATTCATGTTGCGACGAAGTTGGTTCTTTAGTGGTATCCCAATAAGCTGGCGAGTCTTTAGACGCTAAAGTATCAGCTTTGTATGTCTGAAACTTGATCGCATCAGCGCCTCCTTGCTTAGCTTCATCCACTAATCGTTTTGCTATTTCCATGGAGCCTTCGTGATTAACACCTGCTTCTGCAATTACATAGGGACGATACAGCTTAGTCTCATATGGGTTATGTGTATCAAACAATTCTTTTATCTTCATGGTTGCACCAAAAATTCATTAATTAAGTTTAAAGTTCTTTTACGACCAGTCGAAAGTTCGGTCTTAGCCATGAGCTGACTCATATAAGTTCTCGAATCATAGTTTTCTACTAATCGCTTAAATGCGTCTAATATTTCTTCAGAAGAAAGCTCGACTCCTAACCCCAAATTTAGAAATCCATTGTCAGCAGATGCAAAAAAATGAGTAGTTTCTCGAACATTTTGAGCGAGAACTATAGCAGGGACCTGCAGTGAAGCAATTTCATAAGTAGTTCTGCCTGCGGAGGTAAAAATGATATCCGCTTGTTGCATATGTTTAGAAATTATTGTGGAGTTTTTATAGATATTGATATTACTAAATTGCTCAATAGTTTCAAATCTATCATATCCGAAGCCTGCGACTACAGAAATTTTAATCTTGTTCGAGTTACAATACGAGTAAATTGCTTCTACGACTTTTTTTGTGAAATTATTAGGGTCGACTCCACCAAAACTTAGCATGACACAGCCCACTTTATATTTAGGAGGTTTGGGAAAACTAAGAATAAATTCATCTCTCAAAATAAAATAATCATGACCAAAATAATGGTTTGATATAATCGTTCTTTCTGGATATATAGCATTAATAACCAAGTCGGCCTCTAACGCGCCATCCCCAAGGTCTTCAAAATTAATAACCTTGATGCCTTTAGCTTTTAATGCACAAATATACTCTGCTTGAGTATCTAACCGGTCATTAATAACAGCACAAGGATTTAAAGCAAAAATATCATCCAATATGTCATTGTGTTTTTGAATATGTACTGAGTAGTTCTTAGATGCAATTTTGTCATATGCCAATATACTTTCTTTATCTACAAGAAACTCGACATTATGATTGAGAATATCATTGGCTATCAATAACGTATTATACACATGGCCAAGACCTATTTCTTTGTAACCTGAAACTACAAATAGTATTTTTTTCTTTTTTAGATAATAGTCACAAAGATTCCAATCATCGTAAGTATCGATATCTATTTCTTCCCCTTGACTCAGAGTGTAAAGTTCCACATTACTACCTATTCTGTTATTTTCAGTAATAATTGAGTCACGCGTAATTAGGAAGCCACCCGTTTCTTTAAAAGTAGGTGTAAGATACTGGCGATTAACACGGCGTTCATAATTTGGGACGAATTTTTCTCCATTCCGACTCCATGTGAGGTGTGTGTCTTCTTTTGCTGACAAAATAGTATCTATACTTGAGTCTTCTAACATCAGCTTGACTGCACTATCTAAAGACTCTCGCTTTAGTAAAGGAGATGTTGGTTGCATCGTTATTATGATATCGTAACTTTTATTTTCCTTCCCACAAATATTTGTATACGCATCATAAATTACCGGATCAAGTGTCGTTATATCACTAGCTTTATCCATATCCCTCTTGTAAGTCTTTGCGCCTAACTTTGATGCGATAGCTAGAATTTCATCGTCTTCACTAGAAACATAAACATCAGGTCGATATACTGAACTAAGTGACGTTTTAATTGAGTAATAGATTAGAGGATTACCAACTAATGCTCTCAAGTTCTTTCTGGGGATCCCTTTTGATCCTCCGCGAGCAGGAATAATAACCAATATATTAGTCGTCATGCTTTACTACCTACAATATACCTTATGTTCTTTGACTAAAGACGAAATAAATAACAGGAGTTTTTATATCATTTTTCTCGCTGTATAAAGTATCTAATTAAGACTACTATACTACCAAATATGCCGCCTAATATTGTCGCTAAGATTACAATCAGAGCTCTCTTTGGACCTGATTTTTCTTCTTCAACTCTCGCAGAAATTATAGTCTTAAATACATATTCATCACTCACTTCAGCTAACATTAAATTTTTCGTTTGCTCTTGAATCAGCTCGTAAAAAATCGTTTGCATTTCAGATATGTTAGTCTTTTTAACTTGTTTTTCTAGATATTTAATACTACTTAACGCTTCATTTCTGTCTTGAACTTTCATATGATGATTAATCGCTACAATAAGTGCATCTAACCAGTGTTTAGCAATGTACGGAGAATAATATTCAACAGAAATAGAGATAAGACCACTATTTTTATCTTGATTAACACTTATCCTTTCCTTAAATTTTTCATATAATTCCCAACTGCTAGGTTTGGCTTTTTGTCCCTTAGATTTATCAAATTTTCTAACCCATTTTTTCTGACTAATATCATATATTTTATCATCTATAATTAGCTTATCAGCTCCCAAATGCCAGCCTTTAGCAGCAAAAACTTCGACAGCAATATCATTGTCTTTAATGAAAGCCTCTAAAAACCCCCAACTTTTTACTAACTCCATGGCAATGAGAGAATTGTCTTTGCCACCACCGCCAATATTTATGCCAGCCAAAGAAGCTAACCCTCCAAACTTTCCAGCTAATTTCGACAAAGACGAAGAGCTTGATGAAGAAGCAGGTGACAATAAGACAGTCGACTCATACTCATTAGGAAGTAATAATGCATATAAAATCGAAGACACTGCAAAGAAAGAAGTGACTATCGTAATCAACCACTTACCCGACCAAATGGCGTACCACAGTTCGTTAAAATCAATTTCGTTCTCTGATACCTGCATAGAATTAGCTAATAAATGTGGGGCAGACGAAAGAATATTTAATTGGGCTTTCAACTCTGCATTTTCAGACTCTAATTTATTTTTATATTCAGACATATTATTTCATATTTGTTTTTTAATTAATTTCAATTATTAAGCACGCCAAGTACACATTCATCTTTTATTTTAATTCCAAGCTAAAATCTATTTAGCGCAAACTATACACCCATTCTATCGCAAGAACATACTTTCTATTTAAGAAATTAAACTCGTCAATTTTTCTATTCGATTTATTAATTGAAATTGAAAAGTCACCATAATACTTTGTTTGGTAAAGCCAATTTAATTTAATTCGATTGAATACTGATGAGGGGGTAAACGTTGAACGTTCTTCCAGCTCAACATTCCCTCTACTATTATTGTTGAGTTCAATATCAGAAAACATAAAACTAATTCTATTTTGTTTATTCAGCGATGTAAGCACACCAAAACTGATAACTTTGGAGTCTCTATCATAGTTCGACCCGATAGGTCTTTGATAATGCCTATAACCTGCTAGATAAATATTACTTTCATAAGTTCGGTTAAGTTCACCAGCTATTTTATTATCACTTGATTCGATAAACCACTTCCAGCTAGAGTACCCCAAGCTAAATGAAGAAGTGATCCCAATCTGAGTCATTTTTTTGGACGGCAATAACTGAGTCTCGTCTTCACCATATAAACTAGCGTATAAGTTTAAAGGATAACTAGTTGGTAATTGCCAACGAATATCAAAGCCAGCAATGCTATTACCAGTAGAACTAGCAGTTTCGTCGCATTCAAATGAGGTTATCTCACTTACAGACTCAGAAACACATGAGCCAGTTGCAACAAGATTATCAACCAAATCTGTTCTTGATTCCGTCCGACCCTCTCTGTCCAAAAATACAGTCGCTCTTACTCCTATCTCCAGCGATTGATGAGGTTTAAAGTTAAACGCAACGCCCGCTAGTTTTGTGCCTTCAATGAGACGCTCATCATCTAACCTTGCTATGAAAGCATTAGAAGTCCATGGACCAAGCCAATTACTAAACACACTATCAGATTGGTTCGAGTAATTTCTTTGTAGACTAAGCCCTACTGGTGGTCTTGCATTATTAGATAACAAATTGGCGGATCCCCAACTAGGCCCCCACCATTTTTCAATAGCACCAAAAGATGTAACCCAATTTCCCTTAACAAATGCCAAATAAGAACCGTCAAAACGTACTTTATCTCCATCAAGAGGCTCATCAACTCTAGTAACTTCTAAATTCCAAGCAAATGTTTTATTGAGATTATATCGTCGAGCCGAAATTTCATTTCTCTCTCGCGCCTCATCACCAAATGAGCGATACTCTTGTGCATTGCTGGATATAGATACTCGAGTTTGTTTAACTTCTGTTTTTGAAAGAGCGACTTTTCCTGCTTTTTTTACTCGCCAAAAGACATCTTTATATCGAGCTGCTACATTCTCAATATTCGTATTATCAATATCTCGAATAATACCAGACCACATTAGAGGATAAGTCGTAATTGGTACTGTAATGATACCCGCGTCAGATAGCGTTTCTATGTCGGCTCGAAGCCAATTGTTTCGGGTATCTATCCAGGGTTCGGCAATCAGTGTGTTTTGAAGTAAAACAAACAGACAACAAGAGCCAAAAATGAACCTAGTCATGAACAGTGACTGTTCGCTTAAACCAGTTAATTATTTTTCGTTAACTGATTAATCGCTGCAGCGCCAAGTGATAGTTGATATACAATTTGGCTGATACTGGTCCATAATGTCAGTGATTTAATTCGATCGGTATCTTGAGGTACCACAATGGTATCGCCAGACTCTAACATTGAATTATGGTGTGTTAACCAACCCCCTTGGTTAGGCAGAAAAACAGAACCATCAGCCCTCACTACGTAAATGCGGTTGTCATCTGCGCGTTTAGTCAAACCACCACTGCTTTCCAAGTAATCATCAATAACCCATTCTTTATTATAAACGTGTGATGTTGAGTGCTGTACTTCACCTAACACACTCACTTCTTGTCTAAAAGAAGGAATAATTAATCTGTCACCCGGTTTCAATTGAAGATCGATTGATTTTCCCGACATTATTTGCTCTAAATCGATAACAAGTCGTCCGATAGCTTCAGTTTCACCAAGTGCGTTTAACAGTTGCTCTGCATCACCTGCCCCCGAACTTTTTCCAGCGGCTTTTTCTTCTAGATCACTAGCGACGATATCTCTTTTTAACCTATCTCTTAAGTCATTCAACTGTTTTTGTTCTTGAAGACGCAAATCTTCACGAGTAAAAATTGCAGCCTGCATATGTGATACCGCATTAAAGCCACCAGCCCTTTGAATTACTTGTGAAAGTGTTTCACCTTGCTTAAACTCATAAGTTCCAGGAAACTTTACCTGACCTTCTATTTGTATTTTTAAGTCATTACTAAACTCTGGAGTCACATAGATAGCAATTTTATCCTTAGCTTCCAAGTAAAATTTGTCTTCTTTTCTAAGCTGTTGACCTAAATTAATATTAATATGTTGAATACTCGCTAATTCAGAATTATTCATATCCCTTCTGGTCACTTCAACATTTCCAAGATAAGTTGCTTCTTCTAAGCCACCTGCGATCAAAACTAAATCTCTGACAGTCATATTTTTTGATTTTGGATAAACACCTGGAAATTTTACATTCCCCATAATTTCAACCAGTTGAGCAAAACTACCATTTGAAGCTTGTTGCTGAATAGTTTTTACTAATGGCTTTAAAATTTCTTCCCTTTCTTTGTTGTAACCAACCAAAATGAGACCTTGTTTAGCTTTCTCTGAAATAATATTTAGTTCCTGCTCAGACTCTGAATCAGATTCTGTTTCAATCATTTCACCTTGTTCAAATTTTGCATAAACTAATGAGTCCTCATCGAGGACAGAATAAATATCTTCATCACTTTCTAAATCCATTGCTGAGTCAGAACCAAGCACGATGATTTCGTCTAATGGTTCAAGCGTCAGGTTGTTAGCGCCTTCAGGGTTGGCCAGCATATCTTCAACATCAAAATGTAGTACTGAAATTTTACGCAGTGGCATTTCTTTTCTAATAATTAATGCGACGGCTAATTCCGGGTTATCTTGGAATTCTGAAACAGATTTAATCAAATCTGAAACCTTTAGCCCTTTTCGCCATTTCATTTGCCTTGGTCGATGGAAATGCCCTGACAGAGTAATAACATCTTCAACTTGCTCTAATGTTGAGCCTACGGTTAAGTCATCACCGTTATTAACTGGTGATAATAATAGCTTTTTGTTTGTTAGGTCGGCATCAACAACTGTTTTAAAGCCTTGTTGGTTGTTTCTTAAAATATAAGAGGTGTCTGGGTAAGCATTTCCAGAGTATCCACCTGCGATTTCTATTAAACTGCCTAAAGTATCACTTTCTATAATTTCATAAATTGCAGGGCGGTTCACTTCTCCTCTGACACTGACAGTTTTACTCACCGTGGGGATGTAAATCACATCACCATCTTCTAGGTTACTATCGCCTGAATTGTCTCCTCGCTGTAATAAGTCATAAAGATCAAGTGTGCTAATTAATTTACCTTTTCTTTTCAATTGGATATTTCTTAATGAAGCAATTTCAGTAACGCCACCACTTACAAAGATAGCGTTCATCATTGTTGATAAAGATGAAACAGTGTATGCGCCAGGAGTGAAAGCTTCTCCTGAGACAAAAACATGAATTGATCTAAGCTCACCTAATGTAACGTGGGCATTAACACCAATCATTTGTGACGATACTTTTTGTTTTATTAATAACTTAGCTTCAGTGAATTCCAAACCAGCCAAGTTGATGGGACCTAATTCTGGAAAATTAATACTGCCATCTCGATTAATCGGTAAATCATAACTACTATCTATTTTACCTAAAAGTTGAATTTGAAGAGCATCACCGACACCTAACACATAATTTACGGGCACAGGTACATTGGTAACAGGCGCAAAAGTTGTTGGTGTTCCTGCAAAAAGATTGTAGCCATATTTATCTAATTCAACTTCACCATCTTCGCTTTGAAGTTTGTTGTTGTTTTCAAATTCACCCAACAGATTTAAAAATGATTGTTCATCTCTTTCGTCACCAGGAACTCTCGATAACATAAACACGTCACCTTCATTCATCATTGACTCACTCGGATCAGGCCTCTCAGTCCTAAGTTCTTTATTTTCACTAGATTCATTTTTTGCAGAACCAAGCTTTGAACACATTTGGTTAATGTCAAAGCCGGCGGCTTCGGCCATTTGTCTTTGTTGAGTTGTAATATTCTGACATCGACTTTTCAATTCTGAAGCTGTATTTTCAGCTGAATTGGCTGAAAACATGACAGAAAAGGCTAATACGCCAATTAATGCTCTAAATATGCTTTTCATAGGATAAATCCAAACGTTAACTTTTATTAATAGTGGTATTACAAGAACCACAATCGAATTGAGTATATTCTGTTCTATTTTTTTAACCAATTTTCAGACACGCTACCGCCCATAGGTTACGGCTCCCAACGTGCCACAGTTTATTTAATTCTGTTATTTTAATCGCGCAGAATTATAACCGAAGGGCTAGGCAAAAACAGCCTAATATCATTAAAAAAGAGAGGTATTACAAAGAATTGAATATTTGAAGACTTAATCTAGGCTAATTTGTTCATTTGCAAGATTTAACCGGTTTGATTTGCCTAAAAACTCGATTAAAATCATAGCTCTCTGTTCACCATTTGGGCTTTGGTAAACTCCTGATAGTCCCTCAAATGGTCCATCAAGGATCCTGACTAGATTGCCTTTCTCAAACTTTTTGATTACAAGCAGGTCTATTGACTCTTGTTTTTGAGATATTAGTTGTTCAACCAAATTTGAAGGGACTTTTGCTACTTCGCCGGAAAACTTAATCCAATCACGGATCCCTCGTGTCGACTTAACTTTAAACCACAGGCCATCTTCAGGAGATAAATTGATGAACAAATAACCAGGAAATAAAGCCTCTGTGACCAGTTTCTTCTTTCCAGCAGATATTTTTTCCACATTGGCCATTGGCGAATAAGCATTGATTCCCTGATTGAGTAAATTATCTATCGCTCTTTGTTCTTGACGAGGTTTAGTCGCGGCAAGGTACCAGTGCATGTTGCTCAACGAACCTGAATCATCTAATTGGTCTGAGTTCATAGCTGTATATTCACTTGTATTGAAGCTCACAAATAGTTATTTGGATAATTGAGAAGGAATATAACCACTATTTTTAGTATTTAATTCGGTTAAAATTCCGTTGATGCCTTTGTTTTTTATCTGTTTACGAAAGCTATCTTTTTTCAACTTTATATAGTTGATCCCTTGTGCGCCAGCATCATATATAAACCAAGCACCTTCAAGCATTGCTATTTTGAGGTCTATATTAAAGTTTGGCATCAGGTTCGGCTTAACTTTAATAGTTAAGTAACCTATTGTTTTAGAAGGAGAAAGTTTAACGCTAACAAATTCAAGTTGTTGTCCTTCATATTGCCCAAACCCCTCCTGAACGTAACGCTGGATTGTATTATTAAAACTTCTGACAAGAGATCTTTGCTCTGACAAGGCTAGGCTTGTCCAAGATTTTTTGCCTAGTAACCCCTTTAAAGTTTTTGACGATGACCAAAAAGATAACAAATTGTTATCCACAAACTCAGCTAATTTCATATTAGAGTTACTGAAAGCAGATTGGTTTTTTGTTAAAGACTGGTTGATTTTATTAATGATATTTTTATATTTTGTTTCAACAATATATAAATCATCAATTGCATCTGGTGCTCTATTTGCACTAACTCCACAAGATAAAAGGAAGCTGAATGCACAAATTAATACTCTATTAAAGTTCATTGAAGTAGGTGTTTGGAAATTCATCCGAGCATTCTAGCACAAGTAAACTCAGCGGCTAGTGAGAAACGAAAAATATCAGAAGGTGTAGTTTATAGTGATCAATTGGTAGTCGCGAGTGGACTCGAACCACCGACCCCTACCATGTCAAGGTAGTGCTCTAACCAGCTGAGCTACGCGACTATAATCTAAGTGAACCTAATACTTCGCGTTCACTTACCTGGTTTATCGTTTCGTAAGCCTAATAATCCGGCTTCAGACGAGGCGCGTATATTATCAGAAAGATAAAAATGCGCAAGTTATAGCTTAAATAAATTATATTGGATTGATTAATATATCCTTAAACCAGATCCCTAGCTAATTAAAACGCAATTCGTTATCTTTTAGGCTTAACACTACTGTTTTATCTTTATTAATTTCTCCGCCCAAAATCAACTCCGCTAAAGGGTTTTCTACCCAATGCTGAATAGCTCTTTTTAATGGTCTTGCGCCAAAAGCTGGATCAAACCCTTTATCTGCGATGTATGCGAGCCCCTCATCGGAATAGTCGAATAAAATACCGTTGTCTTTTAAGCGGCTCTTAAGTTGTTGCATCTGAATTTTTGCTATTTGTTTGACATGATCTTTTTCTAGTGAATGAAAAATAACGGTTTCATCGATTCTATTAATAAACTCAGGTCGAAAATAATCACCGATGACATTAGTAATTTTTTGTTTTAGCTCTTCATATAATGCTTCTCCTGCAGATTCCATGATTAATTCAGAACCTAAGTTTGAAGTCATAATAATTACGGTATTTCTAAAATCTACTGTACGGCCCTGACCATCCGTTAAGCGCCCGTCTTCCAACACCTGTAGCAATATATTGAATACATCTGAGTGTGCCTTTTCAACTTCGTCGAGCAAAATAACCGAATAGGGTTTACGCCTAACTAACTCCGTTAAATAGCCCCCTTCATCATAGCCTACGTAACCCGGAGGAGCTCCGATTAAGCGAGCTACAGAGTGCTTTTCCATAAATTCCGACATATCTATCCGAACCATTGCGTCTTCAGAGTCAAATAGGAAATTAGCTAAGGATTTACATAACTCAGTTTTGCCAACTCCAGTTGGTCCTAAAAATAGGAAAGAGCCATTTGGCCTGTTAGGGTCAGATAAACCTGCTCTTGAGCGCCTTATTGCGTTCGATACCGCGGAAACAGCCTCTTTTTGACCTATCACTGTGTTATGTAAATGTTGTTCAATTTTAAGTAACTTGTCGCGCTCACCTTGTAGCATTTTATTCACCGGTATACCGGTCCATTTGGAAACAATATGAGCAATTTCATTCTCACTAACCTTATTTCTAAGCAATGTCATATCTTGCATTTCAACTTGGCTAGCCATATCTAACTGTTGTTCAAGTTCGGGGATCCTTCCATATTGGAGCTCTGACATTCTTGCTAAATCTCCCGCCCGTTTTGCAGCGTCTAAATCTATTCGCGCCCTTTCTAAATCAGTTTTTATTGCTTGAGTACCGTGTAATGCTGCTTTTTCAGCAGTCCAAATTTCATTTAACTCGGCAAATTCTCTTTCCATTACCTTAATATTTTGCTCGAGTTCAGCCAATCTTTGTATTGAGCTGTCGTCACTCTCTTTTTTAAGCGCTTCTCTTTGAATTTTCTGTTGGATCAGTTTTCTCTCTAAACGGTCCATTTGTTCAGGCTTAGAATCAATTTCCATTCTGATTAAACTTGCAGCTTCATCGATTAAATCGATCGCTTTATCCGGTAGTTTTCTATCAGCGATATAACGATGCGACAACGTAGCAGCTGAAACAATTGCTGGATCAGTGATGTCTACACCATGATGCACTTCGTATCTTTCTTTTAAGCCTCGAAGAATAGCAATAGTATCTTCAACAGTTGGCTCTTCTACCTGAACTTTTTGAAAGCGACGCTCTAATGCAGCGTCTTTTTCAACATACTTGCGATATTCATCTAATGTGGTCGCTCCAACACAATGCAACTCACCTCTAGCTAGCGCAGGTTTGAGCATATTACCCGCGTCCATTGAACCTTCACCCTTACCTGCACCAACCATAGTGTGCAACTCATCAATAAACAAAATAACTTGCCCTTCTTGCTTGGCCAAGTCATTCAATACAGCTTTTAACCGTTCTTCAAATTCACCTCGAAATTTTGCTCCAGCGATTAACGCCCCCATATCAAGTGATAATACGCGTTTGTTTTTGATCCCCTCTGGTACTTCGCCGTTAATAATTCTCAGTGCTAACCCCTCGACAATAGCGGTTTTACCGACTCCTGGCTCACCAATCAATACAGGATTATTTTTTGAACGTCGCTGTAATACTTGTATTGTTCGTCGGATTTCATCGTCACGTCCAATCACAGGATCGAGCTTTCCTTGCTCTGCTCGTTCTGTCAGATCAATGGTAAATTTGTCTAACGCTTGCCTCTGTTCTTCTGCATTTGGGTCATCGACAGCTTGGCCACCTCTGACTTGTTCAATTGCATCACTCATTGATGTTTTATTAACGTTCAAATTTTTTAGTATTCGCCCTAACTCGCCTTTATCTTCAATTGAAGCCAACAAGAACAACTCACTGGATATATATTGGTCTTTATACTGCTGTGCAAGTTTATCGCAATGATTGAGTAGCCTGGCTAAATCATTGGAAATATGAACCTCTCCTGGTGTTCCTTCAACTTGAGCTAAATGCTCTAAGGCTTCACCAAGCTGGCTTCTTAGACTGTGCAGATTGGTACCTGTTTGAGTAAATAAATGACGAACACTGCCGCCTTCTTGATTAAGCAAAGAACTCATTAAATGAATGGGTTCTATAAATTGATGATCGCGACCCACAGCTAAGGATTGGGCGTCGGCGATGGCCGTTTGAAATTTGCTGGTAAATTTATCCATTCGCATAACGGAGCCCTCGAAGAATAGCTCTAAACGTTAGAGTTAATACTCTAAGATTCAAAACGTAAACCTATAAATAATTATTGTCATTTATAATAATTATGGGGATCTTGCTGGTTAAATCAAGTTTCCTATTCGAAGTTTATTTTATCGACTCTTCCCAATAACCATTCTGCCATTTTCACTCTAAAGTCAGGCAACTGAACCTCTTGTTCGGAAATTAATTCATGCACGTCCAAAGAAATCTGACTACGAGTAATCAGGGATAATCCCTCCGTGCCCGGTGCACCAATGCCATTGATTCGTACAGGTAAAATGCTACATTGCGTTAACGCACTGAGCTTTATAATGCCCGATTTGATTTTTTCTCTTGGCAAGTCGTAGCGATGTATTCCACCCTGTGGAAAAATGGCGACTAATTCTCCCCTTTCAATAGCTCGTAACGCACTGCGAAAGGCTCCATCAACCCTGCCACCTCGATCAACCGGAATGCAACCTGCAGCTTTGAACATCTTATTTAAAATTGGCTTTTCATACTCTTCTTTTGCAATCATGAAACGAACAGGTCTTCTCATTGCGGTGATCAAAATAAATGGGTCGATCGCTGACAAATGATTGACAGCTACTAAAAAACATTTATCTTTCGGCAGGTCGATCTGCTCAATACTTTGCCGGTGAAAGTTGCGGCAATAAATCCTAATCCAACCATCTAGTATATTAGTCCCCCAATGCCCCCAATCTGTTTGATTATATTTTTTACCTATCCCCAAAACTACAATCAATAAACAAAAAGATAAAAATATCATTATCATGATTCAAACCAGATCAAACTTGCCATTCGGCCAGTTTCGCCATCTCTTCGAAATAAGAAAAAATCTTCCTGCTCAGC
>Ga0114899_1000502_pt1 | contig 27733 bp, 22 predicted proteins | sample MalvireepMed_215_FD_83497 | JGI IMG/M metagenome (GOLD analysis project Ga0114899, IMG submission 83497) | Marine viral communities from the Global Malaspina Expedition - Malaspina viral metaG DeepMed_215 | ecosystem: Environmental > Aquatic > Marine > Oceanic | place: Mediterranean Sea...
AACACATAATATTCTAGAATTGCTTGGTTTTGATTGTGAGCCATTAGTAATAAGTGAAAAAACAACTATTGAAGCAGAAAAAAATGGTGGTGAGTTATTAATAAAAAAAATACCTGCTTGGTTATCTTTTTATCATAACCAATGGATATTTAACTTATTACCTGACTGGCTGAGCGTTGAAATCGACAATAAAATTACAATCGCTAATGTGATAACAACTAATTTTGAAACTATCCCTTTGGGTTTAGTTAATTATTTAACTCAAGAACTTTCATCAAAAATATTAAAAGGAAATTCTTGGCGAGAATTAACCAACGAAAAGATGGATGAATTATTTTAATGAAAATACTTCATCCACAGTTACCCGTTATTTTTTTGATGGGGCCTACTGCGAGTGGGAAAACTGCCCTTGCAATTGAATTAGTACAAACGGAAAGATTTGAAATTATTAGCGTCGATTCTGCGATGGTTTATCGACAAATGGATATTGGCAGTGCCAAACCCAGTGAAGAAGAGTTGCGAATAGCACCCCATCATTTAATTAATTTCATTGACCCTAAAGAAGCTTACTCAGCATCCAATTTTAGCGGTGATGCAATTCAATTGATCAACGATATTCATACCAGAGGAAAGGTTCCGTTATTGACTGGCGGAACTATGCTGTATTTCAAAGCGTTGAAAGAAGGTTTGGCTAAACTGCCTGAATCAAATGAATTAGTCAGAGCAGAACTACAAAAACAATTGAAAGATAAAGGTATAGAATCCTTACATAAACAACTAGCAATAGTAGACCCTGTTACTGCGGAGCGATTACATTTTAATGATACTCAACGTATTTGCCGAGCTTTAGAAGTTTTCGAGATTAGCGGTAAACCAATCTCTCAATGGCATTCGGAACAAGAGTTAGACGCACTGCCAAACCCTCTATTATCTATCGCACTTGCACCAGTTGATCGCAGTATATTACATCAGCGAATTGAAAAACGTTTCCACTTAATGCTTGAGCAAGGGTTTTTGCAAGAAGTAACGTCGCTTTATAATCGAGGCGATTTATCACTAGATAATACCTCGATGAAATGTGTCGGCTACCGACAAATATGGAATTACCTTAATGGTGATATGGCTTTGGCTGAAGCAACTGAGCGCGCCATTATTGCTACTCGCCAGTTAGCCAAAAGACAATATACTTGGTTGCGTAGTTGGGACAACATTGAATGGTTCGACCCGTTAAATGAAGAAGAATTTAATATTGTTAAACAACGTATATTATCCTTCAGCCAAAATAATTGATTTTAGTTCTATTTACCGGTTGCTCTGGATTATCTCTGATCCCAGTTGAGGCTTAATTCTCGCATTTTTCTAGTTGATAAAATGTATAATGAAAACCTCCCCATTTTCTCTAGTCACTAAAATAAACAATCGAATCTATGCAACGCGCCTTACAAGTTTTACAACATACATTTGGATATTCAGAGTTTCGTTTAAATCAAGCCGATATCGTTCAAGCATTGCTTGATGGAAAGGACGTATTAGCCTTGATGCCGACTGGCGGCGGTAAGTCTCTTTGTTATCAGATCCCCGCATTAGTTTTAGACGGCGTAGGGGTCGTTATTTCTCCGTTGATCGCATTAATGCAAGATCAAGTGGATGCACTCAATCAATTAGGAATCAAAGCGGCATTTTTAAACTCTACCTTGGAGTATGAGCAAGTTAGACAAATTGAGTCCGACTTGATTAGCGGCGACTTAGATATTCTTTATATAGCACCGGAAAGACTGGTTAATCCGCAGTGCGTTAATCTACTCTCGCAGGTAAAAATTAGTTTATTCGCTATTGATGAGGCGCATTGTGTTTCTCAATGGGGGCATGACTTTAGGCCGGACTATCAGCAACTCAGCTTTTTATCTCACCAGTTTCCTACGGTACCTAAAATTGCTTTAACCGCAACAGCCGATGAGCGCACCCGTCAGGAAATCATCAACCAACTCGACTTACACAATGGTGTGACCTTTGTTAACAGTTTTGACCGTCCTAATATTCGATACGCTATTAATGAAGGCCAAAATGGGCGCGAGCAACTTTGGCGATTTATAGAAGAGAACCATGGCAATGACGCCGGTATTGTTTATTGTTTATCGCGCAAGAAAGTTGAATCGACCGCAGAATGGTTAAGTAAAAAAGGGCGGGTCGCGCTGCCTTATCATGCAGGACTCAATGCTGATGAAAGGCAAACCAATCAACAGCGATTTTTACGAGAGCAAGGCATAATAATTGTCGCTACCATTGCATTTGGTATGGGGATTGATAAACCCGACGTGCGTTTTGTGGGCCACCTCAGTTTGCCTAAAAGTATCGAAGCATATTATCAAGAAACTGGTCGTGCGGGGCGCGATGGAAGACCTTCTTCGGCTTGGATGGCGTATGGTTTACAAGATGTGATTACTCTACGTCAAATGATGCAACAAAGTCATGCTGCTGAAACCTTTAAATTGGTTTCTCAGCAAAAATTAGATTCTATGTTAGGTCTGTGTGAATTGATCAGTTGTCGGCGTCAGGCATTATTGAGCTATTTTGGTGAAGAATCTGCTGAGCCATGTGGAAATTGTGATAATTGTTTAACTCCGCCTGAAACCTGGAACGCGACTGAAGCGGCACAAAAGGCTTTATCCTGTGTTTATCGTAGTGGTCAGCGGTTTGGGGTGGCTTATGTGGTGGATATATTATTAGGCAAAAGTGATCCTCGAATAGAAAAAAACCAACACGATCAATTATCAACATTTGGGTTAGGACAGGAGTTAGCTGTTGCTGAGTGGCGTAGTCTGTTTCGTCAGTTAATCGCTTTAGGTTTTCTTTACGTTGACCACGAAAGTTATGGCGCGATAAAACTGACCGAAAAAAGCCGGCCGATTTTGCGCGGCGAAGAATCATTGAATGCCAGGAAATCAATCAAAGCTGAAAAAACAAAATCGACTAAAGCGAAAAAGAAACAAGTTGCCAGTATTCATCAGCCATTATTCGATACTCTGAGAGCCTTGCGCAAAGAGCTTGCTGACACTCAAGGTCTGCCACCCTACGTTATATTCCACGACGCCACTTTAGTGCAAATGGTCGAAACTCGTCCGTCTCAGTTGTCAGAAATGCAATATATTAGCGGAGTCGGTGAGCGAAAATTGGCTCAATATGGTGAGGATTTCTTAAAAGTCATTAAACAGTTTCCGTTGCCAGATATCGTCAATTCCAATTTTAGCGATACGGTCAATGATACTTTGGTATTGGTCTCGGAAGAGTTGAGTGTTGCCCAAATTGCTGAGGCTAGAGAGTTAGCGGAAAGCACGGTTTACGGACATTTAGCTCAAGCAATCGAAGCTGGAGTATTAGATCCTTTGGAAGTTTTAACCATTAACGATGATGATTATCAGCTTATTTGTCAAACTTTAGATACTTTTACTGATGAAACTCAGGGCCAATTGAAGCAAGTATATGAGGCATTAGGCGAAGAATTTGATTATGGTGTAATTAAGTGCGTCGCCGCCGCTGAGCCTAACTGAGCATTCTCCGACTGAAATAATAGTAAAAACGTAACAAAATGCTTCTGAAGGTTGAACTTCTGTAAGTTTAGCCGCACTAAGGGTTAGGTGATTGATTTTAACGCTGAATATCAATTTTAATTATTATGCAGAAGTAGAAATTCAGTGCTAAAATTAGCCTAACTTGTGAGTGTTGCTGTTTTAACGTTCCAGTTTATACATAACTTTTGGAAGTAATGCTCTCAGTCTGCGGCTTCCATAAAGTATAAATAATATAGTTTGGATAAATAACTCTGGGTTTTTAACTCTTGAGTCTCAAATATAAGAAAAACAAGGAGACAAATTATGTCAAAAGGGCAATCGCTACAAGACCCTTATTTGAATGCACTTCGACGAGATCGCGTTCCAGTTTCAATATTTTTGGTCAATGGAATTAAGCTTCAAGGACAAATTGAGTCTTTTGATCAATTTGTGGTTTTACTGAAAAATACAGTTAGCCAGATGGTTTATAAACACGCTATTTCGACTGTTGTTCCTGCTAGAAATGTTAAATTACCTCATGCAAATGAAGGTGAACATGCTAGTAGTGACAGTTCTAGTGAAAATAATTCTGGTAATTATTAGTATTTTTGAAGTGAAAATAATTTCAATACCGATCATTTAATTACCAACTATTTTGAAGAATCCAACCTAATTTGATTAGATTGGATTTTTTGCATTTTTGAATATTTATAATAAGAAAACCTAATGATGAGACTTATACTTGTTTGATAGACACGCTGGCGGTGAAAACGCCATTCTAGTTCATATTGATTTCTCCGATGGCCATAACAAAGAAGACAAAGATGAATTTGTCGAATTAGTCGTGTCTGCAGGGCTTGAAATTAAAGATATAGTCGGCGGAGGTCGAAAGTCCCCTGATCCTCGTTATTTTATCGGAACCGGTAAAGCCGATGAAATTGCTCAGTTAGTCAAAGACAAACAAGCCGATGTTGTTTTGTTTAACCATCGTTTATCTCCTGCTCAAGAACGAAATTTAGAAGGGTTGGTAGAATGTAGGGTGATTGATCGCACCGGCTTAATTCTAGATATATTTGCCCAGCGAGCACAAACTCATGAAGGTAAGCTTCAAGTTGAATTGGCTCAATTAAGTCACCTGTCTACTCGACTCGTCCGTGGTTGGACTCACTTGGAGCGTCAAAAGGGCGGCATCGGCTTACGCGGTCCTGGTGAAACTCAGTTAGAAACAGATAGACGATTGCTTAGAGATAGGATTAAAAGTATTAAAAAACGCTTGGATAAAGTCGAAAAACAGCGTGAACAAAGCCGTCGTTCTCGGAAACGTGGCAGTTTACCCACAGTTGCGCTAGTTGGTTATACCAATGCAGGCAAGTCGACAATGTTTAACTTTATTACCGACGCGGGGGTTTATGCCGAAGATAAATTATTTGCGACCCTTGACCCAACCCATCGGAAAATTGAACTGGTAGCGGGACAAAGCGCAATATTGTCAGATACGGTAGGTTTTATACGTCATTTGCCTCACGACTTAGTGGCAGCATTTAAAGCGACCTTACAAGAAAGCCGTCAAGCTGATATTTTGTTACACATCATTGATGCATCCGATGAGCGAAAAGAAGACAATATTGAGCAAGTTTATCAAGTGTTAGAGGCGATAGGTGCGGATGATATTAAAACTATCGAGGTATACAACAAAATAGACCGAATAGAGCATTTACAGCCAAAATTTGAACCAGGGATTGATGGCTCGCCAGATAGAGTCTGGTGTAGCGCAAAAACAGGTGAAGGCTTGGAGTTATTGCGAACCACCATTTGCCAGCAGCTTGATGTTCAATGGCAACACTTGAAATTGCATCTTTTGCCACAAGATCTAGGTATTAGGAGTGATATGTATGATTTGAATGTGGTTGAAAAAGAAGTGGTGGAAGAGGACGCCAGCATTTTTCTCGATATTAAAATTAATAATGCTGATTGGCGTAGATTAGTGAGAAAAACTCAAGGACATATTGAAAGTCTTTGTGTTGAAGAAGAGTAATATTTGCATCGGGTGCTATAGCTCAATAGAATGTCAAACCATCACAGAATACAAAATAAATTAAAATATAAACAAACACTAAAGTTCGACTTTAACTGGAGAAAAATATGCCTTGGAATGAACCAGGTAATAATGGCAATAAAGACCCTTGGGGTAACCGTAATAAAAATGATGGTCCACCTGACTTAGATGAAGTCTTTAAGAAGGTCGCTGGTATTTTTGGTGGCGGTAAAGGCGGCAAAGGTGGAGCCAATAGTGGTTCTGGTAAAAAGTTATTTACTACGATTGCATTAGTGCTTGGTGCTCTTTGGGTATTCTCAGGTATTTATACTGTCAATGAGGCCGAAAAAGGTGTGGTCTTGCATTTTGGACAATATGATAGAACTGTTGAAGCTGGGCTTGGCTGGTTGCCAAAAGGGATAGAAAGGGTTATCAAAGTTAATACAGACCAAATGCGTGAAACTTCGGTGCAAGGCGTAATGTTAACCAAAGATATCAATATTGTTGAAGTTGACGTGGGTATTCAATATCAAGTGAATTCTGCAACTGACTATTTGTTTAACTTGGCTAATGTTGAAGTAACTTTAAATCAAGCCGCTGAAAGTGCACTGCGTCAGGTCGTCGGTAATACTCAGGTCGACGCGATTATGACTACGGATAAAGAGCGAATTCAGGAAGAGTTGAAAATTGAAATGGACCAGGTTTTAACCAACTATAAAAGTGGTCTTAAAATTCGAACAGTTACTTTAGAAAGAGTGCGTCCACCAAGAGAAGTGAACGAAGCGTTTGAAGAAGTTAACCGCGCGGCACAAGATGCTAAGAAAGTAGTGCAAGATGCCGAAGCCTATCAAAATCAAAAGTTACCACTTGCGATTGCTGAAGCTGAGAAAGCGAGACAACAAGCTGACGCTTATGAGGCGACAGTTTTGGCCAAGGCGAATGGTGAAGTTGCTCGATTTTTACAGTTACTGCCACAATATCAAGCGGCTAAAGAAGTAACAAGAACTCGACTTTATCTTGAAACAGTTGAGGAAGTAATGTCGAATACTAGTAAAGTCATGATTGATACTGAAGGAGGGAATAATATGATTTATTTACCTCTGGAGCAGATCATGAAAAACAAAGCGGGGTCGAAATAATGTCTAATAAAAGTTTTTTCAGCATCATCATCGGCCTTGTTGCTTTGGTTGTGGTTTCAAAATCAATTTACATTATTGACGAAACTCAAAAAGGGTTAGTGCTTAGGTTTGACAAAGTTATTCGAGATAGTGATGACTTGCCCAAAATCAGTGAGCCGGGTATCCACTTTAAAGTACCGATGGCTGACAAAGTAGTGGTAATCGATCGGCGGGTACAAATTATGGACGGTACACCGGATGTATTTACTACCCAGAATAAAGAGTTTCTTGACGTTGATACTTATGTTCAATGGAAAGTGAAAGATTTTGCTAAGTTTTACCTTAGAACTTCGGCTAACTTCAACAGAGCTGAAGGCTTTTTAGAAGATTTTGTGGATAGTGGTCTGCGTAATCAGTTTGGTAAACGAACTCTGCAACAGGCTATTTCTGGTGAACGAGAAGAATTAATGGGCGACCTTCAGACATTTGTTGACTCTAAAATCACCGAGTACGGTATGGAAGTTGTCGATGTGCGAGTGAAGAAGGTCAATTATACTTCGCGAGTATTAGTTAACGTATACGAGCAAATCAAATCGGAACGAAACGCACGTGCGGTTTTGATCAGAAGTGACGGTACTCAAAAGGGTAATATCGTTATGGCTGAAACCGACGCTAACGTACTCCGTACATTAGCTGAAGGCGATGAGTATGCTCGAGTCAAGCGTGGTGAAGCAGATGGTAAAGCAGCTAAAATTTATGCTGATACTTACAACAAAGACCCAGAGTTTTACGCTTTTCTAAGAAGTTTGGATGCTTATAAGGCTTCTTTTAACGGCAAAGACGACATAATGGTAGTTCAGCCTGATAGTGATTTCTTTAAGTATTTTAAAGACTCAAAAGGTACAAAATAGAAGTTAGCTTTTTATTTTAAGTTGCTAGTAAGGCAGTCATTTTGACTGCCTTTTTTTTGTTAATATATTATGGATGAGTTCAAAGGAATTATTAAATGAGTGATCTGTGGGCGGCTATCGCGATAGCTATGATTTTTGAAGGTATGATGCCATTTCTATCACCTAAAAGCTGGAAAGAAACTGTTTTAAAGTTAATCGCTTTGCCCAATGAGAAAGTCAGAGTTGTCGGTTTGGTCGTGATGCTAGGTGGTGTTATTTTATTGAGCTTGGTAAAAATGTAATGGTTGGAGCTAATATTTAGTCCAAAAAAGGCTAAGAAATCATCAAAAAATGCAGAAATTTGTGATTGATAAGAGTACAATTCGCGCTTTCCAGAAAAGTACCTTTTATTCTAGAAGGTGCTCATCAAGATAATAGGTCTGAAATAGCTTATGTCAAAGAATGTCGTTGTATTAGGCACCCAATGGGGTGATGAAGGTAAAGGTAAAATAGTTGACCTTTTAACTGATCGCGTTAGCGCTGTAGTGCGTTTTCAGGGTGGTCACAATGCTGGTCATACACTGGTTATTGACGGTAAAAAGACCGTTTTACACCTTATTCCATCTGGTATTTTGCGAGACAATGTTAAAAACCTCATCGGTAATGGCGTTGTTCTTTCTCCAGAAGCACTCAAAAAAGAAATGGATATGCTTGAGTCAAACGGTGTTCCGGTAAGAGAGCGTCTACAGGTCAGTGCAGCTTGTACTTTGATCTTGCCTTACCACATTGCGCTTGACCAAGCGCGCGAAGCTGCCAAAACGGGCGATAAAAAAATTGGCACTACTGGCCGTGGTATCGGCCCTGCTTATGAAGATAAAGTGGCACGTCGCGGTTTACGCGTCGATGATTTATTCTATCCTGAGCGCCTTAAAGAAAAATTAACGGAAGTACTTGAGTATCACAATTTCGTACTAACCAACTACTACAAGCAAGAAGCTATTTGCGTTGAAACTGTTTATTCAGAATGCCTTGATTATGCAGAAATGCTTAAGCCTTTAGTTGCTGATATTCCAAATATGTTGCATCAAGCCCGTTCAAATAATGACTCTTTGTTATTTGAAGGTGCACAAGGCACATTACTCGATATAGATCATGGTACTTTCCCTTATGTAACTTCTTCAAATACCACTGCGGGCGGAACTGCGACTGGCTCTGGTTTTGGTCCCTTATACTTAGATTATGTATTAGGTATTACTAAGGCTTACACTACGCGTGTTGGCGGTGGACCTTTCCCTACCGAATTGTTTGACGATGTTGGTCAACATCTTGGTGAAAAAGGCCATGAGTTTGGCGCTACCACTGGACGTGCTCGTCGTTGTGGATGGCTTGATGCGGTTGCATTAAAGCGCGCAATTCAGGTTAACAGTGTAACGGGAATTTGTTTAACTAAACTTGATGTTTTAGATGGTTTAGAAACAGTAAAAATTTGTACTACTTATGCTTGCCCTGAAGATGGTGAGTTAACTACCACACCTGTTGGTGCAGAAGGGTTTGCTCGAGTTAAACCACAGTATATAGAAATGCCTGGTTGGAGTGAGACAACGTTTGGTACTCAATCTTGGGATGAGCTACCTGATAATGCTAAGAACTATATCGCTAAAATTGAAGAGTTAGTTGGGATACCTGTGGATATTGTTTCAACTGGACCTGATAGAGTTGAAACTATTATTCGTCGAGACCCTTTAGCCGGTTAAGCTTTACTTATTCGTCTAATTAAAAAAGCCGCATTGTTTCACTCTGCGGCTTTTTTTGTACCAAGGTAAAATTTTTTCAAACTAAGCTAGGGTCAAGTAATGAATGCTAATCAAGTTGTTTTCATCAACCCAATGTTTTTCACTTTTTAGTCCTGCTTTAAGGGCTAGCAAGACAAAATCTTGCTGGCTATATTTGTATGAATTTTCGGTATGAATGCTTTCATTTTTTGAAAAGTTAAAACTCTGTTGATTGATGGAAACTGACTGGTTAGTTTTACTCTTTAAATGCATTTCAATTCGACTTTGCTGGACGTTAAAAATAGCTTGATGTTCAAACTGGTTAAGGTCAAAGTCTCCACCAAGCTCGTTATTAATTCTACTTAATAAGTTTTTATTAAACTCGGCCGTGACCCCTTTATTATCGTTATAGGCTGCTTCCAGTCGTTCGATTGGTTTAACAAGATCGAAACCAATAATGATTGCACCGTCTTTGCCAACAAGCTTTGCCTGATTAGTTAAGAAAGCCATGGCTTGTGAAGGAGTGAAGTTTCCGATAGTTGAGCCGGGAAAGAACATCACTCGATTAGTTAACTCTTTTTTACCTACCCATTCAAACGGTTGGTTAAAGTCTCCTTGAATAGGCATGACTTCTAAGTCAGGAAACTGTTGTTGGATTTTTTGTGCACTATAAAATAAAAAGTCAGCAGAAATATCTGTCGGTACATAAAGTGCTGGAGAATTAAGTGCAGATAATAAGGTTTGAATTTTAATTCCCGCGCCAGCGCCCGGCTCTATGATCGCGGCGTTGCTTCCGATCATATCGGCTAATTCAAACTTTATTTTTTCGATCAGTTTTAACTCAGTGCGAGTAATATAATATTCGTCTAAATCGCAAATAGCCTCAAATAAATTGGAGCCAGCTTCATCATAAAAGTATTTACAAGGTAGTGATTTCTGACTCGAGGAAAGTCCTTGAATAACATCGTTCAAGAAGTCTATTTGAGAGAGTGGAACTTCGCTAACTTTTGTTTGCATATACACCTCTATTGTTTTTATAAATTCTATCTTGCTAGAGCCAGTTGGTTAAACGAATATAATCTAATTAATGTGCCAGTCTGATCCCTGTGTACTGCCAGCGAGCGTCGGGGTAAAAAAAGTTTCTGTAAGACGGACGTATATGACCCGCAGGTGTTACAACCGAACCACCTTTTAAGACATATTGATTCACCATAAATTTGCCATTGTACTCACCTACCGCTCCTTCATTTGGTTTAAAGCCAGGATAAGCGTTATAACTACTAGAAGTCCATTGCCACAACTGCCCAAACATTTGTTTTAAGTCCGGGTTATTCGAGCGTGACGCAACTTCCCATTCCTGTTCTGTTGGTAAGCGTTTTTTCTTCCAACTGGCATACGCACTAGCCTCAAAATAACTGATATGTTTTACCGGGTGTAAAGGAGCGAGAGGTTGTAATCCATTGAGGCTATATTCGCACCATTGTTTACCTTGTTTTACCCAATAATAAGGCTGGCGAATATTATCAGCGTTTATTTTTTGCCAAGCTTCAGATAACCAGTGACTGGCATCGTGATATCCGCCGTCTTGAATAAACTCCATGTATTCTGCGTTACTGACTAAGTGAGAATCAAGTTTAAAACCGGTCAAATAATAAGAATGTTGCGGTCCTTCGTTATCAAAATAAAAAGCCTCGTTCTCATGACCAATGGTATAAAGCCCAGCTTCAAAAGTTACTGGCTCGCTTGGTGAACAGTTTGAAGTATGTTCAATATCACGGTAAGCCGGATAAATTGGATTGATAAATAAGAGATGCTTCAAGTCAGTTAGCATTAGCTCTTGGTGTTGCTGTTCATGGTTTATGCTGAGCTGTATTAGATTGTAACAGTCTGAGTTAACTGCTTTTTCCGGCATACTCTCGATTAGATTAATGATCGCTTGGTCGACATGAAAGCGGTATTTTAAAACAGTTTCTCTGTCGGGGCGGGTTAATAAGCCTCTCTGCGCTCTTGGGAACTGCTCACCAATAGCGTTGTAATACGAGTTAAATAGATATTCAAAATCAGAGTCGAAGACTTGATAGTTTTTTGAGTGTGGTTTGAGAACGAAAGTTTCAAACGCCCATGTGGTGTGAGCTAGGTGCCATTTTAATGGCGAAGCATCAGGCATGGATTGCGCCTGTAGATCTTCGTCATTTAATCTTTCACAGATATAAAGTGAATCTTTTCTAGTTTGAATGAATAATTCAAGTAGCTTAATGAAGCGCTCTTTATAACAAATATCCATCGTGGTTTAGGTCGCCCTGCTCTTATAAAACTAAAAGCACTATAAAACAGGTTTTAGGCTTATTGCAAATAACCGAGCCTCACAATAATTCAGCTAGGCCTGTACTTGGTTAATTTTAGCTTCAATAGCGCGCATATGAGGCACTTGTGACTTTTTCTCTCTGCTTTGGTGCACTGCGGCCATGAATTCTTCCATTGATATTTCTTCCACACTGTAATTTAGGCGTGTGGTAAAGGGCATGGCATTGACTTCTCTTGTCATTTGATTTTCCGAGTTTGTTGAAGTTCTTAATATGAGATATTTTAGCTTAGAGTGTGAATTAGTGTTATCAGCTGTTACTTAAAGCGCTGTGAGATATTGTCCATGCTTAATAAAAGTGATTCATAAATCATATTGGTGGTTTTCAGCACTTTTATCTTAATTAGTCATACTCTTGTCGGAGTATTTGGACAAATGAATAGAAAAGCTAAAATTAATAACTATAATCAAGGTTAATAATGCTAAAAATTATAAACTGATCAGTTCAAGGGAATTTCGATTTTGTTGAGACTAATTAAAATACTGCTGATATGCCTATTGGTTTTATCTAGTGGACCTTTTGCCTCTAGTGATGTTTTTGCTGACAGTGAGCAGAAGCAACAAATTGCTAGCAAGTTACACCAGTTGAAGAAACTTGTATTTGAAAAGCCGAAGCTAGCAAAACAGCAGCTCTCAGAAATATCCTCATTGATTAATCCTCAAGATCATAATTTAGCATTGAACTTCTTATTACGTAGCGCTGAGGCTGAAAACTTTAGTTATCAATTTACTCAATTTGAAGAAAAAATTCACCAGGGATTAAAGTTAATCAAACCAAGTACGCCTGCGCAATTACAAAGTATGTTTCATTTATATGATGGAATTATCAAACAAAGAGACGGCGATTATGGTGTAGCAATTAATTCTTTTGAGTTAGCTGGAGATATAGCATTAAAAGCTGATAATCAATTCATTTATATTTATGCGTTAGTAGAAAAGGCGTTTACACTTAGCCTAACCGAGCAATATGAAACCTCACTCCATGGAATTCAGCAGGCTTACCTACTCGCTGATAAGGCTGAGTTTAGTTTTCTTCTGGGAATCATTGAAGAGTCTTATGGGGCTATTTATCTTTATATGGGAAAGTATCAGGACAGTATTGACCACTTTCAAAAAGCTTTAGAAATTTATCAATCATTGAATTATCCATTCTATATTGCCGAAGCCATTTTAGGTCGAGCGAGTACTTACCGCTATTGGACGCAGTGGGATAAAGCCATCGACGAATTTCAACGTTATCAAAAAGCAGTTGAGCCGATTTCTTCTGAATTTAGTGACTTTTATTACAATTATGGAACCGGTATGACATTTGCCAAAAAAGGTGACTGTGATCTTGCTAACTCTTTTATGAGCAGCGCAATAAAAATGACTGGTTTTAAAGACTATAAGGCCGAATTATATAAAAACATGGCGATCTGTTTAGCCAAAGCCTCTGATTATGTTGCTGCTAAAAATATGCTAGAAAATGCACGTGAAATCTACGATGAAATTCCCGATCTCAAAGGAACTAGTTGGCACTTGGAAGTGGACAAAATTGAAGCGCAAATTGCTGGCTTAAAAGGCAATTTTAAAACGGCTTATAAAATGTTAGATAGCTATTATACTGAATATCTTAAGATACATAAGAATAATACATCTGAGCAGTTGGAAAAACTTAAGCTAACGATGCAAGTCGAAAGAGAAAGACTTGAGCTTGATATGCTGGAAAATAAGTCTCAAGTACAAACGCTAAAATTGAAGCAGCAAATTCGAAAAAATGAATTACAACAAACATGGTTAATTGGCTCCATTTTATTAATCATGATTATAATGGGCGTTGTGTTGTGGCAACTCAATATTTCCAGGCGACTTAAGTCACTTTCGGTGACCGACGAATTAACTGGATTAAGAAACCGACGATTTATGTTTTCCACTTTAGATAAGTTACTCTCTCATAAATTAACAAAACCCGTATTTCATTCATTGATGTTAATTGATGTGGATGACCTTAAACCTATCAATGATAATTATGGTCACCAAGATGGTGATAACGTTTTAAAAATGGTGGCTGATTCTGTCAGTATCGTACTACGCTATGGTGACGTTTTTGCCAGAGTCGGCGGCGATGAGTATATGTTGCTACTTACCCGCTCAGATCCAGAACAGGAAATTGCCATTGCCAACCGCATCATTAAAAATATTCATAATACACCTGTAGTGACTAAAAGTGGCGAGGTTATCAATATTTCTGTGAGTATCGGAATAGCCTCGATAAAAGATCATGAGGAAAAAGTAGAGAATATTTATTCTCGAGTTGATAAGGCATTGTATCGAGCTAAAGATCGTGGCCGAAATTGCATTAGTCACTAGTTAACTAGTGCTATATTTTTTTGATCTTTCGGTTGTTCTTATGGTTGATTTTTGAGCGGCGCCTCACTGGGCGGCATTTCCCAATTTCCTTCTGATGGCGTTATAAATAATACACTCCCATCTTTATTATCGTGTCGATGAATGACCTCTCCGACGATAAATTTATTTTCATCAAAAATCAGGTGATCACCACTACTGATAGGGTTAGCAAACTTGATCCCTTTATGGGTTAAGTGGATGTCATTGTCGAAACAGGTGACTAAAGTATAAGTAAATTGACTCATAACCTTTTCCTTTGTTATTCAATAGCTCGAAGTTATTGAATAAGGGTAGTCGTGATTGTTATGAGTTTCAAATACTGCAATTTCGGGGCTATTTTCTTATTGCTGGATATTTTTGTCTAATGAAGATAAAACGCCCCGTAACATGCTGATTTCTTTAGCTGTGGGCTCAGCGCGGCTGAATAATTGACGTAACCTATGCATCGACTCACTTGGTTGGTTTGTTCTTAAATAACCGGTGTGTTCAAGGGTTGTTTGTAAATGTTGATAGAAATTATTGATATTTTCTTGTGAAGCATAATTTGCTTCTAATTTTTCTTCAATAGGATCAGCCACATCATTTAACTGTTTGAACAATTCATAACAAACAATTTGTACCGCTGAGGCTAAATTCAAAATATCATATTCTGGGTTACCTGGAATATAAAGCATTTGTTGGCATAGATTGATATCTTCGGTACTCATGCCCATTCGTTCGCGTCCAAATACTATAGCTACTTTTTCGGCAGGATTACTTTTGATCCAGCTAGCAGCTTCAGAATTACTTTTTTGTGGCCTGGTATAACTCCTTTTTTGGCGAGCGGTGGTGGCAAATACTTGAGAGCAGTCGGCTATAGCCTCTTCAAGTGTTGAAACTATTGTAGCATTTTCTAACACATCAACTGCGCCAGCAGCACGACTGGTTGCCTCATCGTCTGGATATTTCTTGGGGCTAACCATGACCAGTTCACACAGGCCCATGGTTTTCATCGCACGAGCGACAGCACCGATATTTCCCGGATGGTAAGTTTGTAAAAGGACTATTCGAATTGATGAAAGTTGAGTTGCCACAAGAGGATCTCATTGATGAATTGAGCATGATTTTAACACAGGCTATTCGCTAAAAGGAATCCACCTTCAACTTACTAATTTGAGTATTTTGACTATACTTAAGTCAATTATTTTATTTTGCTTGTTTATTATGAACTAGATTTAATGCAGGTGATTGATTTGTGAGAAATATTTCTGTTGCTCTTATAACCCTTTGGTTGAGCTTTGCCTGCTCCGTATATGCCAGTGAAGATGACTTTTTAAGCATGAGTTTTGAAGAGTTATTGCAAATAAAAGTTAGCGTTGCTTCAGGAATTGATGAAAGCATTAAAAATGCGCCAGCTTCTTTAGTCGTGATCAGCCGACAAGATCTTCAAAATAGAGGGTACCAAAGTTTATCAGATGTTATCGCTGATCTACCTGGGTTTGACACGTTAGAGGTTAACGGCTTTAGCCAAGTCGCTTTCTATCAACGAGGGTATCGAACTCCAGCAACAACCAGAACTTTATTGATGATAAACGGTGTTGTCGATAATCATTTATGGAGTCAGCAAGCGTATCTTTCTCGTCAATATCCTATTTCCAATATCAAGCACGTTGAAGTTTTGTATGGACCCGCTAGCGCAATTTATGGTGCAAATGCATTTGCCGGAATAATTAATGTTGTTACCCTAAATGCAGAAGAACTTGCAGAAGATGAGTTTGAATTTGAGTCTAAATTAATTTCAGCAAGTTATTCGACCAAAGCTTTAGATTTTGGTATCAGAGCACGCAAGAAGGAATTGAGCTATAACTTTTCGGCTCGATATTTTAAAACAGATGGTCCTAATTTAGATGACTTTAATAGTGAGTGGGGTTATATCAATAACCAGTTACTAAGTGATGAACAGGTTTGGGGAGCACTGTTAAATAACGATACGATCGATAAAGAGTTGGGTAGCTATGCGAGCCCGGCAATTGAATATGGGGTATTAGGTGATCTCAACTACAAAAATTTTAAGTTGGGATTAATTCATTGGAAAGTGGAAAGTGGCTATGGCGTATACTACGCTGCTGATCATGGTCAACCCAACGCTTCTTGGCAGCACCAATCGAGCCAGTTTTGGGGGGAACATCAACACGCTCTATCACATAACTTATCATTAGAGACTCAACTTTTGTACAGAGAAAATAGAACTTGGGGTGATTGGGCTGAAGCAATCCCAGATTGGCGCGAAGGTTTTGAAGACTACTCTTTTATTAGTTATTCAAACTGGAATACTGTCAGTGATAGTGTATTAGTAAAACAAAATATCCACTGGAATTTAGACAAGGGAGCGCAAATTACAGCAGGACTCAAATACGAAAGAAAGCATTTAACCAAGTCCTATACGAGTTGTGGATATTGGGCTGATGCTTTTTGTCCGAATCAAGATGTTAATAACTTAGGCCCTGTGGATTTAGGTAATGGGGTTAGTCATAGTTCACTAACAGACTATCAGGTTATACCGTCACCACCATCAGGAATGCCTTCTGAAAATTTGATTACTACAGTGGATAAAGGTGTTTTTATACAAGGTATTTTTGATTACCAAAATTTTCGTATTCAAGGCGGTTTACGTTACGACGACAATAATATTTATGGTTCAGTGATCAACCCTCGAGCTGCATTAATCTATCATCAAAACGAAGATTCCAGCGTTAAATTGCTCTATGGCGAAGCCTATCAGGAACCATCCGCACAGCTTCGTTGGGGAGGTTGGAACGGGCGTAACGAAAATCCAGATTTAAAGCCCGAATCAGTTAAAAATTTAGAATTGATGTATTTGCACCAAGGCAGCCATTTATTACATGAAGTATCACTGTTTTCTGCGAAATATTACGATGTAATCAAAGAGGAAGCAGAAAATGCTGGAGAAAGAGATATTATAGGGCTGGAGTATCGAGGCCGTTTTCAGCTAAGTCATTGGCTCAATTTGCAAAAGGATATTGAAGGCTATTTTAATTACACTTATACATCAGCTAAAAGCGATCTGAGTTTTGATCATGAGTTACAACAGTGGATCAATTTAACTTCATATATTGGTGATATCGCACCGCATAAATTTAACGCTGGAATTGATCTACCATTTGAAGATCGCTGGAACTTACATTTTGGAATAAATTACGTTTCTAGCCGACAACTTTATTCGCGTAATACTCTGCGTGGTCAGGGGGAGGAAATAGATGCTTATCATTTATTAAACACATCAATTCAATATAAAGCAAAAAACTACCGAGTGGACCTTGGAGTTAAAAACTTATTGAACGAAAGTTACTATCATCCCGGTGGAGAGCAAGCCGCTTCTGGTAATGATTTTACCCAACCAGCTCAAGGCTTTCATAACTCCTTGTTGATCCAAACGGGTCGCTCATTTTTTCTCACTTTTAGCTATCAAACCCAGTAGAAACTCAATTTAAAGCTTCTTTTTCGCCTGACAATAAACCTCGTTCAAATTTACCTTTTTCCCATAATAATATTTCACCATTTTCGCCTGCTTTCATTCGAGCGTCGATAACAATAACTTTACCATTATAACGAGTTTCAATTTCATCCTGGGTAGTATGGCCAACGATGATATTGGTGATGTCAAAATGCTTTAGCAACATCTCTATTTCTAATGGAGATGAATCTTGTATACCTTCTTTATTTTTGAAATAACCACGGTACCAGATGGGACCATTTTTTTTGTGCAGATATTTGCCTAATTTTTTACGCGGTTTCTCTAATTCACTTTCGATTAAATTCGTTTTAAAAACTTGGTTAATCTTATCAATAGATAAACCTTTTTTAGCCAGTTTTGGATGAAATCCGCCGTGAGCAAATAACATATCGTTTACTTTGACTAACACTGGACGGCTGCGTAACCAATCACCTAATACGCTGTTAGCGGCAAATAAATTTTCAAAGGAAAGGTCTAATAATTTGGCTGTTTCATTATATTTCTCATGTAAATAACGTAAGTCACCATTGAGTACCATTACTTCATGGTTACCCAGTAATAAATGAACTTTACCGCCGGCTTGTTCGGCTTGTTTTTCTAAGTCATATAAAAACCAGAGGGCCTCAGTCATTTGAGGGCCTCGGTCAAGAATGTCGCCGGTAATGACAAAGTGACCATTAGAAAAACTCCAGCGATTATCTTTGTCGATAATGCCGTTGTTTTTTAGTAACTTAATAAATAGTTTAAATTGCCCGTGGATATCGCTGGTGGCGGCAATTTTAAAGTCACCTTTATATTCTAGTTGAGTCACCTCTTTAGGGCTTGCCTGCCACAATGTTGAATGTTGACCACAATGATCTATTTTAAGTGGTGACTTTAAGCTGACCGTCTCAGTTGATTTAATACCATCACAGATCCAAATGACTTCACGATGATTTTTCTTCTCAAAAACATAAGGGCCATCGTTGTATTGTTCAAATGATAATACTGTGCCGCTGAGTGAAAATAGTGTCGCTAGAAGTAAGACTTTGCTGGCAGTAATCATTGAGTTTGAATTTTCCAGTGAACCGTTTCACCTGCAAAAAATGGCACGATTGGGTTGCCATTAGGTAGAGTGATTTCATTTGGGATCTGCCAGTCTTGTTTTATCAATGTAACTTTTGAAGTGTTTCTTGGTAACTTGTAGAAATCGGCACCGTGTAGGCTAGCAAAACCTTCTAGCTTATCTAAAGAGTCTAACTCTTCAAAAACCTGAGTGTAAAGTTCTAATGCACTCCAAGCGCTATAGCAACCAGCACAGCCACAAGCGGATTCTTTACGGTGTTTTTCGTGCGGTGCAGAGTCAGTGCCTAAAAAGAATTTGCTCGAACCTGATGCAACCGCTTCACGCAAGGCAATTTGGTGAATATTTCTTTTTAATATTGGCAAACAGAAATTGTGTGGACGAATACCGCCAACTAGCATGTCGTTTCTATTAAGCAATAAATGCTGTGGCGTGATAGTCGCTGCGATATTATCTGCTGCACTCATCACAAAATCGACGGCGTCTTTAGTGGTGATGTGCTCAAGAACAATTCTAAGTTGGGGGAATTGTTCAACCAGAGGTGCCAGATTTCTATCAATAAAAATTTTCTCTCGATCAAATATATCAATGTGGCTGTCTGTTACTTCACCATGAATAAGTAATGGCATATCTTGCTCGGCCATCACGTCGAAAATAGGGTAAAGGGCTTGCATCTCACTGACCGCGGCGTCTGAGTTAGTGGTGGCACCGGCAGGATAGAATTTAGCTGCGGTAACACCTGCTTGTTTTGCGTCAATAATATCTTGCGCGCTGGTAGTATTGGTTAAATATAAAGTCATCAGAGGTTCAAAGTTTGAACCGCTTGGACGGGCAGCTAATATTTGTTGTTTATATTCCAATGCCATCGCAGCGTTGGTGACCGGTGGAACCAGATTAGGCATAACAATTGCGCGACTGAAGCATCTTGCTGTCGCTGGCACTGTTTCATTTAACATATCCCCATTGCGGAAATGGAGGTGCCAATCGTCAGGGGTAATAATTGTGATTTCTTGCATGGGAAGTCTCAGATACGTAAATTAGGGCGATTTTAACAGACTATGCGAGTTATCTGTAGTTTGTATGAATTAGTCATTTTAATGTGTGCTAACTAATGGCAACGAGAGTATCTCTCTTTAGATGTATGATCTAAAATTTGTATCTAAGCATGAATCCCATTACATCTAGGGTTGTATTCAGTATAAAATAAAACTCTCATTCGTTTATTGGAACCCAAAACTTGAGTTTAACTTATCGAACAGGTGAATATATTATTCATCCCAAGCTGCACTTGATAGAAATAGGACAGCAGAAAACTCAGGTCAGATCAAAGGTCTTTTCTTTATTGATGTGTTTTATTGAGCATCCAGATGAAACTCTGAGTAAAGAGTATTTGCTTGAAACCATTTGGGATGACGTACAAGTTGATCAACAAGTACTATTCCAGTCAATACGCGAAATTAGACTGCTATTTAAAGAGCATATAGTGATCAAAACTCATCCTCGTAAAGGCTACAGTTGGATTGCAAATATTGAGAAACAATCAAATACAATTCAAACTCAGCAAGCAACGGAATTCAAGCCCATTTCTGCAAAAAAATTCAAGTTAAAGGCGATAGCGGTTGCAAGTTTGTTACTCTTTGCGCTAATGATGACCTATTGGCAGACCTCTAGTAAAACAGCCTTTAAAGGCTCGGTGGTAGTTCTGCCTGTAAAAAGTAGCATCGATGATATTGACCATAAGTGGATTTATCTTGGTGCGATGGAGCAAGTTATTTCGCAACTGGTGGCGAATCAATCGGTAGCGGTCATGCACACTGATTATGTACTTGAAATTATGAGAAGGGCGGAGCTGCCGCGAAACTATAACAGCGAACAAGTGGAAAGGGTGTTTGATGTTTCCGGCGCGAGTATTGTGGTAGAAAGCGAGCTTTCTGGATCGGTACAGGATTACCGATTGGCCTATAAATTCTATTTTGATGATCATGTTAAACGCGGCGTGATTTTCAATAATACTACTGCTGGTGCACTCACAGAGTTAGCGCAAAAAATTGCATTTTATACTGGCCAATCATTAAAAATCATCGATCAGCAGTCGAATACAGACTTTAATAGTGAGTTACTCGCCAGAGGGTTGGAATTAACTGAACAGAAAAACTTTGCTGGGGCAAGTCGTTTACTAACTAGTTTACTGGAGTTGGAACCCGCTAATATGGTTGCAACTCGATTATTAGTGGAAGCGCTAATACGACAAGATAAACTTGATTTAGCCGAACAAACAATTAAACAAGCGCTGCAAAAATTTGAAGCGAATGGTTCACCTGAATTAGCTCGCTTGCATTTTAACCTAGGGATGATTCAATCGTTTCGCGGCAATTTTGAATTAGCTGAAGCGAGCTTCAAACAAACCGACCGATTAGCTCAACTTAATAACGATTGGCTTTTTCGGGCCTATTCAGCGCAACAATTAGCGAGCATCCAAGGAAGGTTAAATCATTACCCTGAAGCTCAAAAATTGTTAGAGCAAGCGCTAAACTACCATCAAGTTATTCAATGCCCCGTTGGCCAGAGTCTGACTTGGCTACAAATGAGCAAGCTTTCGGTTCAACAAGGAAATGTGGCTAATGCTGAGCAGTATTTTTCACTCGCCGAGCAATTAATTCAACAAAGACAACTGACTGAGCTGAATAAAAACTTAGAATCAAACCGTAGAAAACTACTTTAAAATCAAATGGTTGAGAAAGTTTGAGAAAGTTTGAGTAGGCTTTTAAGTCGCTTTGCTAGATGCTGATGTCTCTTTTAACTTATATAACAGAGGCTTTCCATGAATCGTATGTTCCTAATGGCTTTAGCATTATTTTCTTTTCACACCTTCGCCGACACGGCTAGTAAAGTACAAAAAACAGCTGTCGCACAACAACAAGACCTCAATGCAATCAACTCGGTAATTGAGGACTTTCGTATATCTATCATAAATAAAGATAAGAATCGCTTTAGTCAGCTTTTTTATGCAGAAGACATTCCATGGTTAGGCGTTTTGTCTGACGCTAGCCTAGAGATGGTTCAAGTGCGAAAGCCTGACGCCAAAAGGGTTGATAGCTCAAATTATTTGCAGTTCATCGATTGGATCGTTTCGGATAAAAGGGTTATGGAAGAAAAGTTCTGGAATGTCGATATTCAAACCGAACGGAACATTGCTAGTGTTCATTTTGACTATAGCTTTCATATGGGAGACTACAAATCAAATTGGGGACAAGAAGGATGGCACCTGATTAAAACTGAACAAGGATGGAAGATTAACTCTGTGATCTACTCAATGACCTTGAACCCAAACCCACCTAAAAAGAAAACTGATAAATAGCAGTTCAGTTCCTTTGTCGGTTAAAAATTATATTTATCACAGAGAAGTTCTATGTATTTGCTTAAAAAGATTAATTTAAGATCCTTTGTCAGTCTAACCATATTTTTATCCTTTATGGTTATTCTGGTCACATCCATCTTAATGTTTATCCAAAAACATGATACGTCAATCGCGCTGGTTCATACCATTGTGGGGTTTGGACTGTTGTTGATTGCATTTTGGCATTTAAAGAATAACTTTAATCCTCTTAAGCAATACTTTAAATGGCGTATTGGCACCCAGAAAAAGCGTGCGGTCAATATCGCTTTGCCTATCGCTGTGACCTTATCGGTGACATTAGTCTTATTGTCCTTTAATCAATTCTCACCTTTGTTGGCTGTTTATGAGTGGGGTAATACTCTACGTGCAACAGCCAAAGCCAAACCAGAGTTGAAGATGACTTATGAGAAAGTTGATAAAACCAACCTTGAATACAAGGGACCTCAATTAACCATCGATCTGAGAAAAGGTCCTTACTTTCTTTGGCCTCAATATGCCATTTGGGTTGAGACCTTAGAAGGGGATTTTATTCGGCCGATTTATGTGACTTCATCTTTAGCTAAAAATGATTTCACCAATAAAGTAACCAAAAAAGATAAAAATATAGTGTTTGATTCTCATGTACTTTTATCCGGTAAGGTCAACCCACAAGCGGTATTTGATTTCCAAGAGGATAAGGCAACCAAAGATCAGCGAATTCGTCCAGATTCGCTGCCAGTGTTTCTACATCAGTTAGGCAAAAAATCTGCAGATGGTTTCTATGTACCAACCGAGGGCGATCTGCTGGTGGATTCCTATACAGGCGCGACTATGTTGGATAACTTTCTGTTGAATACACGCTTAAAAGAAACGCCGTTGAAAAAAGTAAGAGTAAGGTTTGAGATCAATAACTCTTTTGATTTCAACCAGTATTATTCCAGCGACCGTTTTCCCGATGATCCAGTTTACTCCGGTGATGGGTACAGCGCTCAGCCATCGGTTATTTATGAGGCGATAGTTGATTTACAAAGCGAACAAAAATATTTCCCCATGAAACTGGTTGGCCATGGTCATCATTCAGGAAAAGATGGTGAGCTATATGAAGATATGGATAACTTTACAACGGCGTTAGAGTTAGTCGACAGAATTATTGTCGAGGTTAACTAAATAGAAAAACCGGATGCTCTATTTATTGAGCGTACCGGTTTTTTGCTTTTGTATTAAATAAATAAAACCTATTTCGAGAAAAAGTGCCGCAAACTATCATCAAGCAGTGGTCCCCAGTTGCGCCATTCATGACCAAAATTAACTTCCTTATATTTAACCTCGTATCCTTTTGCTAATAAAACATCTCGAAAATTTCTTCCTTCAACTTGATTGTCATTTTTATTACCGAAACTTAAAAACATTTTAACCGGTAATTTTTCTGTTGCTTTGTAGCGAGCTGAAATCTTCTTAAGCATCTGGCTATTCGCCGGTGACTGCATTGAAATTCCACCAAATTGCTGATGCGCCATTAACCCAAAGCAAGCGGCGTTATAACCGCCAAAAGACAGACCCTGAATAACTCTGTCTTTTCTTTTATTGCTTGCGGGGTAATTGGTTTCAATCGTTGGTAGCAATTCATTCTTATAAAAATCGACGTAATCTTGGTTACAGAAAAATTGAGAGTTACGACGGTTATCATCTAAATTATTGGGATCTCGGTTATCGACAAAAACGGCGATCACAGGTTTAATTCTTCCTTGTGAAATTTCTTCATCTAGAACGTTAACCATTTCACCAGCACCAATATACCACTGACCATCCGCGAGATAGATAGTAGGTAATTTATCCCCAGATTTCATGTCTGGTGGTGTATAAACGCGATATTGCAGTGAGTAATTAAAAATATCACTTTTTATTTTGATATTATCAGACAGTTTTCCTTTTGGTATAGCCATGTCCGAGGCATGAACCTGCTCAAAAGCTATTACACAAAAAAGTAAAACACTATATTTAAGTCGTTGAATGAGTCTAAACATTAAGTCTCCCGTGAGCTCGCTGGTCGAATAAGATATTGTGGCGAACAATAAAATTCACCACAAGTTGAATGTTAACTATTTTGTAACAATGTTTTGTGTCACCAGCGATAAAATCTCACAGGCGTTATCGCAACTGAAGTTTGGGACCAAATAAAAGTTACTTATAATTTCTTTCTTACTTGTTCAAGTAGACTTTGATATCCATCTAGTCGAGGATGATTTTGTTGTTTTGCCAGCAACACCATTTCCTCATAAGCTTTAAACGCTTGTTGATGAGACGCCAACTTCAAATAGGCTCTCCCTAAAACCCTATGCAATTCTATCGATTTTGGGTAACGATTTTTAATTGCGTCAATAATCAACTCAACCGCTTCTTTTGGGTGACCATTGTCCATAAAAGAAAAACCTAACCCCATAAATGTACCTATATCAACTTCGGCTGATATATGATATTTCTTTGCGCGCTTGCGAAATAGTGCTTCAATGCCCTGCATTTTATTCATATCGACAAAGTCTTGGTAAGTTATCGGCTCGCCGATATAATCGGAGAATGTTTCTGAAAGGCCGTCGTATAAAGTCACATTTGCTGAACTATAAGCGCCATGTAAAGTTAAGTACTGATACTTCCATTGTAAACTTTGTGGAGCCTTCTTTTTAAGTAACTCTGCTAGTTCATCTGCTGGCTCTACATTATAAGGCCCATTATCAATCACAGTACCCATTGAGAAATACAAGGCTTGGTCAAGCTTTTGGTTCTTATCCAGAAAACGTTCAAACTTAGTGATTGTTTCTTGTCTAATTCTAGCGTTTGCAGATATATAAATATCAAATTCGTCAGGATCTGCGAGAAAGGTGTCTAACACAAATTTACCCGACTCCAAGTGACCAAAAAGCGTTTTAAAGCCATTTAATCGAAAGTTTCTGGCGACAAAAGGTTGAACTTCTTGATTAATAAAACGCAAGAAATTATCACTTTCGTTTCGATAGTCACGTGTATTTGTACCTTCGTTATCAGTAATTGCGACAATAATACTGGCGGGCATCCAACCACTTTGCTGTATTTTTTCTGCTGAAATGACGGCATGTTGATAGTGTATGTTTCCTTGTAATAAGTAGATAACAGGAAATTTATCGGTCGAATTTTTATATTCATCAGGTACGTATATCAGTAATTGTCGTTCTTCTCCTAAAATCTTTGATTGCAACTTGTACTGGTGACCAAAATCATACTGTATGGGGACGCCATCAGTTTTACTAGCTTGTTCATTTGCGCTTATCTGGTTAGAAAATAAGATCATTGACAAGGTTATGGCTAAATAAATTGTTCGTATAATGTGTGTTAATTGATACATAAAAATTCCTAAATGTGATTTTGCTTTAGTTGTGAATATTACCTGCAATTAATGCGACTCACTGTAAAACATTTGTAAAAGTGTTGTGATTAAAACGCGCCGGAAAATCTTAGAATAATAACAGGGCTTTTTTCTCGATGAGCAACCTGACTTCCGTTAAAAAGACCGTCTCGATTACCTTGGTAAAAAGAGCGAGTTCGTTTTTGCTCGCTGCTATTGAATATTGTCAGGCTCGTTTTTACGCCAAAAAATTGGGTAGACTCAACAAAGAACCCAAATCGTTTAGCTTGATTCAAGCTTTGTATTTCATTAACTCGATAGTTTTTATTTTCGCTACTGGCAATATAGTCGATACCCCAGGCAAACTTCTGTTCAATCAAATCTTGGCGAAAGCTTAATTCGAAAGCGTTGGGCGTATAATTATTGATATTTCTATTTCGGTTGGTGATCGGATCATAAAAGTCCGAGCCTTGATAGCTATGTGAAATTTCAAGTAATGAATCGGATAAAATTAAATCAAGCGGCAAATTAATATCCGTTTCCACTCCCCAAAACTTGGCACTGCCGGCATTACCCAGTCCATAGGTTAAGTAACCGTTGGCATCTTCTCCAATAACAACTTGCTCCAGTATATCTTTGCGGTTCTGATGAAATACTTTGACTTTAAGACTACCGCGTTCACTAAAACTCCAATCATAAGTCGCAGCTAATTCGGTTGTTTTATCTGGCATTAAATTAGAATTGCCAGTATTGGTTAAGCCATCAAAAGCTTCATTGCTAGTGGCAAAGTCGTTGAAGTTTAATTGGCCTACACTGCGGGCTAACTCAACTGACAGTTGAGACTGAGGGTTGAATTTATAGGTCGAAGAAATCCTCGGTTTGATAAAAGAAAAACTTTGCTTTTGACTATTTAATGAGTCAACTTCAATTTGAGAAAACTCCGCCGTTAGTCCGCCTTCTAAGATAAGCTTATCACTCGCTTGATAAACAAAGTTAGCAAAAATTTCACCGCGCATTTCTTCCACGACTACCTTGTCGTTGTCCTGTGAAGGTAGCAATTCATTGTTTTGAAACTGTTCTAATGAACTATCAAGCTTATTATTCGCCAATTCAAAACCAAACTCAGGCTTGAATTGAGCATTATTAATTTTTGCCAACGTCATACGTGAAACCAACTCGGTCTTTCGGCTGTCTTGAATATCGTGGCTAGTGAAATTGAGTTGCCCAGTCTCATTTTGAGTAAAATCATTATCGGCAATAACGTCATTAAACATGCCAAGCCCAATCAAACGTATTTTCCATTCTTGGTAAGTTTTACCCCAGTCGGCGCCTAACTCAAAAGTTGTGGCTCTGTTGTCTTGAGTTAAGGTTTTATTGGTATTTATCTGAGTCTCGCCAGGTGCATTGTAGATAGCTTGCTCACTGTCCCTAAGCCAAATATGACTGTAGATAAAACCATTTAAGCTCAGTTTCCCCCCAGACAATTCTGTCGACCCTTCTCCAGTTAAATTGACCCATTTTTGCGAATTGATATAGTCTTCTTTTTCGTTAGAAATTTCATTCTTGTCAGAGTCATTATTACTGATCCTCGCGTCTCGATAAGATTTCCACCCAGCGACTGTTGTATTAAAAGAGGTTTGCCACTCTCCAAGTTGGGTCGTCAATGAAGCTTGCATTCGCGGGGTAGGTGCTTCACCAATATTACCCTCACTGGTGAACTGCCAAGTGCCACTAGTACTGCCCTTGGCTCTTATCACATTAGCAACTACTGATTGTCCTCCGGTTTCGCCGGCGCTATTACCACCTCGAAGTATTTCTATTCGAACTACTTGATCGGCAGGTATACGTGAAAGCGCTTCGCTTAATCCGCCTGATTTTGAGGTAGGTCTTGCACCATCAATTAAAACATTACCAGCATTGCCACCAAAGCCTCTTTCACTACTGCCTTTGTCAAAAGAAAAACCGGGTAAACGGTTAACCATGTCTAATGCATTTTGTGGCAAGTATTGTGAAAAAAATTCAGTATTGTAAGAAGTTGGTTCTGAAAGTGATGATTCAGAATTGTTATTTATATCTGCTTCAATTGCATCGCTAGTCGTCGAAGCCAGCAGCATACTACTGGTAATACTGAAGTAAAAAAGACCACTAGTTTTCAAAGCCCGTTTTATTAATTGGTTCATCTCGATGTTTTCCTGCGTACGATTTTGTTGCTAATTTAATTCGCAGCAAGATAACAGTTCAAAGCAGCTGGAACTGTAAAACTAATGTAAAACCTCAAGTTGTGATTGGAC
>Ga0114899_1000506_pt1 | contig 27479 bp, 24 predicted proteins | sample MalvireepMed_215_FD_83497 | JGI IMG/M metagenome (GOLD analysis project Ga0114899, IMG submission 83497) | Marine viral communities from the Global Malaspina Expedition - Malaspina viral metaG DeepMed_215 | ecosystem: Environmental > Aquatic > Marine > Oceanic | place: Mediterranean Sea...
GAAAACGCGATCGTCGCCCACCCACAAGTCCGCGAAGCCGCCGTGGTTGGGATCGAGCATCCCAAGTGGCAAGAGCGCCCGGTTGCGATCGTCGTCCAAGAAGACGGTGCCGATCTTGACGTCGACGACATCCACGCCGTGTTGGAAGACAAGTTCGCCAAGTGGCAACTGCCCGACATCGTCATCTTCGCCGACGCGCTGCCGCGCACCAGCGTCGGCAAGTTGGACAAAAAGACGCTACGCACCGACCACGCCGATCTCTACCGGGGAGCCGAGGAATGAACAACCGGAGCGGACACGATGATGTGGTGCGCAGCGAACGACGCGGAGCCGTCGCGATCCTGCGCATCAACCGACCCGAGGCCCGGAATGCACTGAACGCCGCGGTGTTCGCAGCCTTGAACGGGCACCTAGCCGAGCTGCGGACCGATGACTCCGTGCGCGCCATAGTTTTGGCCGGCGCGAGCGGCGTGTTCTGCGCTGGAGCAGACATCACCGCGTTCGACGCCCTGCGGGCCGATCCGTTGATCGGGCAGCGGCGGGCCTCCGGGGGGACCCTATGGGCCGACCTGGAAAACTTCCCCAAACCGGTGATCGCAGCCGTCGAGGGCCTGGCCCTGGGGGGCGGGCTCGAACTCGTCCTGGCCTGCGACACCAGCATCGTCGGCCAGGGTGCCCGCCTTGGATTACCCGAGGTCAAGCTCGGCGTCATCCCCGGCGGCGGCGGCACCCAACGACTCATCCGGGCGCTCGGCAAACCTCGCGCCATGGCACTGCTGCTCAGCGGCGACCTGGTCACCGGGACCGAGGCCGCCACCCTCGGCCTGGTGGGAAAGGTGGTCGACGACGACGAGGTCGTCGAACAGGCGATCGCCCTGGCGCAGCGGATCTCGGCTAATTCCCCGCTGGCCGTGGCCCTGGCCAAAGACGCCGCCCTGGCCGCGCAGACCGGGTCGATAGCCGCAGGGCTCGAGCACGAAAAGCGCAACTTCGTCTATTCACTCGCCTCAGACGACAGCCACGAGGGCCAGGCCGCCTTCGTGGCCAAGCGTTCGCCGAACTTCACCGGCCGCTGACCCGGCCCGACAAGGACAAGATCATGACCACCACCCTGTTCCCCGACCACCGCCCCACCTGGCAAACCGAGTCCCACGAGTTGCTACGGGACCACGCCCGCGCCTTCTTCGCCAGAGAAGTCACCCCCCGCCAGGCGGACTGGGCCCGGCAGGGCCACGTCGACCGCGAACTCTGGAACAGAGCCGGAGCGGCAGGCCTACTGCTCACCGACATCGCCGAAAAGGACGGCGGCGGGGGAGGCGACTTCGGCCACGAGGCTGTAGTGGCCCAGGAACTGGCGTACGCGCACGACAGCGCGTTCGGCTTCACCGTGCACTCCACGATCGTCAGCCACTACATCAACGCCTACGGGACCGAGGAGCAAAAGCGCCGCTGGCTACCCGGGCTCGCCTCCGGCGAGAAAGTGGTGGCCGTCGCCATGACCGAGCCTGGTACCGGCTCAGACCTGCAGAACGTCAAGACCACAGCGATCCGCGACGGCGACCACTACGTGGTCAACGGCGCCAAGACCTTCATCTCCAACGGCACCCACTGCGACTTGGTTGTCATCGTGGCCAAGACCGATCCAGCGGCCGGCGGCAAGGGCATCTCCCTACTAGTCGCCGAGGTCGACAATAACGTCGCGGGCTTCTCCCGCGGCGCCGTCCTCGAGAAGATCGGCATGCACGGATGGGACACCCGCGAACTCTTCTTTGACGACATGCGGGTACCGGTGGAGAACATCCTTGGCGAGGAGGGCTCCGGCTTCGCCGAACTCATGACCCAGTTGCCGCGGGAGCGACTCATCATCGGAGTCGCCGGCGTGGCAGTGGCCGAGGCCGCGGTGATCGAGACCATCCGGTACGTCAAAGAGCGCGATGCGTTCGGCAAGAAACTCCTGGACTTCCAGAACACCCAGTTCGTACTAGCCGAGTGCAAGGCCGACGTCTACGCCGGCAAGGCGCTGATCGACGACGGCATCCGCCGCCAGATCGACGGCACCCTCGACGCCGCCGGCGCCTCGATGATCAAGCTGTGGGCCACCGACATGCAGTGCCGCGTGGTGGACAAGTGCCTACAGCTGTTCGGTGGCTACGGCTACATGATGGAGTACCCCATCGCCCAGATGTACACCGCCTCCCGCGTGCAGCGGATCTACGGCGGCACCAACGAGATCATGAAGCTGCTCGTAGCCAGGTCGCTGTGAACGCCACTCCCCCAAGTCCGTCCGTCTACGCCGAAGACTTCACCCCGGGCCAGATTCACAAACTGGGCGATCACACCGTCTCCAAGGCCGAACTGGTCGATTTCGCCACCCGCTGGGACGCACAGTGGTTTCACATCGATGAGGACGCCGCCAACCAGGGTCACTTCCGCGGACTCATCGCCAGCGGGGTACACACCATTGCCATCGCTCAACGGCTGCTCACACAAACAATGCTCAACCAATGGGCAGTGATCGCCGGGCTCGGATTCGACAAGGTACGGTTCCCGGCGCCCGTCCGACCCGGCAACGTTCTCACCGGAACCGCCCAAATTGCCGAGATCACTCTCGACGGAACACGCGGACGAGTGAAGATAGAAATGCGGCTGACCGATCAGGACGACCACACCGTCCTCTACGCCGAACTGACCATCGTCATGTGGCAAAGAGAGCAGGCCACGACACCGTCCGGAGGCTTCAACTGACACACGGCAGGACGTCACCAGAAAGAGCAACGGTCCCGCCCTACATCGACGAAGCGACCTTCATCTCGTATCCGCAAGTCAGCGTGGGACGTGTGACGACCCCACCTCACGACGGTGGCTGCAAGGTAGTCAAACCCCCGTCCGAGCGCGTCCGCTAGCGGTCGATTTTGGGACGCTCCCAGAGGCAACGTGTTTCGCTAGGCCACCAATGTCTGAAAACCCGTGTCGACTCCTATCGGCACCTCGACGCCGCGCCAACCACCAATGAAGCGGCGTCCGAGACTTACGACCAACCACGATAGTTGCAAAAGCCCCTTGAGCCAGGTGCAGGGACGGGCCCGGCGAGGCCGTTGTCCCATCAATTACCTTCATCGAACCAAATCAAACCCTTAGGTTTTCGCCGACATTGCCTCCGACAGATCCGGAGCCTCCGGAACGTCCCCGGCACCGCCGGTGGCGTGCTCGCGCATCCACGCCGCGACCTCGCCGATGAGCACCCCATAGGCCCTGGCGATCGTCTCCCACGTCGACATAGCAGTCCCTCCACAAACGCGGTAACGGATAGTCGGTAACGTTTCTTGTTACCCAGGTAGCCCGACTGGCGTCCGGCGGGATGGTGCTCGCCCGAATATCGTCGGCGGGCGTGCGCGGCGGGCGGTTCGTCGGCGCGTAGGACCCCGGCCGACGACCCGAGGGCGATTCCGCCCAACGGCTCGGTATGCGCCAAGATTTCCGCGTCTGCGACAGCCATCTCGCCACCGTGCCCCTTCTCATACGGGTCCAAAGACATCAATCCGTGAGGCGTCCGAACGTCCACCGCCCGTCCCTTTCAGGTACTAATTTGCCACCTGTATGCAGCCGCTCTACCTCCAGTGGTGCACCCCGATGAGGTGAGAACCGAGTGTGCTCGCGAGGAATGGGCGAACTTCTCGACGTTCGCGATACCCCTGAGTCGCTGCAGAAGATCGTCTAGCGAAGATCGATGCCCTTCAAGACCGGTCACGGTATGCGCGCGTCTGGGTCATGGAGGGCGCGTCCCGCCGTCCGTAGCGTGAGCCGCATCACCTCACCCCGGATCGAGGGGACGCCCACCGTGAGGATGTCTGCAGCTTTTCGGCGGTTACGGATATATGGACGAGTACCCGATCTCGAAGATTGTTGCCGACTCTCGAATCCAGAAAATATACGGCGGCACCTACGAAATCATCTCGTGCTCGTTGTAAGACTGCGAAGAATCAAGTGATTGGGAGATGCGATGGGGCCACTTGACGGAATTCGTGTTGTTGAGATTGCCAGCCTTGCTCCCGCACCATTCGGGTGCATGGTGCTGGCCGACCTGGGGGCGGAGGTTATTCGGGTGGACCGCCTGGGGAGTAGCGCGGCGATCACGCCCCCGGAGGGCCCGCTCGATCGGGGACGCAGCACTATCGCGGTGAACCTGAAGACCACGGAGGGCGTCCAGGTGGTACACCGACTGGTCGCTGGCGCGGACGTCTTTGTCGAGGGGTTTCGACCTGGTGTGGCCGAGCGTCTGGGAGTAGGGCCAGAGGCGCTTATCGGCGCGAACCCACGGTTGGTGTACGCCAGAATGACGGGCTGGGGCCAGGACGGCCCGCTCCGGGACAGGGCCGGCCACGACATCAACTACCTCGCGCTGGCCGGGCTACTCGAGCCACTGGCCAGGAGCGGGGAACGTCCCTCGGCGCCGATGAACCTGCTCGCCGACTTCGCCGGCGGCGGGATGGTCATGGCTCTCGGCATAGTGTCCGCCCTCGTCGAAAGGCAGCGATCGGGCCGCGGACAGGTGATCGATGCGGCCATGGTTGACGGCGCGTCGCTGTATTCGTCGTTCATGCGCGGGATGCACGCCCACGGGATGTGGAACGAGGAACCAGGCACCAACATGCTCGACGGTGCCGCTCCGTTCTACGACACCTACCGCTGCTTGGATGGCCGGTTCGTCGCCGTGGGTTGCGTCGAGCCCCAGTTCTTCTCCGAACTTGTCTCGATTCTCGATATCGAATCGGAGCACCTCCCGGATCAACATGACCCCACAGGGTGGGGCGTGTGGCGGCACCTGCTGGAAGAGACGTTCGCCAGTAGGAGCCGTGATGAGTGGGCCGAGCTGTTCGCTGACTCCGACGCCTGCGTGACACCAGTCCTCTCCCCGTGGGAAGCGCCAGCTCATCCACACCATCAAGCCCGCGGGTCGTTCCTTGAGCTCGATGCAGTCGTGCAACCTGCCCCAGCGCCACGTTTTAGTCGATCCGAAAGCGCCGCCCCGGTGGCCGCGGATGACTCGGGGCGAAACGTGGCCCGGACTCTGCAGCGGTGGGGGTTCTCCGAGCCCGAGGCCGCCTTCCTCATCCAATCCGCAACCGTCGCCTGACGGTAACGGGACCCGTTTACTCACCACAGAACAGGATTGACTCACATGGGAACTCTGGACGGTAAGACCGCCATCGTCTCCGGCTCCGGCCGCGGGATCGGACGAGAGATCGCGATGAAGCTGGCTTCCGAAGGGGCCGGCGTCGTGGTCAATGACCTGGATGAAGGCCCGGCTCACGAGACGGTCGCCGCCATCAACGATGCGGGCGGACGGGCAGTGGCGTGCGTTGGCAGCGTGACCGACGAAGGATTCGCGGAACGGTTTGTCAGCACTGCTGTCGACGAGCTCGGTGGACTGGACATCATCGTCAACAACGCCGGGTACACCTGGGACAGCGTCATCCAGAAGATGTCCGACGAACAGTGGGACGCGATCCTCGACGTCCACCTCAAGGCGCCGTTCCGGATCCTTCGGGCTGCCCAGCCGGTCATCGCGGCGTCGGCCAAGGCGGCCCGCGAACAGGGCGAGCCGGTCCCGTGCCGCAAGGTCGTCAACATCTCCTCCGTCGCCGGCCTGGGCGGCAACGCCGGACAGGCCAACTACGCCGCGGCCAAGGCCGGCATCACCGGCCTGACCAAGACCTTGGCCAAGGAGTGGGGCCGCTACAACGTCACTGTGAACACCGTGGCCTTCGGCATGATCACAACCCGCCTGACCGAGATCCCGGCCGATGGAGACGGAACCATCGACGTCGCCGGCCGCGAGATCAAAGTGGGAGTGAACCCGAACCTGCTGGCAGCGATGGAGTCGATGATCCCCCTCGGCCGCAGTGGAACCCCCGAGGAAGCCGCGGGAGCGGTCTACATGTTCTGCACCCCCGACTCGAACTACGTCAGCGCGCAGACCCTGGTCTGCGGCGGCGGGTTCATGATCTGACGAGGACGACCGTTATGAAGACCATCCCAGGAGCGCTCCGCGCCACCGCCCGACGCGTCCCGGACACCGTCGCGATCAAGTTCGCGGACTTCGAATGCACCTATGCCGAGTTCGACGCAGAAGTCGACCGCACCGCCCATGCATTGGCAGGGTTGGGGCTGGGCCGAGGTGATCGATTCGCGCTCATGGGCACCAACTCCGACCGATTCATCGTGGCCTTCTATGCCGCCTCTCGAGTCGGGGCCATCGTAGTCCCGATCAACCCGGCCTCGGCCCCGCCTGAGCTGCAATATCTTCTGGAAGACTCCGGTGCCAAAGTGCTGGCGTACGACCTTTCCTTGGCGTCCTCAGTCGATGGCGCCAGGCCGCACTTTCCCTCCACGACCGAGCACGTAGTGTCCCTGACGCACGGGGGAGCAGATCCCTCGCTTGTAGAGCTGTCCAGCCAGGCCGCCGGCGACCCTTTCGAGGATGTGCCGACCGAAACTGACGACTCGCTGATCCTCTATACCTCGGGCACCACCGGTAAGCCCAAGGGAGCGTTGTTCGATCACCATCGCACCATCTGGGTGGGTATGGGATGCGTGGGTTCCACCGGCATGAAAGCGGGGGACCGGTTCCTGCACGTTGCTCCCCTCTATCATTCGGCCGAGCTGTGCATCATGCTCGTGCCCGGGACGCTGCTCGGGGCAACCCATGTCGTCCTACCCGGTTTCGATCCCGGCCCGGTCCTCGATGCGCTGGAGACCGAGAACATCACCATGATGTTCGGGGTTCCCACGATGTTCCAGTTCTTAATGCTCTCCGGCATGGGAGATCGTGACCTGCCGGCCCTGCGCACTGCGCTTTTCGGAGCCGCCCCGATGCCGGCCAGTGCGGTGGAGTCGCTGACCCGCGCGCTGCCGCACGTGGATCTGATGCAGCTGTGCGGTCAGACCGAGGGCGGTCCGGGCGGCATCTATTCCACCTGCGAGCAGGTCAGGGCCCGACCCAGTGCGAGCGGTCGCCAGGCGACGATGTTCCTCGAAGCTAAGGTCGTCGACCCGGACGGTGACCCCGTGCCGGCTGGCGGAGTGGGGGAGCTGATCCTCCGAGGCGAGAGCATCATGAAGGGCTACTGGAATAAGCCCCAGCAGACCGCCGACACCGTCCGTGACGGGTGGCTACACACCGGGGACCTGGCCCAGGGCGACGCGGACGGGTACATGACGTTGGTCGACAGGCTCAAAGACCTCATCATCACCGGCGGGCGGAACGTCTACTCGGTGGAAGTCGAATCAGTGGTCGCTGCCCATCCCGACATCGCTGACGTCGCTGTCGTTGGTCGCCCGCACGAGACGTACGGTGAGAGCATCATCGCTCAAGTCACACTGCGGGAGGGGTCGACGCTGACCCTTGCCGAGCTTCAAGAGTTCTGCACCGACAAAATCTCTCACTACAAGATTCCCCACGATCTAATCGTCGGTGAGATCCCACGTAATGCCTCCGGCAAGATCCTCAAGCACAAGCTGCGTGCTGCCCTCGGTTCATGACTTGCTAGCCGGCTTCCGGCTCCTACTTGTCCGCTTCGCCAGATCCCGGGCGGTAGGAGCCGGGGGCATTTCCGGTCCATCGTTTGAATGCCCTGTAGAAAGCCGACGGTTCGGAGAATCCGAGGCGGGTCGACAGCGCCGTGATGGACTCGTCTCCTCGAACCAGGCTGGCGATCGCGGCATCTCGCAGCAGCTCCTCTTTGAGCGTCGATATCGAAGTGCCTTCGTCGCGCAGTACCCGCCGTAGGTGTTGGGTGCTCATCGCCAGTCTGCTGGCGACTGCGTCGGCGTCCATCCAGTCGCCACGCAGTCCCCGCTCGAGAAGGTGTCGGACTTGGCCTGCCACGGTCAGGTCATGCTCTCGAGAGTTGAGCAGGTCTTGCGGCGCCTGCCGTAACCACTGCTCGACGGCCTTCTCGTCACGCACGGTCGGCAAACCAAGTATCTGGGTCCGAATCACGAAAGCAGCAGTTGGCTGGTCGAACGCGACGTTGGGGCCGAAGATGATCTCGTAATCCTGTGGATGCTCTGGCGTGGGGTAGGGCAGCAGTACCTGGTCGACAAGTAGCCGCCTGCCGATCAGCCAGCCCAAGAATCGCACTGTCACCGCGAGGCTGATATCGACCATGAAGTGAGTCGGATCGCGCTCAGGGTCGATAGCGACCTCCACACGGACACAGTCGTCGTTCTTGTGCACTGTTATCACAGGCAGGCCAGTGACAACCCGGCTGAACTGGCTCCACCTGTCCAGCACCGCCCCCAGATCAGGAGCGCTCAGCACCGCCAGGCTCAACATCCGGAAAGTACCTCTGGGCGCCTTCGACGGCCCGAGTCCGAACAGTTCGTCATCGGTGAGGGCCCAGAGCTCCCGGATCATCGCCGAAGCCTGGTCGACTGTGATCCGGGACCGGTCGTCGAACAGAAGGCGCGAATCTACACCCAATCTACGGAGCCAGGAGTCTAGGTCGTACCCGCGCAGCTCGACGGTCTCGGAGGCAGCGCGCAAGAACCTCACCGGCAACGTGCGGGGCGTGGCCACTACACCTCCTGCCCTCAAACCATTTCGGTCAGTGTTTACGCGAACTGAGGTCATTCGCACCGCATCGCATCCTACGTAGCGTCCCTTGAGTACAGCGTGCACAGTCCAAGCGAGAGGCCCTGTGGTGACCGATCCAGATCACGACTTTCAGTTCGACCTGCTCGAGCAGTGGAGCGACACGGTGGTCTTCCACGCCACACGCGAACACATCGCGGCATTCGCGGCAGCAACCAACGACGACCATCCCGTACACGCCTCAGGCGATTTCGCTCCCCCTGTGTACGCCGTGGTGCCGGTCTTCGCGACCATGGCGCGCACGACCATGGCAGTGGTCCCCAGCGAGCTTCAGATGAGAATTCTGCACGGCGAGCAGGAGATGCGCTACGCCCGCCAGATCGCCGCCGGCGACGAACTGCACTGCCGAGCCAAGGTGGTCGGCATTCATGGCCGCTCATCAGGCGCTGTGGTGACCACGTACGTCGAGACCACTGACCCTGCTGGAGCGCTGGTCAACGAACAGTACTTCTCGGGGTTCTTCCGCGGCGGCAAGCTCACCGACGGGCACGGCGTTGAAGCCCCGGGCCACCAGCTGGACCCGTCGCTTCGAGAACGCGACTTCGACAACGAGGTGGTCCAGAGCTTCGACGACGACCAGACCTACCGCTACGCCGACGCATCTGGCGATACGATGCCGATCCACACCGACCCGGAATTCGCCCAGTCTGTCGGTTTGCCCGGGATCATCATTCACGGGCTGTGCACGATGGCGTTCGTCTCCCGGGCGGCCGTTCAGACCGCCTGCCCCGAGGATCCGTTCCGCCTCAAGCGGCTCGCGGTGCGGTTCAGTGCCCCCGCCTTCCCCGGCAGCACGATCACCACCCGTCTGTGGAAGACCGACAAGGGCACCTACGCCTTCGAGACGACCTCCCAGGACGGGTCAGTGGTGATCAAAGACGGGGTCGTCCAGGTCAGCGACTGACCTTCCCCTTCGATTTTCCCTCCCCCAAGTAGAAGGAGCGCAATGAGTAACAAGGTTTATGTTGTCGGAGTCGGTCTGACTAAGTTCGAGAAGCCTGGCCGCCGCCTGGGTTGGGATTACCCCGACATGGCGCGTGAATCGGGGACCGCAGCTCTTCAGGACGCCGGGATCCGCTACGACCGCGTGCAACAGGCTTACGTCGGCTATTGCTTCGGGGATTCCTGTTCCGGCCACCGTGCGGTCTACGAGCTCGGACTGACCGGTGTGCCGGTGTTCAATGTCAACAGCAATTGTTCCACCGGGTCTTCGGCACTGTTCTTGGCCGCTCAAGCAATCCGCGGTGGGCTGGCCGACTGCACGCTCGCGCTGGGCTTCGAAAAAATGAAGTCGGGTTCGCTGTCTATGGGAGCCGATGACCGAGCAGCCCCCATGGGGCGCCATGTCGAGGCGATGGCCGAGCTTCGCGAGATGGCCTTCCCCCCCGCCCCGTGGATGTTCGGCGCCGCGGGCCTGGAGCACAACGACAGGTACGGCTCCTCGCCGGATCATTTCGTGAAGATCGCTGAGAAGAACCATCGTCACTCGGTGAACAACCCGTACGCCCAGTTCCAGGACGCCCTGAGCGTGGAGCAGATCCAAAACGACAAGATGATCTACGCCGAGGCCGGGTTGACTCGATCCCAGTGCTCCCCGACATCGGACGGTTCGGGCGCTGCCGTCCTGGCCAGCGAGCGCTTCGTCGATGAGCACTCCCTCGGCGATCAGGCCATCGAGATCATCGGGCAGTCGGTGGTCAGTGACCTACCGTCAACGTTCGCAGATCGCAGCATGATCAGTCTCGTGGGCGCCGACATGAGTCGGACCGCGGCCCGTGAGGTCTATGGACAAGCCGGCATCACCCCAGACGACATAGATGTCATCGAGCTCCATGACTGCTTCGCCCCCAACGAGCTGCTGACTTATGAGGCCCTCGGGCTTGCAGCCGAGGGCGAAGGGCACCACCTCGTCGACCGTGGTGAGACGACCTACGGTGGCCGCTGGGTGGTCAATCCTTCCGGAGGGCTCATCTCCAAGGGCCACCCCTTGGGGGCCACCGGGCTCGCTCAATGCGCGGAACTGACGTGGCAACTGCGCGGCACCGCCGACCGGAGGCAGGTCCAGGACGCTCGGATCGCACTTCAACACAACATCGGCCTGGGCGGCTCCGCAGTGGTCACCGCCTACCGCCCGGCCAACCGGTAGTAAACCGTTCGGCGGGAAATGTCCGCCACCGAGCAAGGCGAACCTGCAGGTCGGCTAAGAAAAAGTAGGAACTATGTCGTCTGCTTTCTCGGGCTCGGTGGCCGGCAGTAGGAGGACGGAACTCGATTCTTGCTCTCGGACCCGAGAGCACCTCGGTGATACCGGCGAGTACGCCGAGCAGACCAAATGCATCTCTAAACATTTGTGATCGAAGACGAGAGATTGGTCAGCGCTCAGCGACCGAGATCACTCACAGTTGGAAGGAACACTTCACGTGTCAGTGCCCGAGGCCTATATCTTCGACGCGGTGCGCACGCCCCGTGGCCGGGGGCAATCGAGCGGTTCGCTCCACAGCGTCGCCCCGATCGACCTCGCCGTCTCCATCGACGGCTTCGAGTGCCCGGGCCGTCCGGGGAAGGACGACGTGCCGGGTCTGGTGCTCATCCCCGCCGCGGCGGCGCGGCTGTCCATCCCGATGCTGGCCTCGGGCGGCATCGCCGATGCCCGCGGCCTCGTGGCCGCGCTGGCGCTCGGGGCGGACGGGGCCAACATGGGGACCCGGTTCATGTGCACGGCCGAGTCGCCCGTCCCGGAGCAGGTCAAGCAGCAGATCGTGACCAACTCCGAGCTCCACAACACCGCCCGGGTCGCGGCCAACGCGATCTCGGCGGAGGTCGTGGCCAAGGAGGCCGGCGGCGCAGAGTTCGCCGACATCCAGCACCTGGTCGCCGGCGCCCGGGGCCGCAAGGTCTTCGAGGACGGCGACCTGGACGCCGGGATCTGGTCCGCCGGTCAGTGCCAGGGGTTGATCGACGACGTGCCCACGGTGGCTGAACTGGTCGACCGCATGATGGCCGAGGCCGAGGCGATCATCTCCGATCGGCTGGCCGGGATGATGGCCGCCGTGGAGTCGGTCCGATGACCGCCACGGGGCGGGACGCCGTCAAGGTCGAGCGCGACGACCTGGGCGTGACCACAATCAGCATCAACCGGCCCGACCGGATGAACGCACTCGACTACGCCACGGTGACCGCATTGGTCGAGCTGATCACCGAACACGGCGCAGACCCGGAGACCCGCGTCATCGTGCTCGCCGGGGAGGGCGGGGCGTTCACCACCGGCGCCGACCTCCAGTCGATCAAGGAGCCGGGCGGCGACACGCCCAGCCCCGACGACACGATGAACAACGCCGCGGCCCTGGTCCGCGCGGTGCTGACCGCCCCGATCCCCGTGATCGCCGCGGTCAACGGGCCGGCGGCCGGGGTCGGGGTCTCGCTGGCGCTCGCGGCCGACCTCATGCTCATGGCAGAGGACGCCTACCTGCTCTTCGCGTTCATCAACATCGGGCTGATGCCCGACGGCGGGGCGAGCGTGCTGCTGCCCTCGGCGGTCGGTCGCCTCCCGGATGCTACTGCGCGGGGACGCCGTCTCGGCCGCCGAGTCGCTCGACGTGGGGCTGGCCCTGGACGTCCTGCCGGCGGCGGAACTCCGCGCCGCCGCTGCCAAGCTCGCCCGCCGACTGGCCCGCGGCCCGCGCCGCGCGCTGGAGCTGACCAAACGCGCCGTCACCGGCGCCACGCTGGCCGAACTCGACGCCGCACTGGGCCGCGAACACGAGGGACAGTGCGAACTCCTGGTATCCGACGACTTCGCCGAAGGGGTCTCCTCGATCCTCGAGAAACGCCGCCCCAATTTCGCCTGATTCAATTACCCCGTATTTCCCTGCTCCGCGGCCCCCCGTTCGCAATCCATCTCCGATCAGATCCAACCCCAGTTCCGGTGGCTGCTGCTCACCCTCGATAATCTGCAGCGCCTGGGCCAGAACCCCGTCTCACAATGAAGCGACTCATGCGTCTGCAAAACGATCGATATTGGGACACACTGTCCGAGCCACAGCATTTCGCCAGGCACCAGTGTCTGGAAACTTGTGTCGACCCGCTGTCCCAAAACCAAGGAACTGGAACCAGGCGCAGCGACGATGTGCTCCGGTCGACCACAACGCCCATCAGGAGCCCGGCGCGAACTGCCGCCAGCTTTTTCTTTCCGCCACCCGACAGCGATCGGCCTCGGTGAGCCGACAGTCCATTCCGGAGGCTGGAGGTCCACTCCGACCTGAGTTGGACCTCCTTAGTGCCCGACGACTCAGATCGACCTAGACAGATAATCGCAGCTCAACGCTTCAATTGGAGAACCACTGATTCCATCTCGTGGCGCCGAATCCGAAAACAGCCGAGAACTTTGATCATGGAACCTGCTGAGCTGGGCAAACGTAGAGCCCAGATTGGCTACGGATCTTCGTGAAGCGCGACCTGGAAGTCCGGAATCAGGCCGGGCTAGTGCCCCGATCACAGCGAGCACAACCTTGTGACCAGCAGATTCGAGCTTGCAGTTGACCAGAACGGGGTCAGGAGGTCCAACTCAGGTCCGATATCCGGACCTTATGACAAGCTATATCCTCCCGGCCGTTAGTTGAGCGGCAGATCGGCGCTCGCAGAGTGCAGCCCCGAATAGACCGACACCACTATGGGGGTATCGATCTACTCGGGACTGGGCCGGTGCACTGTTCGCTAACGAGGTGCCATGCGGATGGCTGCATCCATGCGGATGGTTTCTCCGTTGAGGTAGTCGTGCTCGACGATGAACGCGGCCAGATCGGCGAACTCCTCTGGCATGCCGAGTCGCTGAGGGAACGGGATGCCAGCGGTCAGGGTCGCGATGAAATCGTCGCTCACCCCGGCGAACATCGGGGTCTCGATGGTGCCCGGCGAGATGCTCACCACCCTAATTCCACTGCTGGCAAGGTCACGAGCCGCGGAGATCGTCATCGCGTGCACGCCACCTTTGGAGGCAGCGTAGGCGACCTGGCCGACCTGCCCTTCGAATGCCGCCGCGGAGGCGGTGTTGATGATGACTCCTCGCTGCCCGTCTTCGTCGACCGGGTCTGCTTGCCGCATTCGATCGGCGGCCAGCCGCATCACGTTGAATGTCCCGACAAGGTTGATATCAAGGATGCGCCTGTACAGCTCAAGGTCGTGCGGGCCGTCCTTTCCGAGGATTCGTCCGACCCAACCTACGCCCGCACAGTTGACCGCCGCGCGAATGGGCGCCGAGGCGATACTGAGCGCTGCAGTAACCTCAGACTCCGAAGTCACATCGGCTTCGACAAGGCGAACACCCCTGACGGCGTCCGCCTTGTCGATCGATTCGGGGAGGTCGATGCCAATCACTTCTGAGCCGGCCTCTGCGAATTTGCGGGCGGTCGCGGCTCCGAGCCCCGATGCGGCACCGGTCACCACCACCGAGCCAGTTGAAATGTCCACTTGATTTTCCTTTTCTTCTTGTCTGGCAGGATCCGCCGGTCGCACGTAAAAGGTCAGAGCGAGCGGGCGATGAGTTCCTTCATGATTTCGTTGGTTCCGCCGTAGATCTTTTGGACGCGGGCCGCCGCGTACATTTGGGCAATCGGGTACTCCATCATGTAGCCGTACCCGCCGAACAGCTGGAGACAGCGGTCGACGATTTCGCACTGCTTCTCGGAACCCCAGAGTTTGATGATTGACCCCACCGACGCGTCGAGAGCGCCTTCAATGCAGCGTTCGATTCCGTAGTCGACCAGCGCTCGCCCGGCGAGCACGTCGGCTTTGCATTCTGCGAGCTCGAACTTGGTGTTTTGGAAGTTCAGGATCGGCTCGCCGAAGGCCTGACGCTCCTTGACGTAGGCGATCGTTTCCAGCACGGCGGCTTCGGCCATCGCTAGGCCGCTGATGCCGATGAGAAGCCGCTCGCGGGGCAGCTGGTCCATCAGCTGGCCGAAGCCCTTCCCTTCTTCTCCACCCAGCAGGTTTTTCACCGGTACACGCATGTCGGTGAAGGAGAGCTCTCGGGTGTCCTGCCCATGCTGGCCAATTTTCGCTAGGACCCGACCGCGCTGAAAGCCCGGCAGATCCTTGGTTTCCGCCACGATCAGGCTGATGCCCTTGCCCCGGGCCGCGGGGTCGGTCTTCGCCACGATGATCACTAGGTCGCAGTGGGTGCCGTTGGAGATGAAGGTCTTGTTGCCGTTGATGACGTAGTGATCCTCATCGCGGATCGCAGTGGTCCGGATGGCCTGTAGGTCCGATCCCGTCCCCGGCTCGGTCATCGCGATGGCCACCACCAGATCGCCGGACACCGTGCCCGGCAGCCACCGTCTCTTCTGTTCCTCGGTTCCGTAGGTCGACAGGTAGTGGACGCAGATCGACGAGTGGATTGAGTACCCGAAAGCGGTGTCTCCGGCTTTAGCCAGCTCGTGGAAGACGGCGGCTTCGTGCCCGAAGTCGCCTCCAGCTCCCCCGTATTGTTCTTCGACTTCGGGGGCCAGGAGCCCGGCGGCTCCGGTCTTGTTCCAGAAGTCGCGGTCGACGCAGTGCTGTTCGGCCCACTTCTCCTGGTACGGGGTGGCTTCGCGGGTGAAGAATTCTCGCGCGTGCTCGCGAATAAGTCTGTGGCTTTCGGTCTCCCACGAGGGGCGGTAGTCCGGGAAGAGTTCAGTCATGTTGAGGCACCTTTCTGTGAGAAGGCCGGCCGGCGCTTTTCCAGGAATGCCTGCTGACCTTCGTAACTGTCGGGGGACAGAATCGCGACGTGGAAGTTTCGCTTCTCGTGCTCAAGTCCCTGTGCGAGCCCAGTGTCCAGTGCGGCTAGGGCCGCATTCTTGGCAAGGGCGATCGCTGTGGGCGAATTTTCCGAGATCGTGTGGCCGAGTTTGAGAGCGGCCTCAAGTGCTTGACCCTCGGCGCACAGGGTCGAGACCAGGCCCATCTTGAGAGCATCGTCGGTAGTGATCGGGGCCCCGGTGAGCAGCATCTGCATGGCTGCGGCCTTGCCCACCGAGCGGATCAGGTTCTGCGTTCCGCCGGCGCCGGGGATCACGCCGAGTTTGACCTCGGGTAGTCCAAACTTCGCGGACTCGGCCGCGACGACGATGTCGCATGCCAGCGCCAGCTCGCACCCACCGCCGAGCGCGTATCCCTCGACGGCCGCTATTACCGGCTTGGGGAAGCTGGACAGCTCATCCCAGAAGAGTTGCCCGCAGCTTGACCGGTCGCCGACGAGGGGTGCCGTCCGGAAGTTGTCGAAGGCACTGATGTCGGCCCCCGCGCAGAAGTTGCCACCCTGGCCGGTGACGACGACCGCGCGTACGAACTCCTGCTGGGCGGCCTGCGCAAGGGCGAGTCGAAGATCCTCCATGAGTTCGGCGTTCAGGGCGTTCTTCGCACGAGGCCTGCTCAGGGTCAACACTAGAACCGCATCGACCTGTGATCGCTCGACCAATGACTGCGTGGGCACACGCTCACACCCTCTCGATGATCGTGGTGTTTGCGGTGCCCGTCGCTTCGCAGATGGTCTGCAGACCAAAGCGTGTATCGGTGCGCTCGAGTTCATTGAGTAGATCGGTCAGCATGCGCGCTCCCGTCGAGCCGAGGGGGTGCCCGAGGGCTACCGATCCCCCATTGACGTTCAGTTTGTCGGCGCTGACGCCGAACTCCTGCTGGAACATCAGCGGGACGCCGGCGAACGCCTCATTCACCTCGAACAGGTCGATGTCCTCGATCCCGAGCCCGGAGCTCGCGAGAGCCTTGCGGGTGGATTCGAGGATCGCAGTGAACTGGATGATCGGGTCGGACGCCGCCACCGACAACGCACGGAACCGTGCACGGGGAACAAGACCGTGGCGCTCTGCGAACTCCCGGTCTGCGATGAGCAAGGCTGCCGCTCCGTCGCTGAGCTGCGACGAGTTAGCTGCGGTCGTCTTGCCGCCCTCGGAGAACGCGGGCTGGAGGGAGGCCATCTTCTCGCGATCCGGGTGCTCGCGAATCCCCTCATCAGCGGTGACAGTTTCAGAGGACGGGTTCTCGGGATCCTCGGTCAGAGGCACCATCTGGGCACTGAATCGCCCCGCTGCCGTGGCCGCCGCCGCACGAAGGTGACTACGCTCGCTGAATGCGTCGAGATCCTCACGGGAGATGTCGAACTTGTCGTTCATCAGATCGGAGGACGGGCCTTGGGGGATCAACCCGTTGTTGTAGCGCGCGAGTTCGCGCGGGCTGTAGTGCGGACCAAGCGGTGCTCCCGGTTGAAACGCCGCAGTTAGCGGCACCTGCGACATCGACTCGACTCCGCAGGCGATCACAAGATTCTGCGAGCCCGCCATCACCGCTTGCGCGGCGAAGCTGACTGCCTGCTGACCGGATCCGCATTGACGGTCGATAGTGACCGCGGGAACCGATTCGGGCAGTCCGGCTGCCAGGACGGCGTGCCGGCCGAGGTTGGAGGACTGGACATCGTGCTGCAGGACGCAGCCGGTGATCACGTCGTCGATGAGCGACGGGTCCGACAGGCCCGACCTGTCGACGAGCGTGGCCAACGTCTGGCCTAGCAGGTCCACGGGATGCCACTTGCTTAGAGCCCCTCCTCGGCGCCCCACCGGCGTTCGTACTGCGCCGACGATGACTGCTTCGCGTTCGTTCATGATTTCTGCTCCTTGGGATGGATCAGGTGTGGATGAGGAAGGACGGTCAGTGGTGCGGGACGAGTGTTGTGGACACCTCTGCAATCGGGACATCGAGCTGATCGGCGATAGCCAGCCATTCCCCCACCGGTCGCTGGATGAAAAGCCCCGCGAGGTTCTCCCGAACGGCCTCGGTGCCAAACTCGGCGCTGAAAGCTGCCCAGAAGTGGGGTTCGATCATTGCGATCGCCACGTGCCCGTCACTGGTGGCGTAGATGCCGTAACGCGGATCGGCCCCGCCGAGCGGGCAACCGGGTCCGGTGAGACCGTGGAGGGTTGGAGCAGCGGCGCGTTTAGCTGCGTTGTCCAGGACAACTCGGTGGCGTCTTCCGGGGCGCCCCTTGGACACCTCCAGCACGCCGATCAGAGCCGCGGAGACTGTTTCTTCCCCGCCAAGCACGTCGACCACAGGTACGCGCGGCACCATTGTCGGCTCGAGGGTGCCGTACGCGGCTTGGTAGGTGAGATCGTGGCCTGCGCGTTCCGAGTTGGCACCGTCGTAGCCGATGATCTCGATGTGCGTCAACGTCGGATGGCGCTCGACGGCGTTGTCCAGGCCGAGGCGGCAGAGCGCCGCTGGGCGCATTGCCGTGATGAACACATCGGACGAAGCCAGTAGGTCCTCGAGGTCCTGTCTGCCGTCGTCGTTCTTGAGGTCGACGGTCCGGATGTCCTGTCCCACGCTCAGCTTGCGGAATAGCTCCGGGGCGACGTGATGCAGAGGATCGCCGGACGGCGGTTCGATCTTGATCACCGTCGCGCCCATCGCAGTCAGCCGTTCAGCAGCGTAGGGGCCAGGCAGGTTCACCGCGAGCGAGACGATCACTACGCCGTCAAGTGGGCCGGTCATCCCAACTCCTTCGTTAGACTCCACACTCTCATCGTACGTATGGATTGGAAACTATCCAATCGGACAGCCTCTTGTCTAGGTGCATGGTCGCTTAGACTAGGTGGGCACATTGACAGTGATTGGGGACCGCTATGACGACCAGGAGCGCCGATCGGGCGGTCGATGACCGGGATCTCACCGCAAAGGCGCGGATTCGCAACGCCGCGCTGGCCCTCTTCGCCGAGAATGGACCGGATGCGGTGTCTTTGCGGTCCGTCGGGGCTGCTGCAGGCGTGGCACATGGCCTGGTGGTGCACCACTACCAAACCAAGAACGGCTTACAAGAGGCGGTCGAGCAGTACATCATCGATCGATTCGCCCACGCACTTGGCGAAGTGCCGGCGGATCTAACCGCCGCGGAGGTGGCCCGGCTTCGGGACGCGCAGGTTAACGAAATGCTCCGCGCGCAGCCGGCCATTGTCGACTACATGCGCCGGGCGCTTCTCACCCCGGCTTCGAACAGCAGCTTCGCGGACAAGCTCATTGAGCTGACAGTCCCCAGGGTCCGAGAGCTTCGCGCAGCGAGCGTCGCGAGCGTCGAGAAACCGGAATGCGTGCAAGTCACCGAGCTTCTCGTCCGATACCTAGGGACCCTGTTCCTCAACCCCATGGTGGACAAGTTCTGGGGCTCGCTCGAGCGCATGGAGCTGGACGTCCCTGCGGACAGTTCCGAGATCGAGAAGCCAATAATCGATGTCCGCATCCGCCGAGCAAACGGGGCGCCGTCCACCTGACGACGCCCCGTCGACGCATCAATTGCTATCGAACTGTGCCCGGATGCGCTTCTTGTCCAGCTTGCCGACGCTCGTGCGCGGCAGACTCGCTACGAAGTGGATTTCATCGGGGAATTGCCACTCGGCGAACTTTCCCTGCAGTTCCTCCAGGATATCTTCCGCTGTCGCAGTGGAACCCGGATGCAGGACGACCAGCGCCGCCGGCCGTTCCTGCCACTTCGGGTCGTCAACGGCGACGACGGCCGCCTCCACCACATCGGGGTGAGCCGTGAGGGCGTTTTCCATGTCGATCGAGGAAATCCACTCCCCGCCACTTTTGATCACGTCCTTGAGCCGATCGGTCAGCTTGAGGTAGCCGTTCGGCAGCATCTTGCCGATGTCTCCGGTGCGCCAGTACCCATCGGTGAAGTTGCCTGCGGCCACCGCTTCGTCCATCCCGAAGTATCCCGTGGCAATCCCGGGACCTCGTACCCAGATCTCCCCGACCGAGGTTCCGTCATGCGGGAGGTCGTTACCCGCTTCGTCGACGATGCGGATGTCCAGACCCGGAAGTGGCAGACCCTGACACCGCTTGAGGTCCCACTGCTCGTCTTCCGACAGAGTGCAAGCTAGCGAGTGCTTGAGCCGATTAACAGAGATCAACGCGGTCGTTTCGGTGGCGCCATAACCGTGGATGACCTCTGCTCCGCATTCCTCGTACAGACCGCGCATCAGCGACAGGGGGGGTTCGGTTGCACCAGACAACATGCGAACCGAACTAAAGTCCGGTTTTTCGTCGCGGCCACGGATCAGATCAAGCATCGGCTGGTAGATGGCAGGCGCGCCGTTAGCGACCGTGACCTGCTCCTCAGTCATCGCGTCGACAAGGATTGAGGTGTCAGCCGCCTGGTACCTGCCGGGAATCACTACTTTCGCGCCCACGTACACCGCCGCTTGCGGCAGCCCCCAACTCAGACCATGAAACATCGGGGTAATGATCATCGCGGTGTCCCGGTTGGACATCCCCATCAGGTTTGCGAAGGTCAGCGCGTGGAGATACACGGATCGATGGGAGTAGAACACCCCCTTGGGACGGCCGGTGGTGCCGGTGGTGTAGCAGGCGCTGTATGTACTGGTCTCGTCGATCATCGGCCAGTCGAATGTCGGCCGCGCATCCGCAAGTCGGTCCTCCAGAAAGATCGGGGATGGCAGCGTCGTATAGATATCGTGACCTGGTCGGTCGCTCATGACGACCCACTGACGCACGTTCGGGGAGAGATCGACGATCGACTCAGCTACCGAAAGAAGCGACTCGTCCACCAGGACCACCGTGGCACCACTGTGGTCGACTACGTAGCCCAGGTCCGAGGGAGAAAGACGCAGGTTCATCTGCAGCAGCGCGGCACCGGTGGCGGGAACGGACCAGTAAAGCTCGAAGTGACGCTTGCTGTTCCAATCGAGCACCCCCACGACGTCGCCTGGCGCCACTCCGATCTCCTGCAGGAATGCGGCTTGCGCCTCGACCCGCTTCATACAGTCGTCGAAGGTGTAGCGGTCCCAGCCACCGTCCGCGGACCTGTACACAATCTCCTGCTCTCCGTGAGTGCGGACGGTATGACGGAAAAGCGTTGTGACGTTGAGCTGGAAGTCGTCCCCGCTGGTGGAAGCGTGGCCTCGCAGAACCTGTGAACTCAAAGTGGTCTCCTCTTCGTTGACGTCGATGTTCGCGACGAGATCTAGAGCGGTCATTTCGGCAGCTCGGCCCTACTTGTCTCCTTCATGGTCGCGATGCAGATCAGCGAGACCACTGCCAGGACCGCAAGGTAGATCCCCACCCAGACGGTGAGGTCGCGGTCGATTAGCCAGGTGACGAAGTACGGGGCAGTGCCGCCAAAAACGGCGACTGTCATGGCGTACGGGAACCCGATGCCCGTCGCCCTGATACGGGCAGGGAAAAGCTCCACCATCACTGCCGCGGACGTCGCGGTCCAGCCAGCCAACAGCGTGAAGCCCAGAAGCTGCACCACCAAGAGGGAGACGAAACTGTTGCCGACGAAGTTGAGCATCGGGATGACAGCGAGCGCGAACCCCCCAGCGAAGGCGATCAGCACTGGCTTACGCCCGAACCGATCCGAGATCGAACCCACTATCGGCTGAATCGCGATGAAGTACGCCAGCGCGATGGCACTAACGAGGTACCCCTGGGAGAGGTCGAATCCGGTGGTCAACTTGGCATAGGTCGGCAGGAACGAGGTCCACATGTAGTAGATAGCGGCTGCCGCGAGATTGAGACCAACGATGGTCAAACACTCTCGAGGGTGCGAGCGCAGGAAGTCGAACATGCGGGGTCGCGCGGCCGCCGAGGGCTCGGCGGAGGTCGGCTCCGGCTCAAGGACGTGCGTCTCGTGCGCGTATTTGCGGATCAGGAATCCCACGACGCTTGCGAAGCCGCCGAAGATGAAGACCAGGCGCCACGCCCAGTCACGCATGGCGTCCTCCCCTAGGCCGAACAACAGCGCGGAAATAACTCCGATGGCCAGCAAATTGCCCAGCAGCGCCCCGACGTAGAGGAAGCTCGAGAAGAATCCACGCTTTCCGCTTGGCGCAGACTCGACCATGAACGTGGCTGCGGCGGTGTATTCACCGCCGGTGGACAAACCCTGCAGCAGCCGCGCGAGCACCAAAAGGACCGGCGCGAGCACTCCGATCGACTCGTAGGTTGGCGCGAGACCAATAACCAGACTGCCGATACCCATGAGCACGATCGTCAGAGACAGGGCCCGCTTGCGGCCGTACAGGTCGGCCAGATAGCCAATGAACAGCCCACCGATCGGTCGCATGAAGAAGCCCACGGCGAAAACGCCCAGTGTGGCGAGAAGAGGAACGAGGGAGTTCTCCGAGGTGCTCGGGAAGAAGTGGACCGAGAAGAACACTGCCGCCATTGAGTAGACAGCCCAGTCGTACCACTCGACCACGTTTCCGACCGCAGCGGCGATCAGCTGACGGCGGCTACTGAACGGCTTCTGCACCGCGGGTTGCTCTCCGGAAGCGGTGGACGCAGCCTCAGAGCGGGCGGCAGTTGTTGGGGGTTCCATGCTTGCCTTTCCTCCCGCGTGGCCACGGGCAGTTTCAGTAGATAAACGGAGCTTTCATATGTGGCGCACGCCACTCTATCCGAACGTAGCGGAAACTATCCACTTGGACAAGAGGGAGGCCTGGCCAGCTTCGCAGCGCACACACCTGCGCCAATGCGCCACGCTGTACCCTAGGATCACTTACTGTCCATCTGGACAGTGTTGGCCATAGGCGCTTGCCGCAATCCCACATAAGGAGCAAGGAATGTCTCAGTCCGCCCCGTCGGCCGACTCCTACCCCTCGTACCGACGGCTGAAGCTAGCCATGAGTGGCGCAGTTGCGACGGTGACCCTGAGTAATCCCGAACATCGAAATGCCGTGGACGGCGTGATGCACGAGGAGATCGTGGATGTCTTCCGGCGCCTGCACTCAGATGGGTCGGTTCGCGTGGTCGTTGTCACCGGCGACCCGGAGGGGCGGACGTTCTCAGCCGGCGGCTACCACCCGTGGGTCGCCGAAAAGGCCGGCACGGGTGAAGGTTTCGAAGAGATCCTTCGTGTCGGGATCGACCTGGTGCGCTCGATCATCTCCATCAGACAGCCGATTATCGGCATGATCAACGGCCCAGCGGTCGGCTTGGGCGCCACAATCGCCCTACTCGGTGACATCAGCTACATCGACGAAGCGACCTTCATCTCTGATCCGCACGTCGGCGTTGGAGTGGTGGCCGGCGACGGAGGGGCCGCTATGTGGCCACTGCTGATCGGGCCGAGCCGCGCCAAAGAATTCTTGATGACTGGCGACCGGATCGACGGTGCTCGGGCCGCGGAGATGGGGCTTATTAACCACGCCGTGCCCGCCGGAGAGCTCGAGTCAAGCGTTGCCGCCATGGCAGAGCGACTTGCGACCGGTCCACGGCTTGCGATCGAGTTCACCAAGGCGTCTGTGAACCTGCTCGTCCGACAGACGATAGAGAGCGTACTCACCGCATCAATCGCCTTGGAGGGGCTGACGTTCCACACCCGGGACCACCGCGAGGCAGTACGGGCGTTCGCCTCTAAAGAGACCCCTCACTACGACGCCTGACGTCCCAACACAAGCTGCAAGACCAATACCGACGCACTGGGAGCGACATTGATGGTGACAGACCCCGATTTCGACCTGTACCGCCCGGCGGAGGAGCACGAGGAGCTCCGGGCCGCCATCCGTGCCCTGGCGGAGAAGGAGATCGCGCCGCACGCCGCGGACGTCGACGAGCAGGAGCGGTTCCCGCAGGAGGCGCTCGACGCGCTCAACGCCTCGGGCTTCAACGCGATCCACGTCCCGGACGAGTACGGCGGCCAGGGCGCGGACTCGGTCGCGGCCTGCATCGTGATCGAGGAGGTCGCCCGCGTCTGCGGTTCGTCCTCGCTCATCCCCGCGGTGAACAAGCTCGGCACCATGGGCCTGATCCTCGCCGGCGGCGAGGAGCTCAAGCAGAAGGTCCTGCCCGAGATCGCCGGCGGCAAGATGGCCTCCTACGCGCTGTCCGAGCGTGAGGCCGGCTCGGATGCCGCCGCGATGCGCACGCGCGCCAAGGACGACGGCGACGACTGGATCCTCAACGGCTCCAAGGCGTGGATCACCAACGGCGGCAAGTCCACCTGGTACACCGTCATGGCCGTGACCGACCCGGACAAGGGTGCCGGCGGCATCTCGGCGTTCATGGTCAACGCCGAGGACGAGGGCTTCGGCGTGTCCAAGACCGAGAAGAAGCTCGGCATCAAGGGCTCGCCCACCGCCGAGCTGTACTTCGAGAACGTCCGTATCCCGGGTGATCGGATCATCGGCGAGCCGGGCACCGGCTTCAAGACGGCGCTGCAGACCCTGGACCACACCCGTCCGACGATCGGCGCGCAGGCCGTGGGCATCGCCCAGGGTGCGCTGGACGCGGCGATCGCCTACACCAAGGAGCGCAAGCAGTTCGGCAAGTCGATCTCGGACTTCCAGAACACCCAGTTCATGCTCGCCGACATGGCGATGAAGGTGCAGGCCGCGCGTCTGATGGTCTACACCGCCGCCGCCAACGCCGAGCGCGGCTCCGCGCCCGGTGGCGAGAAGCTGGGCTTCATGGCCGCGGCGTCCAAGACCTTCGCCTCGGACGTGGCCATGGAGGTCACCACCAACGCCGTGCAGCTGTTCGGCGGCGCCGGTTACACCCGTGACTTCCCGGTCGAGCGCATGATGCGCGACGCCAAGATCACCCAGATCTACGAGGGCACCAACCAGGTCTGCCGCATGGTCATGGCCCGCCAGATCATTGATAACCGATGAACAGTGACCAAAGTAGCGAAGGGCACCCCCGTGTACCACGAAGAGCTTCCATGCCGCGAGTAGTCACAACAACGACCATCACTCTGATCCTCGCCACAGCAATTCTGTTTTCAGCCTTCGCTACCACCTACAACTAAGACTTCAGGAGCTCCGACCACTATCCGACCGACTCTGCTCCGCGAAACACCTACCCGGCGGCATGCGGATCTGGATTTCGATGTCGCAATTGACGATCCCGTATCGGGACACGGCTCGGAGCGGGCTCGGCAGCGTCCCGACCTAGGCTGAGTGTCTCGTAGACGTGTCGCACTAGCGATACCCGGGAAGCGCGACTAAATGCGTCACACGAGCCCGCCGAACTCACCGTCAACCCACTCAACGTGTGACGCTTATGCCCCGGTGTCGGAGATGGCAACTAGATTCAGGTCATGCTGCGTCGTCTTGATATTGAGGCCCCTTGGCGGTCGCTTGATAGTGGTTTCTGGCCTGAGCACCTTCCAGCCGGATGTAAGACGGTCATCTACGGCCACAATGGCAGCGGGAAGTCGACCTTGTCGGAGTTGCTTCTAAGCCTTGCCGACGGATCGTCGGCGACAAACGTCGTGTGGGAAGACGGCCACATGAAACGAACCAAGGTCAGGGCGGGTGGTTCAAGCCCCTCTCCGGCCATGGCGGTCTTCACTCGCAAGTGGGTCGAGGCGAACCTGTCGGCGTTCCTCGATGGCGCCAACGCCGCAGCGATTGTGACACTAGGTCGCGAGGCCATCGACGCCAAGGAAGAGGAGGAGCGTCTGGTTAGTGAGATCAGGACGCTCCACGAGCAGGCGGACGAAGCAGAAGAGCAGCGCAGCACTGCCGCCGCCGAAGTAGATGCGTTGGTTCGCAACGTGCAAGAACAGATCGTTTCCCAATTAAGGACGTTCGACCACGCCCACTTCACGAAGAACCGCTACAGCTCGCCCAAGGTCCAAGAGGCGCTACGTTCGTTTCAAGACGAGTTCCCAAACAGCGACGCCCACGCCGAGGCGTTGAAGCGACTCGCCGAAGGCGCGCCCGCCCCGGTTGATGCCCTCCGTCCACCTCCCAACGATACTGCCGCGAGGCTTGATGGCCTGGCGGAGCTTCTCGCGGAGACGCCGACGCGGGTGGCAATCGCTGCGCTCGACGGAAACCCCGAAGCCCAGGCGTGGGTCGAGCATGGGCTCACGCTGCACGAAGGAAGCGACCGCTGCCACTTCTGCGACGGCGAATATACGAGTGAGCGGCGAGCGCAGCTTGCTCGTCATTTTGATGAAAGTTGGCTCCAGATCCGCGGTAAGGCTAAAGACCTGCTCGGGACCGTAACGCGCGAAAAGCAATCACTTGATGACTGGCTTGTCGCGTTGCCGGCGGCCCCGAGGCTCACCGGTGAGCTTCAGTCAGCGCATGAGCAAGCCCTCAAGCAGGTTAGAGACGCTATCGACATTCGTCTCACTGCCCTTGATTCCTTGGAGTCAGCAATTGAGGTCAAGGCCACCGATCCCAGCGCAACACCGGCGGTGCCAGACTGGTCCGCGCTCGCCACGCCGCTGCCCACCGCGACACTTGTTCAGACGATCAGCGAACACAATGATCAGGCGCGTCGCCATGAAGAGCTGACAGATGAGCGAAAGCGGACCGTCCTCAGCCACCTCATCGGTGCGCAGAGCACGGAATTCCGGACGCTTGAGCAGCAAGTCAAGGACCTCGCCGACAAGAGTGGGGCGAGCAGGCAGGCGGCGGCGCTGGCCGAGCGAAGTCTGGACGAGGTCCGCAAATCGAAGTTCGCAACCAAGCCCATGGCTGACACGCTCACCCGCGATCTTGCACGTGTCTACGGCAAGGATCACCTCAGCGTGACGGTCACCGACGACGGAAAGTCGTACTGGTGCCGACGCGGCGATCAGCCCGGTACCGACCTAAGCGAGGGAGAACGCACCACCCTCTCGCTGCTCTACTTTCTACGGAAACTCGAGGACGAGCAGCAACCTGGTGGTGAGGCGTCTCAGCGGATCGTGGTCATCGATGACCCATCGAGCTCACTAGACCGGGAAGCCCTGTTTGCCACACACCAATGGCTCATCGACACGCTCAGCGGGGTCGGTCAGTACATCGTGCTGACACACGATTTCAGCCTGCTCCGGCTCTTCCTCAAGTCTCAGAACAACGCTTGGGGAAAGTCCATGAAACGAGTCGCCAAAGGCGAAGCCGACGAGGTGCGCTTCCCCAAAGTGTCGTTCTTGGAGATGTATGCGGCGTCGGCGGACGGTGAGCGTCGATCGAAGTTGGGCAAGCTCCCGCGGCTACTACTCAACAGCACTTCGGAGTATGCCTATCTCTTTGCCATGGTGATGGCCGGCGTGGCCGACTCCGAGGACCACGAGCGCCTCTTCCTGCTACCGAACGCAGCGCGAAGAGTTCTGGAAGTGTTCGCGAGCTACAAGGCGCCGCACCTATCTGACTTCTTGCCAGCGCTAGAGGCAATGGTGAAGGAGCAAGACGGCGAGCCATACCGCGATGTTTACGATTTCTGTAACCGCTTCTCCCACGGTGAAGGTAGCGAGACCGTGGACGTCCTTGACGCCCGCGCCGTTCATGGCCAAATACGACGATGCATGGAGTTCCTGCAGGCGGTAGACGCCGAGCATTTCCGACGCATGTGTAGGGCAACCGGTGCAGACCCGGCCATGTGCACCTAGCCCGACCGACGTCTACTTCGTATGTCGTTGGAGGGCGCGATACAACGTCGACCGCCCGACTTCCAGATCGCGGGCGATCGCTGACGGCCCCTCCCCCGCCTCGATGCGGGCACGGGCCTTGTCGATCTGCTCGTCAGTCAGGACGCGCTTGCGCCCCTTGTACTTGCCCTTCGCTTTGGCGATGGCGATGCCCTCGGCCTGGCGTTCACGGATGATGGCCCGCTCGAACTCGGCGAACGCCCCAAGCAGCGAGAGCATCAGATCCGCTCGCGGATCCTGGGCGCCGGCGGCGTAGGTGGCCCGCTCGTGGACGAACTCCACGCTCGCGCCCTTGGCGGTGATCTCGCCGACGATCTGCTTGAGGTCGACCAAGGATCGCGCGAGTCGGTCCATCGAGGCAACAACCAGCTCGTCACCATC
>Ga0114899_1000507_pt1 | contig 27476 bp, 41 predicted proteins | sample MalvireepMed_215_FD_83497 | JGI IMG/M metagenome (GOLD analysis project Ga0114899, IMG submission 83497) | Marine viral communities from the Global Malaspina Expedition - Malaspina viral metaG DeepMed_215 | ecosystem: Environmental > Aquatic > Marine > Oceanic | place: Mediterranean Sea...
CTCCATCGCGATCCTGGCCTTGGCGCGGTCGAACTCCACGGCATACATCGGGTCCGCGTATCCCTTTTTATCACCCATCGCTTCACCTCCAAAAAGAGGGACCAAGCATATTCGCGGCGCCGCCTGATCCCTCTACATCCGCAACGCTTTGCGTATTGGATCTCTATTCGATGTAACTCCCCCTGAAATTAGCTTCAAAGTATTCCTGGTACGACTCGGTTGCCGCCTGTATATCCTCGGCGGCCACTTTGTTGATGTCCGCTACATACGCATCCCATTCGTCAAACGATTTAGTTCCCACGATAAACTTGGCGCTCATCTCTTCGATGTACGTGCTGAGATCGACGTTCTCCTTGACCTCTCGGACCGTTGTGTCCTGCTCGAGGTCCAGCTTCCAAAACGGAAATGGCTGCTTAAATGGGACGATCAGTTCCTCGAAACTCCGAAAGTCCGCGTATATCGGATCGGTGTCAAACCTGGCTCCCGTGATCAAGTCCCGAAAATGCCGGGGCAAGCGCCCGACGTAGGTACCCAGCGCATCGCGCCTCTCTGCCGATTCCATCTCCGCCCACTTGCCGATGAACTCGCGGCTTCCGTCGGCGTTGACGATGTGCTGCTCACCTTCCACGCCATATTCTGAGATCACCGGGAACTCGTTGTCACCGAACAGGTAGTCGATCACCCGTATAGCGGCATCGACGTTGTTCCCGTTCTTGGCGAGGTACGTTCCCCACGAAATATTATTGTGATTCGCGTAGACGATGTTCCCGTACCACATATCACTTTTCGGGTACAGCATGACATGGTTGACGGCGTCCGGCGCACTCTCCTTCATATTCTGGACATATGACACGGCGCTGTGCGGCCACATGTGCTGCGACCCCAGCGTATTGTTATTCGCAATCATATTGTAACGCGGGGAATCCATGTTAAATATTCGAGGGTCAAAAAGGCCCTCCCCGTACATCTCTTTGATCCACTGCAACATTGCTTTGTATCGCTCGCTGGTCGGCACGAAGTATATTTCCCCGTTCTCGATTGCATAATTCACGTCATCGGACCATGCGCTGTAATTCATGCTCTTGATACCAAATGGACGGTACCAAAACCGTAGCCATCCCGTACCCGACATAAACGTCGTCCACCCAATCTCATCGGCGAACCCGTTACCGTTCGGATCTTGGGTCACAAACGCCCGCAGGATATCTGCGTATTCGTCTAAGGTTGCCGGATCTTCGTCGTACCCGAGCTTATCCATCCAATCCTTGCGAATGATCATCGTCCACAAAAGCGGCCGCGTCGAGCGCATCCGATGCAAAGAATAGATATTCCCGTCGGGTGCCGTTATGCCGGCAACGTAGGATTGTATCGCTACATCGTCTTCGGCGAACTTCGCCGCGGTAAGCGGCATCCGTCCAGCATCGATCAGATCACCAAACGGTATGATGACCCCAGCCTCATTCATCTCTCGCGGCGTCATCCCCTGGGGACGTGTCGTAAAGAGATCAGGAATCTCGCTGTCAGCCGCAATCATCAGGGATATCTGATCCGACAAGAAAGACTGCGGCTGTATCTGCCAATCGAACTTCACGTTCAGTTTCTTCTCGACGAACTCAATAACCGGCTGCTCGCCCAAAATGCTGTGCATCGCATTGTCGTTCTCCCAGGTGAGCACCGCCACCACATCTGGCGCCGCCGATCCCTCCTCTACCGCCGCCGAAGCGAACGCCAAAATGCTTGCGAAGATCACAAGCAAAACCATCAAAAACCAACGCGTCATACGCGCCTCCTGTATGCGTGGGTTGCACGCTATTTTTTATCTCGGCCGCGTTCAACGACCAAATCGCTACCGTAAAACCAATCAAAAACCCATAGGTCAACCTTGACCAATGCATCGGCCGCCTCTCTTTTTCTGATGGAGATGGCGGCGCCAATTTCTTGATTCAGGTATCGTGTTAATTCAGCTTCGTTCGTCCTATCACCGCATCTAACGCAATGCTCGCCATTTTTTCAGCATCGTGTATCTGTGCTTCCGTGAACCCGTCTCTCAAAACCTGTTCCAAAATGCCTCTCACGACTCCATCACCATCACGGATATTTACCATGGCAGCCACAATCATAATCTGTGCCGCCGCTAATCTATGATTCGGTGGTTTCTTCATTAATCCCTCGATCATCCCGATAGAAGATCCGCACCAACTCGCCGGCCTCCTCGTGTCTGACCACCAGCGTCCCGGCGTGCGCGTTATTCACAAACACGTCGAGGTGTGTATGCGCTCCCCGTTCCCGGTAATTTATGAAGGTAATATTCCCTCGGTATTCTTTCACGTGACCTCCAGAAAGGCGCTCGGGTAAACACGATGGAGGCCGTAGACAAAACCCAAGCGCCCATCAAGAGGCCCCGGCACTGACAAAACGTCATCGGCGTAACCGAGAGCGGTTCCTCATGGCACCGGGACCAAGACCCCGGGTACTTCTGGTACGCAGAGCGCGACTCGTTGCCCAGACCCTTCCCGTGACCCGGACTCCAGCGATGACCCCGAAGGGTGCGAGATCCCGCCTGCACCGCTGAACATCCATATTTCATTATCGGCAGATTCACCGGGAACTCAAATACTCTCGCTCTCTTGCGCGCGCTTCCCTGTTCGATTCGTGCGGCCCGACACTTTCGTCAACCTCTTCTCGATCGAGCCGGTTCGGCGTCAGTACCAGCCGCCCCCCGTCGACGTATGCCCACAATTCGTCGCCCACGTTCAAGCCCATCGTATGAACATAGTGCTTCGGAAGGCTCACCAGCATCGTTCTGTCGCCTTTTTTCTGTATCCGATACGGTCGATTGATCTCTGTCACGCTTCCTCCTCACTGCTACTCAGCGCCTTATGCAATCCGTCGATCGCCTCCATCAGCATGGTAAGCACCTCGTTCTGTCTCTCAAGTCCATCCATGATGATCTTGTTGACATGCGATTGATTCGCAACAATCAACTCGACGCCCTTTCTTGTGGCGAACTGAGATCTGGTTTCTATCCCGAATTCGGAAATTACGTCACCCACACAAAACCTCCTATATGGTGCCATAACGGCTCTCTGCCGCTGCGCGGTCTAATCATACCAGGTACCCCGAGAAAGTCGCACACCGTCAATCCTCGGCAGACTTTTCTTCGGTCTCCTGGAACTCAATACTATTGTCGCTTGATTTGTACTTTTCGATCTCATCCGACCAACATTTCTGCTGAAACGGGCAAGATAGGCAGCGAAAGTGTGTATGGTAATCTTGTTTGTTCTTGACGAATACCTTTCTGATCTCTCCGTTCTTGATCGCAGCCTGGAAATCCCTGGGTGGCAACTCGTCCCGATCCAGAAATCCCTCGAGCCGGATCAGTCGTTGCTTCAGGATCTCGAAATCCAATTTGGTCGGTCGTCCGTTGATGAAAATCGTGAAGTCTTTGTCAGATCCTTCCTCGAAAATCCCGAGCTTCTCCACTAAGAACGCCGTCCGGTAGCTGGAGTCCCGAGCCACGTACACTATGTAAAATCGGTCGAGGTTCTCCAGGGTCATGTACATCGTAACCTGCTCGCAATGCGTCTGATCCGGATATCCCTGTTTCTTTGTCTTCGCGATCCCGTAACCGAAAGACGACTTGACCTCCAGGCCGGCGCGGCCCTTCTCGTCTGAGATGATCCCGTCGAGCTCGTATGAGATCTTGTGCTTCATGCCCTCGATGTTCTTCTTGCCCTTGATCTTCCGCGCAATCGGAATGCCGGCGCCAGTGAGAAACTCAGCGACGAAATCCTCGACCGCGTTCCCGAGCGCGAACTTCCATTCCAGCGTCGGGTTCGTCCCGCCTTCGCGCGGCTCTCCACGCCACTTCCAAAAGAGTTGCCTGGTACAATTAGAAATATCACTCGGCCAGTGGTCGGTCCTCGCCCTGCCCCCCTCGGAGCGCTTGGTAAGAAATTCATCCATGGCCGAGATCAGGTTCATACTCCTCCCTGCTCCAGAATCGATTGTGCGCCGTCCATCGCGAGATTCAGCCCTGCTATCATTTCATCCGGGTCGAACAGATATCCTTGGAAATCACGATCCACTTTTTCATCTCCATCCGGTTGCTCTTCCCGGCGAACCACTCATCCGGCACCCCGTCGATGACCGAAAATAAATTGAACAGCATCGAACATGCGCGAATCTTCGGCGTCGCTGCCTTAAGATTTTCTTCAAGATTTTTCATATACCCTCCCATCGGTCCCGCGCCGCGGTAACTTTACCCGCCAATATCGGATATTCGTGGATCGTCCAGTCCCACCCGTGGTCATGCTGTTGCGCGTGAACTCGCGGGCTCAAGTGTACCAGGTTCCAAACCTCCCTCGGTCCCCCGGCGCCGTCCGATACGATGTGCGCGATATGCCCGCCGCCATGTCCAAGGAATCCCGTCGTGGCCTCGCACCATGGCGTTCTCGACTTGTAGTCTTCGACATCCTTGTAGTCGTCCGCCAGCGGATCGCCGATCTTCGATCGCCACTGGACCCATTCTATCATGAAATTGCGGCACTGTTCCGAATGCCCCAAACTCACGCCCATGTACGACAGCTCGCGAAAGTCGGCCTCCACCAGCCGCGACATCTGAAGCGTGTCCATGTCCTTCGAGCGCATATATACCCGCTCATCCGGCCGGCGCGGGTTCACTACCTGATTCCCTTCATCGTCCGTCAGGTCTGGCGAGTACAATCTCAATTGCTCATCGTGGAAGGTTTCGGTCAGCTTGTCGTTCCCTTCTTGGGTGAATGACATGATCCGGCACAGCGCCCAGTGCAATCGGTTCTGATCCAACGACCGCTTGTCTCGCCAGAGCTTGACGATCACCCGATAAGTTCGCGGGCTCGCAGCCTTTCTCTCGTCGACGAATAACCGTTCGAGCTCCACCGCCTGTTCCTGATCGCCAACAAGCACCAGCCGATTCTTGCCGCCGTGCTTCCCGACTGCCGGCTCACCTTCCCCGTTGTATGCGATCTCCGCTTTGACTTCATACACGTGCGGCCTTCTTTGCATCCCCGATCACCCGGTTCAAGCTCTCGATGTCCGGCGTGTCGCGTCCTCTCTTCAGCCACATCTCCGATGCACGCGCAGTCATCTTCCCGTCTTTCACCCATCCATCAAGGGCCGCCCTGAATTGCATACCGATCGATTTCCAATCGTCCGAATGATTGACCGTTCTCGGCTCCTCATCGTGGAAGTCGAACCCGCCAAACTGATTCAGAATGATTTGGTTGACAATCGGTAGACCAATCCTGGCCTCGATGGCTCTTTTCATCCCCCGGGTCTCGGCGCGCGCTTGGGCGAAGTGGAAAGACTTATCCTTCCCGCTCTTGATCTCCGACATCGAGCAGCCGCCCGTGGCCTGTACTCCCCCGACATCCACCGTGATCGATATGTGCAGGTCGCTTCCCTGCTGGATAAATTGCTTGTCGAGAATCTTGCTCGTCACCTGAAAGCACACCATCGCCTTGAGCGCGAATTCGCGCGTGGTCTCGATGCTGCCCTTGATCACGGCAAAGTCCCGGTTCATCCGCATCGTGTCGGCTCCTCTCGGCTGGTGGTCTCCCGGGAGCTCGGGGTTCGTATCGATCATGCTCCACAGCCGATCGTATCCCGTCAGATCGACAGACGGTCTTTCGACAACCTCCCCGCCTTCATGTCCCGTCATCAGTTGTTTGTCGCTCATTCTCCAGCCCTCCTCGCTTGATGCTGCCATCCCTGAACGATCATAACCCCTCGTTCGATGGCACGGTTCTTGTCATAATGCACCGACCAGTCCGAGGGGCTTTGCCGGAAGTCGGTATCAGCATCCTCGTCGATCCATTCGAGCTCTTCGACATAGACGAAGTATGCTTGGATCATTTCTCCGTCACCTCGCCGTAGACCGAGATCGAAGTCTGCCACTACGACCTTCCCGCCCCGCTTGTCATTGCCATCTCCGTAGAAGACCGCCCCTTGATACAGGACCACTCGAATACCTCCCGTGTGTTTTACCGTTGGCTGGACTTTAGCCCAGCCGCGCGGCTTGACAGGGGCCGAAACCCCTGCCCGTCACCTATTCGTATGGATCTCCGAACTCATCAACCGTTCCGAAGATCACTCTATCTTCCTTTCGATAAACTTCCTGCTGACATTCGTCGTGCGCCCATATCGAATCGCCATTGTGATCGATCCCGATCTTGATTACTTCGTTGATGTTCGCCTCTTCCTCGCAGTGTACGCAGCGCAGTTCAATGTGCTTTGTCATTCAGTCGCCTCCGCATGTTCTTTGCGATACTCGCGGATCAGCCGCTTGATCCTCATGGCCGCGGTGGCATAAGCGCCACTATAACCGGCGTCCATCGAGTCGCAGAGATCGCGATCGAAGCTACGCCCCTTGGTGTTCTTCCGCGAAGTCTCCCAGAAGAACTTGTGAGCCAACCGTAGACTTTCCTCGAAATCTGTCATGCTGTTGCTCCTTATTACTCTTGGTCTATCGTAGTTGCAACTGATTGTTCCATGGCTCGATTTATGATGGCGTTAAGTCTCTGTGCACACCTTTCATAGGTGATAGATGCCGACAGATGGTACCCTGCCACCCAATTGTTTCCCCGCTGCTTGGCTCGGTCGCTTTTCCGCTTGTTCTCTTGGGCGTTCGCTTCCATGTCGTCTTTTCCCTGAGCAAGCAATTCGAGTACCTCATTCATGCTGTCCATTATGCACTCCAGTCGGCCACGATAAATCGGCCGGTGTTGTTCAACACGTCATAGATTCCATCGACCATCGCCTTGCCGATCCCGATGCGCATGATCCTGTCGTCGGTGAATACCGCCTCCTCCAGCTCGGTCAATACGATCTCGGATTGTCCGTCATCGCTGATCCATTGCGCCGCTCGGTAGGTATCCGCCGCTTCGATTGTTGTTTCCATCTCATGACCTCCATCATGTTGTGGCCAGACTTCGGACTGGCCGTGCGCTTTAACGCCGGCTAAACCGGCGCCCGTAAGCTACTGATCTTCCGATAATGCTTATTCGAGATTTCCTTAGCCGCTGCTTGTGTTCGCGCCTGAACCACAAACCCGATGTTTTGTATTTGACAAATCACCGAATATCCAACAATCTTCTCGCTCAATCTATATTGTCCTGGTCGGTATCCTTGGCGCACCGGATTGATTCGATATGCGCCATCCTTGCTCTCAACGTATCCGTCTTTCGATCTCGCCCATTAAATGTTCGCCATCGTGTGGCCTCCGTTGTGTTTGTTTTGAGCTACCATCCTCAGTGCCAGGCGCTCATTCCTGACAGACGCTGTTGCGTTTCGGTAAGTTGGTTGTTCCTACTCGCGGCTTAGGATGGCCCCGACCCCTGGGGTGGCTTCGTCCGCTCTTCGGTTACTGCCGCCGGGTGGCGACGCTTATTTTTTGTTAATCTCTCATACCTATAATGTACACCCCTACCCCATAGAAGTCAACCCCTAATTAACAATTATTTTCACGATTGGGCAAAAAAATCCCCCCATCTCTGGGAGGAGTGTTCGTCAAACCGGGGCATTAGATCCCCTTGGTATTGTCCGATGCTGCGGCCAGCAAGACCTTGAGTACCGAATGTATGATCTGCGCTTCCCGCTCTTCGGAGAGAAAGCGAATATTCACCTTCTTGTTGAGATCCTCGGCGAATCGATCGATGTCCATCTCCAGGTTCTGGCCCACCGTCACGATCGCACGAACCGCCCACTCGGGGAGCAGCTTGTCTGCCACCGCCAGTACCCGGGCCACCATCCATTCCAGCGCCTCTTGCTCGAGCGCCTCGCCGATAACAGGTATATCGATCTCCGCATTCAGCGCCCGCGCGATCTCCGCCGTCTTGTCGGTCAGTCTCATTTATCCACCTACCATTCCGGCAACGTTTCCGGCTTCACGCTGCACGATGTTTATGATTGCGCCAAGGATTCCATGACCCCCCAACCCGATGCTGTATCCGACGAGTACCCGTTTCCAGACATTTTTCATTTTGCCGAGCTTGCTGCCACCGCGTTCAAAGAACAGGTACGTGAGGCCCGGGGCCACGAAAAACATAGCGAATGCCGAAACGATATCCAGGGGCGTCGGCAACCTCCATCCTATCTCCTGCCCCGTGTCGATGAAGCTCTGGAAGTATGGAAACGACAGCACCCCTACAACGGCCGCTGAAATCACACCAGCTGTTTGGAGCGCGTGCTTCCTTTGCTCTTCCGGCGTCAATTCTCTCTCGGTCATAGGATGCTCCTCATTGATTCGAGCGGGAATGCCGGATTCACATCATCCTTCTTGGGGTTTATATCGGCATGGCGCCACAATTCCTTGACGCCGTATTCCATCACCAGCATCCGGATGAGCGCGGCCCCGACCACCAACTGTTCCTTGGTGTACGAATGCCAAGCCCCCCGAGCTTTCCAGTCGACGTTCTCCATCGAGATCACCGTCGCGCCGAACCACGCTTTCTCGGCGATGAACCAGCCTTCGTCGCTGATCGTGATATCTCCAAGGTTCTCGAAAGATATCCCGATGCCGTGATTGTTCGGATACTTCAATCCCTGAAAGGTCTCCTCGCCGATACCGGAATCCCAAGCAATGAGATTGAAAGGCACCATCTGGTATAGCTTCCCGTCCCGGCCGATGATCACATGATACGATGCCTGGGTGTCGGGATCTTGAAGGTGCGCCAGGCTCGGTCCGACAAACCCCATGGTGTCGTGCAACCTGATCCACCGATGGTCCAGTAGCATGCCGCCGTGGTTCACCGTCTCCTCTCTCACTGCCGTATCGATCCAGTGATCGACAATCTTCATACCATCCCCCCTATTTAATCAGGGCCAGCACCAGGCTGCCCGCTGCTGCTGCGCCGGCGACACTCGCGATAATCTGCGCCCGCCAGGATACCCGCCCGGCTCTCTCCTGGATCAAAACCTCCAGCCTTTGCCGGATCTCGACTTGCCGATCTTGGAGCTGGTCCACCTGTTGCTTGAGGCCGCCGCTGCCATTCACCCCGACAAGGACGGTATGCAACCCGAGGGCCATCTTGTGAGTCTCGGTCAACATCTCGTAGGTGCGATCATCCAATTTCAATACCTGATCACTCACAATTTACGACCCCCTTCATGATTTAACATCCGTACTTCTACGTACTTGTGTAGGGGGAATCCTACGTTATCCTACACCGCGCGATGATCCGCGCACGATCCAGGTCCTTCGTCAATCCAACGATCTCTACTTTCTTCGTCCCGAGCATCGTCTTTGAGGGCCGATCGACATCCACGCTGATCAGATCCATGACTTCTCGATCCGCCAACTGCATGGCAACATCAACATCAAACTCCCCGTGGATATCGGCGAAATACGCCAGGGTGGCCGTGCCATATTCAGCCGCCGCCGTGCCGTCGATCAATAAAGTCTCGTAGTTTCTCTCCCGGTACGTTTTGTACTTTGCATAGCTCGCCGACTCTTGGGTTCGGTTCAGAACCCAACGATATACCGAATGGTGCAAGAATTGTCCGTACCCAACGCGCACGGCATTGACCACGCGATCCGAGTCATAGCGAACCCTCGGGGTCGCAAACAATTCCGCGGCCTTGATCGTCTGCTCCGCGCTCGCGGTGCCGTCATAGATTTTGAACATGTAGGTTCCGTCATCTTTGATGATGAAATTCCCCGGCACCGATGAAGCGATCCGCCCGATGGCATCCGTCACCTCTACCGGTGAATCAATGAGATAGCCGACATTCGGAGCGCTGGCTGTCGGCCATTCGGTTACGTCATAGAAGCTCGCGTTGAAGGTGACTTTGTAGAATTCCTCGAGAAGATCCTGGATGACATCCAATGCGTTTTCGATCAGCGTTCCCGTGCTGTCCTTGCTGGCCGAGTCATCAAAGCCCAAGAAGTCACAAGTCACCAGATTTCCCGGGGCATAGGCGGACGCCTGGAGAACGAATTCCGCCTCGCGCAGGTCCGTTGACGGCGGGACTACTTGGGTCTCAAGCCCCCCGGCCGTGGCTACGTAAACCGTCGTTATCTCTTTGATTGAATGATAAGAAGTGTCCGCCAGCTTAAAGGTGTACTTGGTGGGCGATCCCGCTTGATCCTCGTTCAAACAAACCGCCTCGGCCCTTTTTATCGATCCATAGGCCAAGGGGATCGGGCGCCCTTGATTTAGCAGGCTCAGTGTAGGATAGGTATCCGGCGTGAAGGCAAGGCCGCGATCATCCCGCACATAAGTGTTCTCCGGTACAACCCGCGACAATTGCTTGCGGCTGTCCTGGATGTCAAGAACCATGGTTTCGGGACCAATACCTACTCGCTCGATATACCCCGAAAACATCTTCCGATATTCCGAATAGGGATCATCATCAAAACCGAGAAGAATTCTCACCGGGTTGCCGTAGACATCGTTGTTGTCCTCAGCCCAGGTGTCGAACCCCCCATCGTGATTGTCGATAATCACCGAACCGCCACGAAACGCGATCACCGAGAAATAGTTTGGGTCGCGCGCCTTGCTGATCTTCGGTACCGACAAAAGTCTCGAATGATATGGAACGCCATTAAAGACTACCGGCTGCTTTGCGAATCCGGCTGGCTCGCCAATCCTCAGATCGTGAAGCGCCGGCTCATCGCCGTTCGAGCAGTGGATGAATAATTGCCTGGCCGCTTGATCCCAGTGAAATGCCTTCTCCGTGGTCACTGCCGATCCCGACGTGTCCACCTCGACCATCGAAACCCCATCCTCCAAAACCGATCCGACCCGCGCGGTTGCCAAGGTATCCACGCCGGAAAGGAGCGCCGAGCCAATGTCATCGTAAACCTGATCGAAATCCAAGAAATATGTGTGCTCGGTATAGTTGGTCCAGAACTGCTGAATCGTTGTGAGATCTACCTCAACCAAGACGTTTTTCTTGGTTATCGGTTTCTGGGATAGGGCGGCGAAGCTCATTTTTCCACCAGGTCTTTTACCGTCGCACCTTGCCCGTTTTCCTCAGCCATCCACCGCGAGACCTGGCGATACTCTCCCTCGTACCTCAGTCGCTCTTGCAATAGTTCGTTCTGCTTTTCTTGGATCTCGGATCTCGCCTGGTTGAGCTGGTTGAGCTGTCCGTTGATTTCTTTGATGCGCTGCTCGATCCGGTTCTTCTCATCCTGCATTACCACTTTTCTTGTCTCCTCTAACGGCCACGCCCAGAAGGTGAAAGCCTGATATTTGATCCCATCCATCACACATCCAACGCATCCTTGAAAAAATCATCCCCTGCCTTCGTTGCCGTATACGCAACGGCGTGGGAATCTACGCCACTTAATGATCCGCTCACGGATGACTTTCTCACAAATCCCGGTGCCGGATCATTCCCGGCGTCTCTTGATTCCTTGTCAATAAACCCCTGGAAATGCACGTCCGTCGTAGCAACACCCGCTGCGTCGATGCGCGTTGCCCACCGAAAGACTCGCCAATAGTCGGCCGTTTGCCCCGCGCTGTTCGTGTCTATTTTCTCGAAAGCCATTTCAATTCTCCTAAACGTAATGCAAGACGACCCATCCTCGGTTGAATGATGTTGCATTAAAGTCTGTGCCATCGAAAGACCCTGATCCAAGTCTATCTATCCGGACATTCGTCCCGTCAACTCCATTGAACCAAGCATCCATGGTTCCGCTGCTGTCTGGATCGTTTGCTAACGGATAATATACTGTGTCCGCATCATTCCTGATCATCCCTGTAATGCCTCGTATATTTGCCAGCGTCAATCCATGTGCGAAAGATACATTCGCCGCAGAATCCATGTTCCAATCCCCGATATTGACGATCTTCGTTTTCCAATAGGTCCCGTTATCACCGGGGTCGATCCCTTGGGGCATATCGACTTGTCCGGAGGAGTTTAGACGAAGTGCAACATTCTCAGTGATCGCCGATCCTGTTCCTATACCAGAATCATAGATTACCTCCAAAACATCGGAAGCCTTCCTCAACCCAAAGTTCGACCCGTAATCACCGCTCTTGTAACTCCCGTCATAATACATATCGAACAGGATACCAACTTGATCGTGCTTCCAGGTCAAAAGTTGCATGAGAGGGTAGTCATCGCCGGGCACCGTCCACTGAAAATGCGGCCCATTCACGCTTGATGCCAATCCATGGATCGCAACCTTGCCCGCACCAATTCCACCAACAGGTACCGCAGCAATCCCTATGCCGAGCTTTTGATCGGAAAGAATTCGCATGGCCTCGTTATCGCCATTCGTTGCAAAGATGATTTCATCCTCTCCGCGCAACCCAAGATCACCATCGTTCCCTCCCGTGATGATCGCTGCGGCTCCGCCAACATAAGCGCGCGCTGTCCCGCCTTCTGTAAAAAGAATGAAAGCCCCGTTGGTGTTCGATGTCTCGAGAGTTAGGATCTGGCTGCCGGTGCCAGCAATCTCAAATTGACCAACCGGATTATCGACACCAAATCCTATGCTTGCAGATCCATGTACCCGGAATCCGCCGTCGGTATGTAGCACTTGATAACCGAGATAGAGCGCTTTGTTTGCGTAGTTGTCTGATCCGTCCTTTTCGAGTAGTCCGAAATATCTATCATCTCCGTTGTACCAACCTTGCTTTGACGTGCTCCACGTCGGCGCCGCGGTCGTGTACTGCCCGGAGATCGTCGATCCGGACGGAATCACTTTCATGTAAACCGGAATCGTACTCGTAGCGACCGATCCCCAAAGAGTAAGTGTCTCCGCCGAACCAAATTCGTAAAGCGTGCTCCCGACTTCGATTTTCGATCCAGCAGCAATCGAGGGCTCGGAGGTGTTGCCGAAATTCGTAAGACTGATGGCCTGATACCCGAGCCGTTGTTTCTCGATTTGCGTCAGGGCTACCGATACTTGTGTACCCATCACTTCACCTCTTTGATGTCCAGGTTATACCGCCACTTGTCGCCCGGCACTCTCTCAAACACCATCGGCCGATTGACGTGTGCGTAGATCGGTCCAACCGCCGTAAACTCCGAATCGTAATTCGTGAAGAGAAACGGCGTATGCATCCCAACATCATCCCACATAGTCTCCATGAGAGATTTCTGCGCGTTCGTCGTGTTCGGGAATCGATACGACACCGCTACTTGCTGGACCCCTTTGTCGGCGTACAATTGGCCGCCCTGAGAATATGCGAATCTATCGGTTCGGTCGTGCCAGAACGGAATCGCGTCAAAGAAGGAGGAAGGGCTTACTTGCAGGTACGTTCCCAGGAACAAGCGGCCAATCTCTACGTATCCGCTGGTTATTCCGGAATCGGTGAAGCTGAACCTCCAGAATCGTCTCGCGGCCGAGGTGATGAATTTGACCATCGCCCCCGCGCGAAAGGTTATTGTCTCCGATACGGTGGCCGACCCCCAGGCGTCGCTTGCATTCCCCTCGATCAATACCACCGCCGTCGCTGTAAGGTTGTGGCCCAGGACTGCGGCCGTGTCGACAGTGATGGTTGTTCCCGCCCCGGCGTCGATCTTGACCCACTCCAAACCCCCGGCAGACGTAGAGCGCCACGCTACCGAAAGTCGTTCGTCCTGCACCCGAGGAGCGTCAAAGTTGGTCGCTTCGCTCGAGGCCGTGACCACGGCAGTGCCGACGTCATCGACCTTGTTATTATACATCACCCTCATTCGACAACCGCCCTTTTGTCGACCAGGATATGTCTGTCTCGAATCCCCCGGGTGACAACCTCGGCCAGTACATTCTCATCGATCCGCACGCTCACCTGGACCGGTACATCGTCCTGTCCGCCCAGGGCGCCGACGATTGACTCGCCGACCCTGGAGAGAACGTCATCCCTTAGAGGTATTGCGATCTCCGGTCCCTGCTCGCCGATGATTGCCGGGCCTCGAAAGACACCGCCCTCGGCCAGCGCCGGCAACGGCTTTGCTATAACAAGCGCCGCCTGTGCCGCAGCAAGTCCGCCGATGATCGCCGCAAGGGCAATCCCAACAGGCCCTCCCTTCGCAAGAGAATTCACAATTCCTACCGCCGTGCCTATTCCAATATCGAACAATGCGGCTGCTTTCGTTCGTATAGCCTCTTCAAAGGCGAGCTTTCGCTTTTCCTCTTCCCACCTGTCTTTTTCCACCCCCAGTAGCCGGTTTTTTTCTACCTCGTTGTTTACTTCATCTTCGATCCGCGCCATCTCCGCATCATGCGCCATCTGCCCTCTTAGCGAACGATTGTCAAATGACTCTTGCCATAGGGTATCGAGGCCGCTGGTAAGCGTGTCCGCGATGTTGAGCATCTCGTCAGCTTGCGCCAACCTGCGATCTCGCTCTTCCTCGATGGCCGCCAGGCGCATTTCTTCGGATTTACTTTGCCCTTCATCCCATGACTTGATGTCGGCCAACCGCTGCTCTCTGATCGCAACCGAATTCACAATCTCGGATTCATGTTCTTCGTTCCGGCGCCGTTCCCTCGCATCGGCATTCTCCATCTCTTGAGCTTGAAACTCATCCCGCGCCGCCTTTTGCTCAGCCAGTCCTTTAATCCGTGCCTCATTCGCTGCCGCTTCGGCTTCTTGCAACCGACGCACGGCTTCCGGCAGATCCTCTAACTCTGCACGCCATCCTTGCAATTCCGCAACATGCCCCTGCATCGCTTCGCCGGTCATATCCATGGTCTCCGTCGCGAACTGCTGGAGGAGTTTTTCACGGGCCTCGATTTTGATGTTGAGTTCTTCCTCGGCCGAAAGCTCCTTACCGATCACCGCAAGCTGTGTTCTACGTGCTGTGATCGCTGCCTCCGTCGCCGCGTTGGATTCGTTCAGTAATTTCGCGGAGCGTTCGGTTTTGCCCTCGCCTTCAACCATCGCCACGTTTAATTGTTCCTGATTCTCAACCAGCTCTTTATACGCTCCCGATACTGCTGCGAGAACTGCCGTCATATCCCCCAACACCGCAGCTTGATCTTCAGCCGTTACGGTCGCTTCTTCTGTTTCTTCCGCCAACTCCTCCGTGTCTTTCACCAACTCCTCTACCCATCGCGCCATTGTCTGCGCCTTTGGGGTTAGAATAACCATGGCAGCGGAAAGGGCCAAGACACCCGCCCCTGCTAAGACAAGGGGATTGGCCGCCAGAAATCCTACCAACTTCGATAATGTTCCGAGCGCGAGCAGCGCCGGTCCGGTCGCGGCACCGATGCCGGAGATGGTAATAATCGTTCTCTTTGTTCCACTATCAAGCGCTGTAAAGCCTTCAACGAGATCTACCAGCTTAGTAATCATTCTCGTTGCTGTCGGCAGCAATTCATTTCCGAAAGCAACGGCCAGATCATTAACGCGTTCGCCAAGGAGTCTCAGTTGGTTCGCAAACGATTCGGATGTTTTCGCGTAATCTCCCTGGGCGTTTGCGCTCTGCCCCATAACTAAACTAAGAACTGCGGACGCCTTAGCTTGCCGTTCGGTCTCAAAAGTCAACCCGGCTTGAGTATCAGCAAGTATTTGCGCGTCAATATCGGCTTTCAGAATCGCAACGCCAAGTTTCTTGACCGCTTCATTTTCTCCCAACATTGCACTGGTTATGGCTCTGGCCGCCTCCGCTGCACCTCCCTCAACATTCGTGAATGATGCTAAATCAACGGCAAGCTCGCCAACCTGCCCGGCTAAATTTAGGGCAGCGGTTTGTGTGAACCCAAAGCCCGTCAGTAAGTCCCCGGTTTTCCCCTCCAGGTCCTTCGCTGCTACTTCCGAGAGTCCAAAATTATCAACCAGGTTTTGCGCCGAGGCCTCTGCTGCCGCGGATATGTCGCTAAACACCACCTGAAATTTTGAATTTACTTCCTCCGCATTTGACGCCGCCGTTACGAAAGACGTGCCGAGCGCAAGAATCGGGGCGGTCACAAATAGCGACATGTTTTTCCCGAACGTGGTTAACTTCTCGCCAACAACATCCGCCCTCTTGCCAAAGTCCTTGAGTCTGTCGTCACTGGTTTTGGTCGCGCGATCGAAGGAGGAGTTATCAGCTACGATCTTGGTGATCAGCTCAGAAAGGACCGGCATCACATACCCTCCACGTTCCAGCCGTATTGCTGGCGCAGCCGTTCTTTCTCGGCGGCCAATTCGTCGGGATTAAGTTCTGCGGTTTTCTTTTCCGAGGCCGGCTTGGGCTTGCCGTACTTGAACTCTGTGGTATAGCGATACATCAAGGCGACTTGGCCGACCGTCAGTTGATCCAGCATGTAATGTAGCGTCCATCCCGTAAGCACTGCGAGCCCGGCCAAAACCCGCCCGAGCTCTAAGTTCCGCTCACCGCTTGCAGCGGCCGGGGAGGGTCGTCGGCATCCTCCCGGTTCGACTCGAAGCTCTTGAAAAGCAATTCAATCACGAGATCGATGAACCGTCTCAATTGCAGGATGTTCGTGTTCTTCACGAGCCATCGCTTCGATAGCTTTCTCGTCTTCCACCACCCCCCGAGATTATGAAAACCGAACGGTTTCTTGGCGATCCGCAGGGCCAGATGCAGGGTCTTGTCGAAGATGTCCAGAGACTTCTCCGCGTCCGTTTGCCCCGACAGACCCCCTGCGAGCTCCTTGAGCATCTCATAATCCGAGGTGATCTCGAGCGCAACACCCGACGGGATCTGGGAGATGTCGATCTCCAGTCCCGCCAGTTTCACGATCACGGTTCGCGGCCGCAGAATATCGAGATCGTGGATTATTGGATCTCTCATATGCCGATCTGGGTCTCGAGAACCATCAGCTGATCGTTCGTCGTTCGCGACGTGTCCAGCTCTCCCATCAAGGTAAATGGAATTGGCATCACCGGATCATCCGCGTTATCACTCTGAAACGCGAGCGCCAGGCCTTGCTCGATGGTCGTCGAGTAGACAACAACCACGGTCGATACCGTCGCACCCGAGACCAGCTTCGAGTTGGTAAATTTGTAAGCCTTGGGCGTTTGAACCGCGAGTCCACCGGTAGTCAACTGATGGACACTCCCGCTGGTGATATACGTACCAATCGATGCCGTGCCCACAGAGTCTATTCCACCCCTGATCGAGTCGATGGTCGGTAGATAGAACTCCAGCAGCGTGAAGGTGATAGTCACCGTATGCCGTCCGATCTGATCTACCACGTCTGGTCCGTTATCGGCCTGCACGTTTTGCTTCTCGATGTTTTCCGTGACGGTGAACTCCCGCCCCAGGCCCAGGGTGGTATACGATGCCAGTGCCGACGCAGCCACCTCGGCCTTCACCGATCCTATGACCCAACTATTGGCTTGAGTCGCACCCGTCGATTGATAGATTGGCATTTCTTATCTCCTCATCCGTTTTCGTAAGTCACCCGCACCGTCACCGGCACATGGTATACATCGGGGTCCTCTTCAAAGATCACTTGCCCCGCTTCGGTATCCCCAAGTATGAGATCGAATCCGTCCTGCGCTCCCTGAATATTCTGGAACGCGATCTGGACTTCTTGCGCCAGATCCATAGCATCCGCCGGCTTCGACGCCCGACAGGATATCTGCCACAGCGTCTGTTCTACCACGCCATTGTGCATCAGGACTTTGCTTATCTGAAAAAAGTTGATCGCCGGGAATCCCGTTCTCGGTTCTGGTTTGTTCCCGTGCCAAATCTGTGTTGACCCCGCAATCGCTGTGATTGCCGAGGTGTTGAGCAGCTTGTATCCGATGGCTTGCCAGGAATTCGATGCTGCCATTCAACGAAATCTCTCCAAGGCTGAATTGTAGCCGACGATGAAGAGATGACGCACGGCACTTCGTGAGCGCTCGAACGTCCCCCGGAGAATAGCCAACGCGGGACCCCCTGAAGACCCCCGTTTCAGAGACGAAAGATCCTTTCGCGTGGTTCGTTTAATGAGACGCCTCTGGTGTTTTTGCGTACCGAATTCAAGAAACCGGAAATACCATAGATTCGTCCCGATGTGCACGACATTGGGAGCCGCGGGAGCGTCTATAATATCTTTTGTCTTGGCCGGAAATCGTGGCCTACTCTGCCTTCTCCTGGTTGCGTAGGTAAGGCTACCCCGAGCCCGTCCGGTATCTTGAGGAGTCGCACTTACCATTCTGTCTTGCAGCAATATTCCCGCCGATGCCAAGATATCCTCCTGCTCCCTTTCTACCGCCACCCGAATGGCCGGGCCGTTCAGCTTTAAGGTTGTCGTCATCTTCGTCAAACCACAACCTCTTTTGCGTCGATTTCCCAGGTCCGGTCTCGTTCGTTGATATTCCGGATCGAGAGAATCTCAAACGTCCTGCTGGCGTAGTTGATCTGGTTCTCCGGCGTGACCGTGAGATCGCTCCGGTAGCGAAGGACAATCTGATGACTCATCTCGGCATTGACCTGTTGGGCGTTCGTGAACTCAGTTCCCCGCACCGGCTCGATAGATCCCCATACGGTAGCCACGGTTGCGAGTGTTGCCGATCCTTCGCCATACCCGTCACCGGCTTGCGTTTTGGTTTGAATTGTCAGCCGATGGCGCAGTTTGCCGCTGTTCATATTCTCCCCGATCCTGGGTTTGGTACCGATTCACTCCCATCGTAAATAGGATGGTTTCCAGCTTGATGACTCGATCTTCGAGATCCTTCACCCTCGTCTCCAGGACACGCTTCCTCATAATCGCATCTGCTTCCGCACTCCGAGAAGCGACTTCAAGCCAAGCGGTATTTCGTTCATCGCGATCTCGCTCGTCGCCTCTCTATTTTCGTACAAGTGCGCCGCCAACACCTTGACCGCCGATCTATGGATCTCAGCCACGCTACTGCCGGCATCCCCCTCGCCGGCCACGAAACGAATGGTAACACCGTTCATCGGCTGCAAAGTCACCGTCGGCCACACTTGTGAATACTTCAGGCTAATGCGCCCCGGCTCGTTACTGAGATCGGTCAAGTATACGCTCGTCGATGCCGTTGCCACCGTCCCGTCACTGTCGGTGTATTGCACATAGGTCACCGATTGCAGGGGTGGTAGCGGGATACGAAACCCATCGAATGGGAAATCATCAAGTATGAGATCCCATGTCTGGGTGACGTATGCCCGCCTCTGGACATCTTCGCAGTACTGCCTGGCCGCCACGATGAATTCCCCGATCAGGGTATCGTCGGCCGTTCCTTCCACCCGAGCGTGGCTTTTCGCCTCTGCCGTAGAGATCGGCTCCACGCTCGGTGCAGTAACAAGCACAAGGCCCATCTTATGTAATGGCCGTCGGAGTCGCTTCCTGCGCGAATCGAGACCCGCTCAGAACCGCGACACAACTGTAGAGACAACCAGCGGTACCTCCGTTATCCAACTGAAACCCGATATACGGTTTCCCGTCGGACAGCTTCGAGGCATCGATCTCGATTACAAACGATTGTGAGTTTGTCGAACCGATGACAATTCCGCCCGCCGTTGCCGTCACCTTTGCTGCAAGCGTATCCCCGGCTGCCGTCGTTTCCGCCCAATAATCGAAGGTGATAGCCGTATTCGACGACCCCGAACTATTGGTCGCCTCATCTATCGTCATCGCTATACCACCCTCGCTGGCCCCAAGCGTAACGATCAACGTCGCATGTGCATAATTCTTCAGGTTGAACCAATCGCCCGTTCGCGCCGTTGAGGCCGCGTCGATTGGCGGAAGAACATTCACAATGTGACACTGTTCTGCAATATTGATTCCCTTCATTTCTTCCCCCTATGCTCGTGTTGCCAAGCTCAAAAATGGCGTCTGCGAGTTCGTCCCCTTAAAGGGCGTCAAAGCACTGTTCCATAACGGCTGCCCGTCCACCCGGTAGATGAAGCGGAAAGCCATCTCGTCCGTAGTGAACTGAACGTGGATCGATTGCGCCGATCGCATGGGCGCCTTGTCGGCGAAAATGTACTGACTCAAGTCGGCGAGCATAATATCCCCAACCGTCCCCAGCGTGGCTGCCTGTTCGACGAACTCGATTGGCAAGCCAAGCAAGGTGTTGAACGGCCTTCCGGCAAGTTGATTGGCCGGCAGATACATCGGAACATCGGTGCTCGTAGCCGAGAGTACCATGGTGAACAGCTTCGGAATTATATCCTGGTTCGCAAACCATCGAGCATTCATTCGCGATCGCGCCCACAGTCGCGCATACATCTTCACGATATTCAACGGATCGATCGATGCGGCCACCTGTCCGGATTCCTTGGAAATCGAAACCGTACAAGCCGCGTTGAGAATCCCTTGTGGCTTCCCTGATCCGTCGCCGTTGTAAATCGCGTCGTCAATCTTGAAACCCATCTCTTCGGCGAATCCATTTGAAAAGATCTGGCCGAGTGCTGCCGCGTCTTCCAGTAGCTCATCGGTCGCATACGCAAGGCCCGCCAGTTTATTCAGCGTCAACTGGATCTGGCGAAACTTCGGCTTGGTCGCCGTTAGTGCCGCCGCCTCATCCACCCAATAGGCCCGGATACCACCCCATCGAGAACCGTCCGCGCGAGATGATTCATCGATAGAATTGATCTTGAGTGAATTGGACCTGGCAGATATCGGCATTGGGCTGCAATACTTTTGCAGGACCCCGGTGTCATGAACCTTCTGCAAGAGCTCGGTGGCAAAGTCGGTGCCTACCAAAAATCCACCTTCCGATGGTACGCTCTCGCTGGCCCCGGTCGCACGTTGCTGTTCCCGTCTCTGCCGCTCTTCCGGTGAGCCGTACAAAATCCGGATGTCATGATCCGTCGGGACGCCGCACTCTCTACCGGCAATCTGGGTGCCCGGCATCGCGCCCGGCGCTTGACGTGCTACCGCCTGCAAGAACTCCCCGAGGCTCACGTCGAAATTGTCGTGATTGATCGGCTCGGCGGCATCAACGCGTTCCTCTACCGGCTTCCCGATTCTCTCCCTGGTCTCGTCGTATGCCTCGAGCGTCGAGATCTGCGCCTCTATTTCATGCACCTCTCCGAGCTTTGCATTCAGCGCCTCGCGCTCCTCAGCGTCCGGATGGCCCGCCCCGCGAGCTTGCGCTGTATCGAGCAAGCGCTGCGATTCATCCAGCAACTCCCGCAGTTGCTTTCTCAAGTTTTCAAGCATGTATCTTACTCCTCGTATTCTGGATTTGTGCGCGTACCAGCTCGCTATACATCCGAGTGGCGGAATCGTCCGGCTCGGTGTCTATCTCCTCCGAGTGCCCTTCTTCTGGCGGCTCTTCGGGTTGCGTGATCGCCACGCTGAAATAGTCTGAAATACTTTCAAGTTCACCTTCGTGCAATACCTGACCATACCGGCTGCGCATCAAGATATCGACGACTTGCGAATCGAGATCCAACTCTCGGCACGCCTGGTCCATCTGCGCCCGTACGACCAATCCTTCGGTCTGTTCATAGGCCGCAAACGTCACCGGAGATACGTCATACAAGCGAACCTCAACGAGCGTCACCTTGTCCGGTTCATCCCCCTCGCTTCGCTTGGTTTCCTCTTTGATCACGTCGAAGCCAAACGAGCTTTGTGTCACATCGCCCCGGGCCACGCTCTCGATAACGTCTCGGCGACTGTCCGGCAGCACGACCGAATAGAGCAGTCCCTTTTTGTCCTCGGCGAGCTCAAGCGTTCCCGCCTTATTTCTGCCGAGAACCATGTTGCGATCGTGATTGAAAAGCGCGCGGATATCTTGCTCCCCGAGAGTCTTTGTGAAAGCCCCGCGCTTGACCTGTTCGTCCCACCATAGGATGCGAGTCCAAACACCGAACCGGGCCGCGTAGCCTTCGAGAGTCTTGCCATCGTCGGCCGCGCGTATTTCTGATTGCGCCGTGAATCGTCGAAGTCCGTTACGTTTCATTCCGTCTCCCAATAAAAAAACCCGCCACGCATACCTCAAGCAATCCTTCCGTAGGATATGTTTGAATTATGCGCAGCGGGTCGGTGTGTGCCGGTGGCCCTCTGCTATGGTTGACTACTGGCGACGTTCGGTTTGGGGTCGGTGTGTGCCGGTGGCCCCTTACTCGAACCCGTGAAACTCTGTCACTCTAATTTTACAACTCTCGTGATCTTTGTCAACATCCAGCTCGATCTTTATTTGACCGTCATATTCGTCGGCCAATTGCAGGCCGGTATCTTGCAGCGCGCGCATCACCATTCGGCGATACATCGCCGCGCTACCGACTTCGTAGTCGCTTAGGCTGACGCTACGACGGTGCAATCGCATCCTCCGTGCAATGTGGGATGGCGCACTTCATGAGAGAATGAAAGCTGTTTTCCGTCGCTAACCTCAAGCGTTTGCCCCGATCCAAAATAGTTTTGACCCGATGAAATAATCCGCCCATCCATCGCATCGCAGAACGGACAATTCTCTCCGACGGTCACCCATCGCGTATTGAAACCGTTGTCGTCATAAACCGATTGTGCCAATCCTGATTCCCCGTCAACCGCCTCTCGCCGCGCGATCTTGCCCGCCCGACTCTTCTCCCATCGTCTCACCCGAGCCTCGATGGCCTCCTCGCGTTCCCGGTCAGTAACCCATTCTGCATCAATCGCTACCTTGATTATCTGCCCTCGCGAAGAGACGATATGACGAATGGTGGCCGTAGTGACAAACGCTTCAACCGTGGTTCGATACGATTCTGGCGTTTCATCCTCCGCACCAACCTCCGCGGCTGCGACCGGATATAGATCGTCGCCGTATGACGTATACACCCCGGAATATTGCGCGTGAATCCATGGCTCCTGCGCCTCATACCAATCCTGCACCTCAGCAATAAACCTGTCGGCGTTTCTGGTCCCGAATGACTCTTGGGCCATTCTCAAAAGCGCCTTGCCTTCCCGTTCCAGAATCTTGTTTACCGATCTCTCGAATAACCCCTGGTATTGGTTCGCCAACCTCCGGCGCTCCGCTTGCGACCTGGCGGCCCTGTCTCCATGGCTTGTGATCAACCGAAAACTCCGCTCCTCATCAACCGCGTCACTCGACGGCGGCTCTGTGGGAGACTGCGCGATCATCTCGGCATTCGCGTAATTCACCGGTAGGACGTAGACCTGGCCGGCTGGCCCCGCAATCGGGTTCATGTTTTCCTTTGCCCGCCATTCGTTCGCGTTCAGCGCTCCGTTGCGTCTCATGATCTCGTATGCTTTATTGCGGGATTCAGTGTCCGCTCGCAGCGCACCCTCCATGTTGTATTCGATGTAAAGCGATTCCTTCTCTTCTGGCATGAGTAGGGCGTCGGTCAAGTGCATCTCCATCCGCACCGCCCAGGGGAGGATAGTGTCCCCGACATAGGCCAATTGATCCTGCTCAATATTCGACTTTATCGCTCCCGTATGATCCTTCAGCTTGGAAGGCGGGATATTGAACCACCGCGCCACTTCCTGTACCTCAAAGAGCCGTGAGCCAAGAAACTGCGCATCCTCCGGCGCGATTCCCAATGGCTGCGCGTCAGTGCCCTCCTCGAGCAAAATCCACTGGTGGGATTTCTTCAGCCCCTGGTATTTCTCCTGCATCTCGGTCTCGAGCGCCTCATGCGCCTTGTCCGACAACTCCCCGGGGTGCTTCAAGAATCCTCCGAGGTGGGTCCCGTCTCCAAAGAACCGACCGCCGAATTCCTGCAACGCGATCCCGAGCCCAAAGCTGTCTCGCGCCAATTGCAAAACCGAATACCCTTGGCGCCCGTCGAATCCAAGGCCCGGGATATGCAGGACTTGCTCTGAGCTCAACACCATCTCGGTACCGTCGCTCTTCCGGAAGATGTACCGCAATCTGCCAGCCTGTCTCTCCGTCCGAACCATTCCAGGATTCCACGGCCACAGCTTTACGATCCTCCCCGTGGTGTCCGGTATTTTTTGCGCGTAGTGATTCCCCTGCATCAAGAGATGTCCTTGGGCTGTCTCGCGCCAGACATAGCCAAGCATTTCTTCGTTGGGCCTGGCCAGCAACCGAGCAACCGGATGATTCGTCAACCGCTTCCGTTTCGTATCAGATACCCGCTCGTACAAATGCAACGGCAACGATGCCATCATCCCGGTTATCAGTGTTACCGCGTTGAATACCGCAGACAGGTTCATCGCCGTGATTCTATCGACATGGGTGCCGGCTACACTCTGTTCGCCGCCCTGAGCATCCAGCCGTCTATCCAGATCGGCGATTGACTCGAACCCCCGAAAGGCCATCGCCGCCGCTTTGATGCGCGTGATTATTCCATGTTTAGCCATAGCTTCTGATCCCCCTCTTCTCGTAGACACTTGGCTTGTATTCGTCCCGGGTGGCTCGATCCAATCCCTGGATGAGCGCAACCATACCGTCAATCTTCTCCCGGGACTTCTCTTTGTCTGGCTTTAGGTTCCCCGCAGCATCCTGGCGAACGACCATGTTGTTCGCCATCCACCGGAGCGCGGGGTTGCCGCCATGATGCAGGCGTTTCATCAGCGTTAGATTCATAAGCTCTTTTGTCGGCGGCGACATCGAGACAAAGCCCTGGCCGAATGGAATAACCTTGATTCCCAGGTCAGCTATGTCCTTTGCAATCAGACTGGCCCCGAATCGATCATAAGCCACTTCTTGGATCAAGAATTCATCTTCATCTATGATTTGCTCGATTCTTTGTACTACGTGTCGCTCATCGATCACATTGCCCGGTGTCGCCTCAACAATCCCTTCGCGTACCCAAACATCATAGGGCACCCGGTCTTTTTCAACACGCTCCTTGATATTGTCCTCAGGAATCCAGAAATACGGCACTATGATGAAGTCCGATAGGATCTTGAAAACCAGAACCAGCGCCGTGATGTCGATTGAGCTCGACATATCCAATCCGGCCGCGCATCGCAGACCTCGCAGCTCATCTCGATCAACAACGCCCGCGGTGGCATCCCAATCGCGAATATCCATCCACCGGGTTTCCTGTTGCGTCCAGATGTTCAAAAACAATCTCTTGAACGTATTTTGATAGGCCGGCACCCGGCTGGCTTTCTCCGCCTCCGCCCGCATGTGCTCGATCCTGCGAAACGTCCCCAGTGCTGGATTTGCCTGATGCCAAATGGATTCGTCCAACCAATCGTCATCGTCGTCAGCCTTGTAGATCCGCGCATAGAACGTCGGATCGTCATACGTGCCATCCAAAACATTCTCTGCGTATTCGTGTTGCTCCCAACAAATCGAGTTTCGGTCGAATCCCGCCGTCGTGATCGCCAGGGTCAGGGGTTGCCGCCTGGCCGCCGTACCGGTAGCGAGGGTGTCCCACAGGTTGCGATTCGGCTGCGTATGAAGCTCATCAAAAATCAGCCCGTGGATGTTCGGGCCGTGCTTGGTCGGTACATCGGCCGAAACCGCCGAGTAGAAACTCCTGGTCTTCTCAAACATGATTCTTTTTCGAGATTCGATGATCCGGAACATCGCCTGGAGGTATTTTGAATTTCGCACCATATCAGCCGCGTAACTGTAGACGATCCCCGCTTGTTCCCGGTCCCCGGCAGCCGAATAGATCTCGGCGCCAACCTCCTCGTCAAATCCCAAAAGGTAAAGGGCAATCCCCGCCGCGATCGGTGATTTCCCGTTCTTCTTTGGTACCTCGATGTAGGCTGTCCGATACTGCCGCGTTCCGTCCTCGTTCACCGTGCCGAACAGATCGGCTATGATTGTTTCTTGCCATTCCTGGAGTTCAAAGCGCTGGCCGGCATACTCTCCCTTGGTGTGAGTCAAGACACCCTCAAAGAAGTTGATAGCCCGGTTCGCCTTGTCTTGATCGAACACTACTTCTTTACCAGTCGCGGTCCCGCCAAGATATCCTCCAACGGATCAGCCACCCGATCGCCATCGACCGCCTGGATGCCCGCGCGCGATGCCGGGGTCATTCCGAATTCACCCACAAGCTGCCGAAGGTTCGCCAGATACTTGATTTCAACCCCGATCATCGGATTCGCCACAACCGTTCCCTTCGGTGTCGTGACAACCCCCACCTGCGCCTGTTCCGCCGCCTCTCGCCATTTGGCATAAGATACACACAGCGTTTCTAAGGCCACGATATCGGCCGTGGTCAATACCCTCATCCCTGCAAGCGTCGGAACGATTTTCCGCCACGCCCGTTTCTGCGCACCCGTCAGCCAGGCCGGAGGATCGGGCGTAATCATCGGCGGTTTCGGCTCGCGGAGGTTGATGCGATCCTTGTTCTTCTCGCCGTCAATAACTCGCAGCTCACCCGGCGTTCTCTTCGGTCCCGTCCTCAATTTCTCCTCCCGGCTTTTTGAATACAATCACATATTCGTGCGATTTCGTCGTTCGGCGCACTTTATAGTCGTTCTTTCTCATTCGTTTCATCTGGGTACGAGTTTCCTGAATTGCCATGTCATGTAGGCCGAATCCAACCGTGCCTCCCCATTCGATCACCTGAGAGTGCATGGGCACCAGCATTCCCTTATTGCGCCGATCATTGATCACAACCACTGTTAAGGCCCCTGTCTTTGTCACCCGGTATATCTCTCTTAATAATTTTTTGAAATGACTCTCGAAAATAACCGGGTCACTTGAAGCTATATCATTATCAGCTCCAGAATATGTCTCCTCGTCGAAGAATGGAGCATTGCAATAACAAAAATCAAAGGCTCCATCTTCAAACTGCGTGGCCATTGCGTCCATCTCTACGATGTCAACCTTGCTACCTTCATGGCTGACCATATTCTCAATTTGCCGACGGCTGCATTCCAGCGCAGTATCCCATATGTCGATTCCTGTGCCGCTATATCCGTAGTACTTCGCCAGAGCGCTAAATGTTGCCCATCCCACACAACTATCAAGAAAGTAATTTCCTGGGCGCATATACGTCTTGATTATTTTGTCCATCTCGAACACGGGAGACCTGCTGAAAAATCCCGCATTTATCAAATTCCCCTTTTTTCTATGAGCGTTGGTGGCGCTTTCTTCCTCAGGCAATTCGATGAAATACCGGAATGCTTCGTGCTCTTCATTTTTTATATTGGGCCAGAAACTACCAAGGCCGTATCCGACTTTCTCTACAATGCCGTCCGGTCCTTCTACCCTGTCATCGGGAGATCCCCAAATCCTTTGTCCCGGCTTCACGATAACATCAACGCGAGTCAGCCGAACCATACTATCAACCTCTATTGCATCAAGTCCCGATTCGATCAAAAAGTTGTCCAGCTTTACCACATTGAAATCTGCAAACTGGGAGGCTACCGTCAGCAGCTTCTTTTTCGCATCTTGCATGGTGTCGGCATCCACGAAGGCAACCGGTATATCTGGAATTCCCCATTGCTTCTCTCGCAATTCCCGCAGTATCGAAAGGCGCTGGTGGCCGTCGATGATGTAATTCGCCGTTTCCGTGGGACTCCTCCAGATAAATATAGGCGCAGAGAATCCATCCTCGATGATCGCGCGTGTTAGTTTCTTGTGATTCGCGCGGGTCATCTTCTTGATGTCGCCCTGCAATTCCGCGAGTGAATCTAAGGGGAGTACTGCCGCCCCCTCACACTCAATTCGTATTTCCTTGCCTTCGCCGTTCATTTTTGCTCCGAAAAAAAC
>Ga0114899_1000511_pt1 | contig 27451 bp, 27 predicted proteins | sample MalvireepMed_215_FD_83497 | JGI IMG/M metagenome (GOLD analysis project Ga0114899, IMG submission 83497) | Marine viral communities from the Global Malaspina Expedition - Malaspina viral metaG DeepMed_215 | ecosystem: Environmental > Aquatic > Marine > Oceanic | place: Mediterranean Sea...
CACATATCCGATGCGCATGATCGGCGCGCTGATGATTTGAACCCGGCCTTCCAGACGCGACGCCTGATCCGGGGGAATGCGCCAGATCCAGTCAAGCGAGCCCGACATCAGCTCGGCATACTGGGTGTTCATTTCGGGGATGGTACGGACGGTGATCTTGTCGATGGTCGCGCCACCCTTGGGGCTGCCAGCGTAGTGATCTTCGAACCGCTCCATCTCGTAGCGAATGCCCGGCTCTTGGCTCACCAGCTTGTACGGCCCGGTGCCGATCGGTGTGGCGGCTATCCCGGCAGACCCGTTTTCAGCAAAGAACTCATGCGGATAGATCGGAAGCGCATCGGCCAGCATCTCGACCGCGCCGGCAAAGGGCTTGGACATATTTATGCGCACCTTGTAATCGCCCAGCTTTTCGACACTATCGATCCAGTCGACCGAAATCGAATAGCGGGTGCCGTATTCCGGGGTGATCACGGTGTTGAGCGTTTCAACCACGTCGACGGCGGTGAAATCGGCACCGTTATGGAACTTGACGCCCTCGCGCAGGGTGAATTCCATGGTCAGCGGCCCGGTGAATTCCCAAGATTCCGCCAAGGCGGGCACGATCTCTCCCGTGTCAAGATTCTTGTAAAGCAGCCCGTCATAGATGTGCCGCGCGAGGATCAGGCCCTGACGACCGGCGATCTTATAGGTGTCAAGCGGCTCGGGTTCGGCGGCGAAGGCCACGTTGAGCGTATTGGATGCCTTGTCGGCCAATGCGGGCGTGCCCAGCATCAGCGCTGTGCTGGCGGCAAGCGCCGCCATCCCGGTGAAGCGTTTTCTAGATGCAGTTTGAGTCATGGGTCTCTCTGTCGGTTGAGTGAAGTAAAGAAAGGAGGTGCCGGTTTTCCGGTTCTAGGAAGGCTGCTTTGCGCCCCGCGTGATGTCGGCCAGTGTCTCGCCCGCGCGCAGGCGTTCGAGAATCCCGACCTCGTCTTCCTGCATCTTGCGGGCGCGCGCCGCGTGGTTTGCGGCCTGTTTCTTGTCCAGCACGACAACGCCGTTTTCGTCGGCGAGGATGATATCGCCAGGCCGGACGGAGACACCGCCACAGCCCACTGTCACGTTAAAGTCGCCGCCAAGCCGGCGCGGCTTGGTGGTGATTGGCGAGCGACCGCGGCACCAGACGGGGAAGTCTTCGTGCTCTATGGCCGACCGGTCGGTGACAAAGCCGTCAATCACCGCGCCCACCACGCCGCGGGCCTTGGCGGCGGCGGTGGTAACCGCGCCCCAGCAGGCATGGCGCAAATCGCCGCAACGGTCGATGACAATGACCTGACCGGGTTTCGCGGCAGAGAGTGCGTCGGTGAGCATCGCGCCATCGTCGCCTTGAATGCGCACGGTCAGCGCCGGGCCAAATACCCGACGGCCGGGCAACAGCCCCTGCAGCGACGGCGCCATGAAGCCGGTTTCAAGGAAATGGCCCAGCGTGGCCGTTTCGATGTCCGAGAGGTCGAGTTGGGGTGTCATGCTCTGTCCTGTCGCCTGTTTTCTAGGAAAAGGATGGCGGCGAGAGAGCTAATGGGTCAAATAGCCGGGAGTTATGACAGGCATAACCCCCGGGCCGGGGTGCGGTGCTCAGACCGCCGCGGTGACGATGAATTCCACCTTGTAGTCAGGCGTGGCCAGCTTGGCCTCGCCACAAGCACGCGCGGCCGGATTGGCAGGATCAATCCATGCGTCGTAAACCGCGTTCATCTCTTGGAAATCTGCCATGTCGTCCAGCCAGATAATAACCTGCAACAGCTTGGATTTACTGCTGCCTGCCTCATCCAGCAGGCGGTCGATGGCGTTCAGGCAGTCCTGGGTTTGGGTGGCGACATCCGCACCGGCGGTGCCGACTTGGCCGGCGAGGTAGACGGTGTTGTTGTGAATGACGGCCTGGCTCATGCGCGGGCCTGGGTGCAGTCGTGTGATGCTCATGCTTTTCGCTTTCCGATTAAATGAGCGGCAAGCCTATCCGAAGGCGGGCGAAGCGCACAGCTGCGCCACATAGGCGCTGTCAATCACAGGCATTCGCATTGACTATGTGGCCAGTGACCAAAAATAGGGCATTCTCAGCTAACCCGAACAAAATCGAGTCGCCCCCATGATCACCCAATCGCAATCCGACCTGAACTGGAACTTGCTGCGCATGTTCTACATGATTGCGAAAGAGCGGAGCATCACCAAGGCGGCCAGGCAACTGGGCCTAAGCCAGCCTTCGGTCAGCAATGCGCTGCAAAAGCTCGAAGCGCAACTCGATTGCCAGTTGGTCTTCCGCGACAGCCGCCATTTCGAACTGACGACACGCGGCGACAAGATTTTTCAGGAATGCCGCGATATCTTTCACAGTGCCGAGCGGATCAGCCTTCTGGTGCGCAATGCAGAGGAAGAGGAACGCGGGCAGGTCCGGTATCAGATCATCAGCAATCTGGTGTCACCGATGTTGGACGAGTTGCTGCGGCTTTACCATCAGCGCTATCCGTCCGTGGCCTTTCAAAGCGAGGTCCAGAACAGCCAGTCCATCGTCCGCTCGATCCAACAGGGGCGCGGCACGATCGGATTTTGCCTCTTGGCCAAGCCGTTGGTCAATCTGCCTTCAATCCGCCTGTTTCGAGAAGAGTTCCTTGTCTTCTGCGGTGCCGAGCATCCGCTCTTCGGGCAGGCGACCGTGGCACTGCGCGACCTCAGGCACGAGCCCTTCATCAGCTTCGCCTGCGCCACCGAAGGCATGGGGCTCGAGCCGATGTCGGTTCTGCGCGAAGGCACCCGGCTGGGCAGCCGCATCAACGGGCTGAGCACCAACATCGAAGAGGTTCGCAGGATGATCGTGGCCGGCCTTGGCGTTGGCATCCTGCCGCTGATGACCGCGCAGGACGACATCCGGCGCGGCGATCTCTGGCCGCTCAAGATCACCGACGAGGCCATCGGCGCCGATGTCTATCTCGTGCATGCCCCGAGAGAGAAGCTGTCGCCCTCGGAGCAGAAATTCGTCGATATCGCGGAGGAACTACTGGCGCTTTACCCCGATATGGCGTGATCGCGCGCTAGGTTGGCCGCAGCCAAGTCCTGAAGCGCCATGCCTGCGGATTTGAACACAGTGCGTGCTATGTCATCCCTCCGGCCCGGATGCGCCCTTTGGCACAATTCGGTCAGATCGGCACGGATGTGGCCCGGCGTGATCTGCCCTGCGTCCAGCGGCTGAGCAAGGTCACCCGCCAGCGAGGCCCCGGCACGCAGATCAACGAAGAGCTCCGCCTGCATGATCGCCTGATCGTCGCTTTCGCGCATATCACCCTTAAAGGCACCAATCAGGTCAAGGTGACTGCCGGGTTTGAGCCAGTGGCCATGGATGATCGGCGCTGTCGAGGCGGTGACTGTGCTGATCACATCCGCGGCTCGGCACGCCACCTCGAGGTCACGCGCGGCTTGCGCAGGCAGACCCTGTGCGCGGAGCGCTTCGGCGACAGCCACCGCCTTTTCGCGGCTGCGCCCCCATATCGACACCGTTGTGTAAGACCGCACTGCACAATGCGCCGCCGCCACGGCGAGCGAAAGCTGTCCGGTGCCGACGATCAGCAGATGACGGGCGTCCTTACGTGCGAGGAAATCCGCCGCCAGTGCCGAGGCCGCCGCCGTGCGCCGCGCGGTCAATGCGTCGCCATCCAGCGCCGCCTGCATCTGTCCGGTTTCGCCATTAAACAACAGATACCCTGCATTGATCGTCGGGCACCCCTTGGCGGCGTTACCGGGAAAAAAGGTCACCACCTTGACGCCGATGCTTTCACCCGGAACCCATGCGGGCATGATCAGAAGCGAGGCTTCGCTGCCATCGGGCTGAGCGATGCTCAGCACTTGCCGGTCCGGAGCCTGCACCGCGTTGCCGCAGTACCAGTCGCGCAATTGCCCGATCAGATCGGGCCAGTCCAGCGCGGCTTCAAGCGCCTCATGTCCGATCAATGCGCTCATCGATCGGCCCGATTGACGACGGCATGCAGCAAGATATTCAGCCCGGCGACGAAATTCTCGGGCGTGCAATTTTCTTCGTTATTGTGGGTGATGCCGTTTTCGCAGGGCGTGAAGATCATCGCGGTCGGGCAATGGGTGGCAAGGAAATAGGCGTCATGGCCTGCTTGGCTCTGGATATCCCGCCAGTTGAAACCCATTCGGATCGCCTCATCGCGGATGCCGTCGATCATCTCGTGATCGAAGATGTCGCCACCCCATTCCCATTCATCTTCGATCTGCGCCTCGCAACCACAGCGCGCAGCGGATTCATAAAGCGCACGGCGCATCTTTTCCGCCATCGCACGGGTCGTGATCGGATCGGGATGCCGGACATCGCAAACCGCCTCGGCCTCGTCCGACAGGATGCCCGGTTTATTGGGCCAGGCGGTCAACCGTGCGGCGGTGGCCTTGCCATCATGCACCGCGAAATCCCAGCCAATGTCATCTACAGCCGTCAGCCAGCGCGCGCCCGCAGCGAGGGCGTTTTTGCGCAGGTCCATCGGTGTCGGTCCGGTATGCGCGGTTTGGCCCTTGAACGAGGCCCGCATACCGCGCACCGGATAGCCACCTGTGACGATGCCGACCTGTCGATTTTCCGCGTCAAGGATCGGTCCCTGCTCAATATGCAGCTCGAAATAGGCGTCGATCTCGCCTGCCTTGCAGGCGCGGTCGCCCTTGTAGCCAATCCGCTCCAGCTCATCCCCAAAGCGCGCGCCATCGTCGCCGACTAGGTCATGCACCCAATCGATATCGTATTTTCCGATGAAACAGCCCGACGCGACCATCGGCGGCGAGAACCGCGCGCCTTCCTCATTTGTCCAATCGACAACAACGATGGGGCGTTTGGTGACATGGCCAGCATCGTTGAGGCTGCGGATCACTTCCAGCCCGGCCAGCACGCCTGCGATGCCATCAAAGCGTCCGCCGTTGATCTGGGTGTCGAGATGGCTGCCGATCAGGATGGGCGGCAGGTCGTTATCGGTGCCGTCGCGGCGACCAAAGATATTGCCGGCGGCGTCCACCTCAACGCTCAGCCCTGCATCTGCGCACCATTTTCGGAACAGGTCTCGCATGGCTTGGTCGTCATCGCTTAGCGTTAGGCGCGACAACCCGCCCGGGCGGCCTTTGCCGATCTCTGCCGAGGCTTCAATGGTCGACCAGAACCGATCGAGGTCAACGCGGGTATCGGGAGTTATTGACATGAGAAACTTTCTTTCTTGAGAGCCGGGATCAGAACAAGAGGCCCGGAAGATCGGTAATTAGAGCAGGAAACAGGACAAGCAGCAGGAGCACGCCGACCATCACACCAAGCAGCGGCACGAGGTATTTAAACGAGTCGCTAAGCGGAATTTGCCCCACACGACAGGCGGCCATCAGGTCGATGCCAAGCGGTGGGGTGTTCGCGCCGATGGCAAGGTTGATGGTCAGCAAAATGCCAAAGTAGACGGGGTCGATACCGTAGTGGTCAAGGATCGGCAGGAACACCGGCGCGAGGATCAGGATGATCGCGATGCTTTCCATGAACGTGCCGAGGATCAACAGGACCGCCATCATCATCAGCAAGGCAACAGTGCCGCTTTCGGTCGCCTGCGTGATCCCTGCAACGGCCATCTGCGGCACCTGTTCGGCAGCGAGGATCCAGCCAAAGACCGACGCCGCGGCAATCACCAGCAAGATCACACCGGTCATTTCCGTAGTCTCACGCAACAGTTGGGCCAGCATCTTGAGGCTCAGCGCGCGATAGACAAAAATGCCGATAAAAAGCGCATAGGCCACGCCGATGCCAGCGGCTTCGGTGGGGGTGAATATCCCCAGTCGGATCCCACCGACAATGATGATCGGTGCCAGCATCGCGAGGATCGAGCCCTTGGCGGCACGGCCAAGTTCACCCCAAGAAAACGGCTCTCCGCCCTGCCATCCGTTGCGGCGCGAAATCCACCAGGCGACCAGCATCAGCCCGAGGCCCAGAAGGATGCCGGGTATGATCGCGGCCACGAAAAGCTGGCCGATTGAGCTGTTGGTGGCGGTGCCATAGACGATCAGCACGATTGAAGGTGGTATCACGGTGCCGAGAGACCCCGCGCAGCCCAGAGCCGCCGCGCTGAACCCCGGCGCATAGCCTTGGTCGCGCATTGCAGGCAGCATCATTGTCCCGATCGCCACCACATCGGCCACGCCAGACCCGGAAAGCGAGCCGAACATCATGCAAGCAATGATCATGACCATCGCCAGCCCGCCGGTGCGCCGCCCGATGAGCGCCGAACACAGTGCGATGATCCGGGGTGCGAGCCCGCCATGGACCATTAACAGCCCGGCCAAAAGAAACAGTGGGATTGCCAGCAGCGTAAAGCTGTTGATCCCTGCCACGGCCCGCTGGGCCACAACGATCATCGGCGCAGCATCGGCAATCAGCAGGTAGAACATCGACGACAGGCCCAAGGCAACGGCGATCGGCGCGTCCAGCAGCACCAATACAACGAAGACCACGAGAAGAAGAGCAAGCGCAAGGCTCATGTCCGGCCCCCTTTCAAGATGAGGCCCAGAAGGGCGAGGCCGCAGCAGACCGGCAGGGAGAGGTAGAACAGACCTACGGGTAGCGAGAGCGCGGTCGTCTGGTGTGACCATGTGATCCCGGTCAGTTTCCAGCCCGTCCAGATAAACACCGCCAGAAAAACAAAGCTCGCCAGCCAAGCAAGAACGGCCAGCCCACGGCGCAGCATCGGCGGCATGGCGATCAGGTCGAGCAGCCCGGCGCGAAAATGCGAGCCGCGCACAAAGCCCGAGATCGCGCCCACGAAGGTGAGCCAGACCAACGCCAACCGGGGCAGTTCCTCGGCCCAACGCGGCGTGGAAGAAAACAGGTAGCGCGAGATGACGACGTAGACGACCATCGCGGCAAACCCCGCCACCAGTGCGGCGCCAAACCAGCGCGCAGCACGGTCGATCAAAGTGGCCGCGCGCAGCGACCCGGTCCCGAGTGTCATGGTTTCAGAAATCCTTCCGGTCCGCGACAGAGCATGCATTCGTCGCAATAGGCCGCGACAACGACCCATTCGTCTGAGATCACCTCGACCGTGTGATCGAGCCCCGGCGGCAAGCGTACGGCGGTGCCTTCGGTCATGTGGAATTCCTCGCCCCCTGCCCGTAGGATCGCTTCTCCTTTAAGTGTGAGCGTAACCTCGTCACGGGGATGGCTGTGCGCGGTGGACTTCGCCCCCTTTAGGCCGGTAGTCACGGAAAGCTTGATAAAGCCCTCGCCGCGCGCCGCCGGTGAAAACAGCACTTTCTGTGTAAAGTCGAAAAGTTGCACCGGCTCCACCGATGCAACTTCTGTGATCTCCGGCCGCAGGGTCATTTGCGGTACTGGTCAAGGATGGCCAGAAGATCTTCGCCATAGACGTCCTTCTGGCTTTCCCAGATCGGCGCGACCGCTTCGATAAATGCCGCCTTGTCGACCTCGTTGAACGCCATGCCCTTTGCTTCAAGCTGCGCAATCAACTCGTCATTCGCGGCGGCAACCATATCACGCTGTTTCAGACCCCAAGTAGTGGCGGCCTCCATCACGATGGTCTGGTCCTCGGGCGAGATTTCATCCCACGTCGCGCTCGACATGGTCAGCGTCGCGGCACCCCAGATGTGCTCAGACAGCGAGACGTACTTCTGCACCTCAAAGAAAGAGGCCGAGTAGATGATCGCAAGCGGGTTTTCCTGCGCGTCAAATAGGCCTTGTTGCAGCGCTGAATATAGCTCACCGAAGGACAGCGGTGCGGGCTCAGCGCCCAGTCCTTCGAACGTCGCAAGCCGCACCTTGTCTGGTGTGACGCGGATTTTTAGACCGGCGAGGTCTTCCGGCTTTTCAACCGGGCGGACATTATTGGTGATGTTGCGGAAGCCGTTTTCCCACCATCCCAGAACCTTGATGCCTTTGGCGTCCATCATCTCGGCCAGCGCGCCGCCCAGATCGCCGTCAAGCGCGGCAAACGCCTGTTCGCGGGCGCCCCATGCGTAGGGCATCTCGATGATGCCCATGCGTGGCTCAATCCCTTGAAACGAGCCTGAGCCGATCAGTCCGGCCTGAACCGAGCCGAATTGTAGGCCCTCGATCACTTCTTTTTCGCTGCCAAGTTGGCCCGACGGGAAGACCTCAATCGCGACGCGGCCCTCGGTGCGGCTGTTCACTTCGTCCGCGAACCCGCTTGCAGCGGTATGCCAGCTGTGGCTTTCCGGCAGAACGTGGCCAAGTCGGATGGACACATCGGCGGCCAGGGCGGCAACCGGCGCAAAGGCCGCAAGGCTAACCGCCAGCAGGCCGCCTTTGATTAGGGTGGTGGGGGCTTTCATTTGGGTCTCTCCTGTTGAGCATTAATTGCCGCAGAAGAGATACCGATCACGGATTCCACGCAAATAGGCCCAGCCTATGGTTGGGAGAGCTTTTGCCAATGCTCCTCAACGCTCGGGGCCACGCAAGTTAGCCAGAATATCGGCCCACCGCCTATCGTCGCAACCATTTTCCTCAGGGCCAGTTTGCCATGCACACCGCCGATGCAAGTCCCTTGCGGGGTATTCGACTGCCGAGTGTCACGTTGGCAAGCCGATTACTACTCGCTTTGATAGGTAATACCGGCCCTTACCTGCCGTTCGCTTCACGGCCGAGCGCTGCAGTGTAGCATCACCAAACCGGCCATGCATGGCGCAGCATTTTCGAAGAGTGAAGGTCGACAGATCGGACGAAACGTCAATTCGCGATGTCCACCCCAATGGACGCGATTGATGTTTGTACTGGGAACTCTCGTGACATCGACCAATACGCCATCATAAAACGCAATGAAATGCGGAACGGCGTTGAGATACCTGCGCCTATGGCGATGCTGCCAATCGCGATAAAGTGCAGCGATTGCAACGGCGCGCATTTCGTCACTGTGAATGTTCCAAACGCGGCACCAATTAACCTCTTTAATCACCCTCTATCGATCAAAAGGCAGGCGGATAGGCCGACGGGCGTGTCCTTGAACGACAGCGATCCACCGTGCATTTTCGCAATCGCTGCGACGATTGTAAGGCCAAGGCCATAACCGTCGATCGTTGCTGTGTTGGTACCGCGCTGGAATGGCGCCATCAGAGCTTCCATATCGGCAGCAGAGCTTTCCGAGCCCTCGTCTTCGATAACGATCGTTGCCGTCTGGGCATCGGCTTCCAACGCGACGATGGCGCGTCGACCGTATTTGAGGGCGTTTTCGATAAGGTTTGTTACCGCGCGTTCAAGCGAGATCGGCCGCCCCATCACGGTAACATCCCGGTCAGGTGCGAATACGCTTTGGCCCTGCCGCGACGTGAAGACCGAGCGCGCGCCTTGCACAATAATGTCAGAGCCTTCGCGGAAGGTCACATCCTTGCCCATATCCTGATAGTCCGCGACGATTGAATCGATCAGCGAGCCGAGCGAGAGCTTGCGGGGCGCTTCGACATTCATCTCGGCCCGCGTATAGGTCAGCACGCTTTCGATAATGCCTGTCATGCTGTCGATATCGGCCTCAAGCTTCTGGCGCAATTCGGAATCCGGGATCAGCGCAGTCCGCAGCCGAAGCCGCGTGGCGGGTGTGCCAAGGTCGTGACTGACGCCTGAAAGGACGGCAGCGCGGCTGGACAATTGCTGGCGCTCATCTTCGAGGAAACTGTTCACGGCGGCGACGATCTCCTGCAATTCTTGTGGTCCGGGCAACTCATAGCTCGCCGGGCCACCGATGCGTCGGCGGCTGCGTAATTGTTCGGCGAATTGAGAAAACTCAGCCGAGAGGTTCAGGATCACCGTGAGGATCGCCCCCATGGAAAGTGTGGCCAGCAGAACTGCCCACATGCGATGGTCGGCGGGCGCTGCGTCGCAGTTGAGCACCGAAGCGCCGTCAATCTCAAACCACGGGGCGCTGCCCATCTGGGCAAGCACGACCGGATCGGTGCAATAGGAGGCTACCAGTCGAAACACCTCGCCCGCCTTTTCCGCTGCCGTTTGATAGGCCCGGTTAGGAATCTCGGCCAGTTTGTAGGTAAGATCGGGCGACAAGATCGCCATGGTTAGGGGCGCACCGGTCTGACTGTTGGCGCTGTCGGCAGAGATCAAGACGATGGTCACCCGCGCGGCGTGCGGGGCATGCGAAATCTGGCGAAAGGCCCCGTTAGCGGCGTGGGCCTGATCTTCCGGTGACAGGGCACGAATTTGCACCTCTTCGGCCGGGACGGTGCCGTTTTGCACAGCGTAGTAAAGGTTGATGCCCGCGACATAGGCCCGCTCCTGATGCGCCCGCCAGTTTGCGTTTGAATTGCTCCAAAGCCAGACGGCAAGCCCGCCCGCTATGAAGGCCGCGATAACGAGGAGGCTGCCGATCGTCCGAAGGCTGCGGCGCTTGATCACGTGTCCTGTTCCATCACGTCGACCGCAAAGACGTAGCCGACCCCGCGTTCGGTTTTGAGAAATTTGGGGTGTTTGGGGTCTGCCTCAATCTTTGAGCGCAGCCGCCCGACCAGCACGTCGATGGCGCGACCAAGTCCTTCGCCCTGCGGTTCTGCCTCGCCGGTGACGTCAAGCGCGACGGCGATCTCCTCGCGGGTCAGGGGTATGTGGGGATTTGCAAGAAGCACCCGCAGCAGGGCAGTCTCGCGCCGGGAAAGGGACACCTGCACCCCGGTAGGAGAGCGCGCCTCGTTGTGCTTTGCGTCATAGGTCCAGCCGGAAAAGGTGAACGTCTTGGTGTTGCGGCGATGCACCAGCGAAGACGACCGCCGCGTTCGGTGCAGCACGGCCTTTACGCGAGCGAGCAGGAGTTCGGGGTTAAACGGCTTGGCGATGTAATCATCGGCCCCCACCGCGTAGCCCTCCATGCGCTGGTGATCTGCCGAAAGGGCCGACACCATGATGATCGGCACGTCCTGCTCCTGTCGCAGCCGCCCACAGATATCGAGCCCGTTTTCGTCCCCCAGCATGACGTCTAACAAAATCAGATCGACCCGCCCGCCTTCGAGATGAGCCGCAACCTCGGCTTCCGTGGCAGCGGGCAGCGCGATTGTCCCGTGTTTACGGAGGAATTGCGTCATCATCTGACGCATTTCGGGGTCGTCATCGACCACCAGAATTCGGGGAATCGTCAACCGCTCTCCTCCTTAGGCTGGCGCGGGATACCGCTGCCTCGCCCCTCGTTTATGTAATATGATGCAACAAAATCCACGGCTAAGTAACAAGCTGTAACGGGCGGTGGGAATAAATGCATGTCGGGCGCAGATACCCGCTATGTCCGCATTGCATGCTTTGCCCTTCAGGCTCAGTCTCCCGTTATCCGGTCTGGGAGGGCCGTAGTTTCCACGGGAGGACATCTAATGAAAGCCTATGTAACTGGGGCAGTCTCTGCTCTGTCGATGATTGTAGCAACTTCGGCTGTTGCCGAACCGACCGCCGAAGTGCTGCACTATTGGACATCTGGCGGCGAAGCCAAATCCGTTGCCGTTCTGCAGAAAGAGTTCGCTGACAAAGGCGGCAGTTGGACCGATATGCCGGTGGCCGGTGGCGGTGGTGACGCGGCGATGACCGCACTGCGCGCCCGCGTGCTGTCGGGCAATGCGCCGACGGCGGTGCAGCTCAAAGGCCCCGCAATTCAGGAATGGTACGAAGAAGGCGTTCTGGCCGATATCTCTGATGTTGCCGAAGCCAACAACTGGGACGCGGTGCTGCCCGCCTCCATCGCCGGCCATATGAAGTGTGAGGGCACATGGTGTGCCGCCCCCGTTAACGTGCACCGGGTCGACTGGATCTGGGCCAATGCGGAAGTACTAAGTGCCAATGGCATTGAGATGCCGACGACGTGGGAAGAGTTCAACGCCGCCGCCGAGAAACTGCAAGAGGCCGGGATCATCCCGCTGGCGCATGGTGGACAGGCTTGGCAAGACGCCACGGTTTTTGAGGCTGTGGCTCTGGGCATCCTCGGGCCAGAAGGCTATCGCAAGGCCTTTGTAGAGCTCGACAAAGAGACGCTTACCTCTGACGCTATGATTGCGGTGTTCGACCAGATGCGCATCATGCGAGGCTTTGTCGACAGCAACTTCTCGGGCCGTGACTGGAACCTCGCTACCTCGATGGTGATGAACGGCGAAGCCGCCTTCCAGATCATGGGCGACTGGGCCAAGGGTGAGTTTATGGCCGCAGGCAAAGTGCCGGGCGAAGACTTCCTCTGTGCCTCTGCGCCGGGCGAAGGCTTCCTCTACAACGTAGACAGCTTCGCGATGTTCGACGTGGATGGCGAAGACAAGAAAGCCGGGCAGCAACTGCTTGCTGAACTGGTCGTCGGTCAGAACTTCCAAAAGGTGTTCAACCTCAACAAAGGGTCGATCCCCGCACGCACCGATGTAGCGCTGGATGAATTCGACGACTGCGCCCGTCTTTCCGCCGATGACATGCAAGCCAGTTCCGACGGTGATGCGCTGCTGCCAAGCTATGCACATGGCATGGCCCTGCGCGGCGCGCAGGCCGGTGCGATCACCGATGTGGTGACGGCGCATTTCAACTCGGACATGTCCTCTGCCGATGCGGTCCAGATGCTCGCAGACGGTATCGCGAACAGCATGTAACGCCTGCTCCTGCCCCCGCGTTTTCGTGGGGGCAGGCCAAATCCGGGACAATCAAATGATCAAGTGGCTTGAAGAAAACACGCCCAAATTGGTTCTGGCGCCCTCTTTCATCGCAGTTCTGATCTTCGTCTACGGCTTCATCGCCTGGACCGCATGGGTCTCGCTGACGCGCTCGCGCCTGCTGCCAAAATATGAAATCGAAGGCTTCATTCAATACGAGCGGCTGTTTGCGTCGCCCCGCTGGGAGACGGCCTTTAGCAACCTTTTCGTCTTCGGTATTCTGTTTATCGTAATCGCTATGGTGCTGGGCCTCGCGCTGGCCATCTTACTCGACCAGAACATCCGCACCGAAGGCGCAATACGCACGATTTACCTCTACCCCATGGCGCTGTCGATGATCGTCACCGGCACGGCGTGGAAATGGATTCTTAATCCGGGGCTTGGTCTTGAGGCCATGGTGCGCGGCTGGGGGTTTGAAGATTTCACCTTTGACTGGCTTGTTGACCCCGACATGGCGATCTACACGATCGTCCTTGCGGCGATCTGGCAAAGCTCCGGTTTCGTGATGGCGCTGTTTCTCGCCGGGCTTCGCTCCGTCGATGGGGAGATCATCAAGGCCGCTCAGGTCGACGGCATCCCGACATGGCGGGTCTATACCGCGATTATCATTCCGGCGATGGCGCCGATCTTCTTGTCGGCCTTCATCGTGCTATCGCATCTCGCGGTCAAGAGTTTCGATCTGGTCATCGCGCTAACGGGCGGCGGCCCAGGTTATGCGACCGATCTGCCTGCCACCTACATGTATGCCATGGCGTTTTCGCGCGGCGATATCGGACAGGCGGCCAGTTCCGCCATGATTATGATGCTCGTCGTCTTTTCGATCGTGGTCCCTTATCTCTATTCGGAATTGAGGTCCAAAGATGGTTGAACTCTCAATGACACAGACGCAGGCCCCGGCGGATCGTCAGACAGGCAAGATCGTCTTACGCTGGGTGCTTTACATTGTACTGGTGCTCTTCGCCCTGTTCTACCTGCTGCCGCTCTTCGTGATGCTTACCACTTCGTTGAAAAGCCTAGAGGAAATCCGGACGGGCGACTTGATCGCCCTGCCCCGCGAGGTGACTTTCGCCGCATGGCGCACGGCATGGTCAGAAGCCTGCACCGGCATCCAATGCGAAGGGGTGCGGCCATTCTTCTGGAACTCTGTGCTGATCGCCCTTCCGGCGGTGGCAATCTCGACGCTGCTTGGTGCGATGAACGGCTATGTCGTGGCACAATGGAGCTTTCGTGGCGCGAACCTTTTCTTTTCGCTGATGTTGTTCGGCTGCTTCATCCCCTTTCAGGTGGTGCTTTTGCCGATGGCGCGGGTGCTGGGACTGATGGGCATGGCGGGCACCATCCCGGGGCTGATCTTCGTTCATGTGATCTATGGGCTCGGCTTCACCACGCTGTTCTTCCGCAATTACTATGTCTCGATCCCGTCCGAACTGACCAAGGCGGCCAAAGTGGATGGCGCGGGGTTCTTCCGCATCTTCTGGTCGATCTTCCTGCCGCTGTCGCTGCCGATCATCGTGGTGACTGTGATCTGGCAGTTCACCCAAATCTGGAATGACTTCCTCTTCGGCGTTTCGTTCAGTCAGGCAGGCACCCAGCCCGTCACCGTGGCGCTCAACAACATCGTCAATTCGACCACTGGCATCAAGGCATACAACGTGGACATGGCCGCCGCGATCATCGCAGGTCTGCCGACCCTCTTGGTCTATGTGATTGCCGGGAAATACTTTGTCCGCGGTCTGACCGCTGGATCCGTGAAAGGATAAACCAATGGCTCCGATCCTCGAAATCAACAACCTCTACAAGAGCTATGGCTCGATTGAGATCCTCAAAGACATTAACGTGTCGATCGAACAGGGTGACTTCCTTGTACTGGTCGGCCCATCCGGCTGCGGCAAATCGACTTTGCTCAACTGTATCGCCGGGCTTGAGCCGATCAGCGGCGGCGAAGTCCATATCGGGGGGCGCGACATGACCAATGTCAGCCCCAGGGACCGGGACATCGCCATGGTGTTCCAATCATACGCCCTCTACCCGACGATGACCGTGGCCAAGAACATCACCTTCGGCATGAAGGTCCGCGGTGTGGATCAGACGACGCAGGAGAAGAAGCTCGCCTATGTAGCGCAACAGTTGCAGATCGAGCAATTGCTCAACCGCAAACCCGGCCATCTGTCGGGCGGCCAGCGCCAGCGGGTGGCCATGGGCCGCGCCTTGGTGCGCGATCCGAAGCTGTTCCTTTTTGATGAGCCGCTGTCCAACCTCGATGCAAAGCTGCGCGTCGAAATGCGGACCGAGATCAAGTCCCTGCACCAGCGTTTGGGCGCCTCTATGGTCTATGTAACCCACGACCAGATCGAGGCGATGACCCTTGCCACCAAGATCGTCGTGATGAAAGGCGGAATCATTCAGCAGATTGGCACGCCGGCAGAGATCTATAACCACCCGGCGAACCTCTTTGTGGCGGACTTCATGGGCAGCCCGGCGATGAACCTGATCCCGGCAAAGGCCAGATCAGACAGTGCCGGAACTCGGATCGAAATTGCCCGCAAGTCGGGCGGGCCGATGGTACTGACGGACCGCAAGAACCTCAGCCTGCCGGAGGATGTGATCATCGGCGTGCGCCCCGAGAACATTGCGGATGCAAAGGCGCAATCCGGCTCGGACTCGCAGGAAGCCGACTGCGTGATCGACATTGTGGAACCTGCTGGTGCTGACACCTATGCCGTCATGGAGTTGGGCGGCAAACATGTCACCGCGCGGTTGCACGCCGAAACCACCGCTTCACCCGGCGTGACACAGCGGTTGGCCTTCGATCTGGGCAAAGTCTCCTATTTTGCGCCCGACACTGGCCTGCGTCTGAACTGATCTCCCTGCGTCTTGTTGCGGATATCGGCGGCACCAACGCCCGTCTGGCGCTCTGCCAGACGGGCGTTGAAGGCTGGCTCCGTCAAAAGATATGCGAATACGGACTGGGCAAGCATCGACGCGGTGATTGAGGACTATCTGCAAGGACAGGTCACCGCCTCCCCTTCCAAAATGGTCATCGCGGTTGCGGGTCCGGTGCATGAGGGCAGCGCCAGATTGACCAACCGCGGCTGGTCGATCATAGCCGAGGACTTGGCCCGACAATTCGCTTGCCCTCATGTTCGCATGTTGAACGACCTGACCGCGCTTGGCTATGCGATGCCATACTTGCGAGCTGAGCAGCTTGGCGAAATCAGCGCCGGAGCCGCCAGACGTTCAGACCATAGACAGTCACTGGAGGTAGGCATCGGGACTGGCTTTAACGTCGCTAAAGCCTCACCCGAAGCGGCGGAGGGCGGCGGCTTGGCTCTTTTGAAAACCGGCGACCGGGTGCGATTTGATCTGAGGAAAGGTACCGCGGACATGCTGGTGCCGCTGGATGAGCTGGCCGAGCGGGCGCGACAACTTGTCAGTGAGGGGGGATATCAAATGCCTGCCAGCCAGACACCGTGGCAGCAGTACTTCCGCGATCTGACCACCGGTTTGGACAAAGGGATGACATTGCGCGATGCGTCCTCCTATCGCGATGTCGCCCGTAAGAACAGGCCGAGGGACAGTCACTGATGACCGACTTGTTCATCCTAAAAAATGGTCGGACGTCATTCAAGCGCGAATGGCGGACTCGTTAAACGCCCCCCCTACCGCCCCAACCAGCCGCCATCTACAGGCAGCGTAATCCCCGTGACATAACGCGCGGCGGGGGAGGCGAGGAACGTGACCGCGCCCGCGATATCTTCAGGCTCCGCCCAACGACCCAACGGGATACGGTCGAGGATCGCTTTATTCCGCTCGGGGTCAGCACGCAGGTCTGCGGTGTTGTTGCTCACAACATAGCCCGGGGCGACAGCGTTCACCGTGATCCCCTGTGCCGACCACTCGTTAGACAGGGTTTTCGTAAGCCCCGCCACGGCGCTTTTCGATGCTGTATAGGATGGCACGCGAATGCCGCCCTGAAACGAGAGCAGCGATGCAACGTTGATTACACTGCCGCCTTGTTCTGCCGTCACGCGCGCCTTGGCAAAGGCTTGGCTCAGGAAGAAGACGACCTTAAGGTTGATGTCCATCACGGCGTCCCAATCGGCCTCCGTGAACTCCAGACTATCCGCGCGGCGTATGATGCCTGCGTTGTTGACCAGTGTATCAATCGGCCCGAACTCGGCCACAGCCTGTTCGAACGCGGCGACCGCGCCTGCGACCGTTCCCAGATCGGCCTGCACCGCATCAGCCTTGCCATCTGCTTCGGTTATTGCCTTTAGTGTATCCGCCATGCTGGACCGACCCACCGCGATGACGTGGCAGCCTTGGGCCGCCATATCAATCGCGATTGCCTGACCAATGCCAGTGTTCGCACCAGTCACAAAGGCACGGCTTCCCTGTAGTGAAAAGCGGCTCATCTGAGGTCTTCCATCGCGACCATGTCCATATCGGTAAAGGCCATATTGTCGCCCGCCATCGCCCAAATGAACGAATAGGCAGCCGTGCCAGCGCCGCTGTGTATCGACCACGGGGGGGACAGAACCGCCTGTTCGTTGCGCACGATCATGTGGCGGGTCTCGTCAGGTTCACCCATCAGATGCACAACGTTCTGATCTTCGGGCAAATCGATGTAGATATAGGCTTCGGAGCGGCGTTCATGCACATGCGCAGGCATTGTGTTCCAGATCGAACCGGGGGCGAGCTTCGTCATCCCCATGACGATCTGGCAGCTTTCGATCCCTTCAGGATGGACAAACTGGTAGATGACACGCTCGTTGCAGGTATCGCGCGACCCGAGGGGAACCTGCCGTGCATCGTCGATGGTTACCAGTTGCGCAGGAATGGCGCGGTGGGCGGGGGCGGAGATGATGTAGAAATATGCGTCCTCTCCACTGAGCGTTACGGCGCCCGTTCCCATACCGAGGTACAGCATGTCGCAGCGGCCTAAGGAATATGTCTCTCCGCCCGCCTCGACAGTGCCTCCGGTGCCGAGATTGACCAACACAGCCTCGCGGCGATCCAGCCAAGACGGCGTGCCCGTCTGGTCGACAGCATCAATCGCAAGCGGCCCGCTTTTCGGCTTGGCGCCACCTACGATCATGCGGTCATATTGGGTGTATGTCAGATTGACCTCGTCGTCCTTGAACAGGTCTTCGATCATGAACTCCGCACGCAGTTCGGCGCTGCTCATCGTCTTGGCGTGGCGCGGATCAATTGCGCGGCGTAGGTTGGTCTTATGCATCGTTTCCTCCCGTGATGCCTGAATGATCGAAGGCTTTAATGGGCCTTTCTTTGTAGGGTTACTCCCGTGCCCCTACTGGTCCTCAAACGTCTCGAAATAGCTGGCGTTGGTGTCGGTAATGCGTTGGATTGTCTCATCAAGCCGTGACAAATGCAGCGCCCCCGCGGCGACAGCTTGGTCTGCATGATGCGCCTTGACCGCCTCTGCAATCGCTTTGTGATCTGCCAAAAGCTCAGGCATGCGCTGTTCCTTCGACAATCCAAGCCGACACAGGCGGTCTACTTTCGCCTTCTCCCGCATGATCACGTCGAAGGCGAATTCTGCATCTGCGATGCCGCAAAGGGTTTCATGGAACTCGTAGTCCAGCTTACCGAAGCCATCGACATCATGGTCCAGTATCGCCTGCTCTTGCAGCTTGAGGGCCACGTCGATCTTTGCCGCCCCATCGGCATCGCATTTTGCAGCCGCACGGCGCAGCACTTCGTATTCGACAGAAGCGCGCACAAAGCGGGATTTCTCGATCTCTCGCATGGAGAACCGCTTTACCTCTGTCGCGCGTTGCGGGCGGATCAACAGCAGGTCCAAATTCGCCAACCGGCTAAAGGCATCGCGCACGGGTTGGCGCGAAATGCCGAATTTCGTTGCGATCTCCGCCTCGGAAATCTTGTCGCCGGGAAGCAATGCCAATGTCGAAATTTCGCTATGCAGGTAATCGAACACCTCATCAACGCTGGTGCGCCGCTCGCTCAATTTGGTTACCTTCGCCATGTCGCTACCTTCTCTTAAAGGGGCCGTGAATTTCGCCGTCTCGTGGCATTGGGCATACTGGCCCCTGAGAAGCGGCTCACTAACTTTTGCTTCTTTGAAGCCGCCAGATCCAGAAGTCTAGGGATACCCTACCCAATAAATAACTAGTATGCTAGTACTCAGATCGAGTTGATTCGACCGAAGTTCGCGGCGAAACGTGTTGTAGATTGCAGGGCGGAGGGTCATTTCCCGCGCCGACCTGCATATGCCGATACGATAAATCGCATTGCTTTGGGCGCTTCGCAGAAACCGGTCAACATATTGTTGTGCCACGCCAGTCAGAAGAAAGTAGATTTATGAAACTCGCAGGAAAAACAGCCATCATCACTGGCGGTGGTCGGGATATCGGGGCGGCGGTCGCGCTGAAGTTTGCGGAAGACGGTGCGAATGTTGCGATCAACTATTTCGCCAGCTCCAAAGGCGCCGACGATGTGGTTGCCAAGATCGAAGCCGCTGGCGGTAATGCGATTGCGGTTCAGGGTGATCTGAACAAGCAGGCGGACGTCGATGATCTGGTGGCAAAAACGCTCGAAGCATTCGGCGGCATTGATATTCTGGTGAACAACGCAGGCGGGCTGATTGCACGCAAGACACTGGCGGAGATGGATCTGGATCACTGGAATGCGGTCATGTCGCTTAACCTGACCAGTACATTCATGATGACCAAAGCCTGCTTGGAGCATATCAAAACCGGTACGATCGTGAACCTCGCCAGTCAGGCCGCGCGTGATGGCGGCGGCCCCGGTTCCGTCGCCTATGCATCTTCCAAAGGTGCCATTGTGACCATGACCCGCGGCTTGGCCAAAGAGCTTGGGCCCGATGTGCGCGTAAACGCGCTTTGTCCCGGCATGATCGACACGGATTTCCACAACATCCACACGCCCGATGCGGGCCGTCGCGGGTACGAGGCGAACGCCCCGCTGAAACGCCAAGGCACCGTGGATGATGTGGCCAGTGCAGCGCTCTTCCTTGCCTGCGATGACAGTGCCTTCCTCACGGGGACAAACATCGACATCAATGGCGGTATGCTGTTCAGCTAAGGATAGAAGATGGCCGATTTTCCTGTTGTGCCCACTGGCGAAAACGTCACCCGGCAAGTGCTCTCGGACCATCCTGAGATGATGGTCGTGGCGTTCCGCTTTGCGAAAACCGGTGCGGTTGGCGCGCTGCACGATCACCCGCATGTGCAGTCGACATATGTCGAGACGGGGCGTTTCCGCTTCACCCTCGGCGATGTTGAAAAGGAGGTGGGGCCCGGGGATAGCTTTGTCATTCCAACCCAACTGACCCATGGATGCGTCTGCCTTGAGCCGGGCACGTTGATCGACTGCTTCACGCCCCGGCGTGACGATTTCCTGTAGCTTTCGGCATGCGGATTTTGTCCATAGGCGAATGTATGGCCGAGCTTTCCCCGCAGAAGGATGCGGGGGCTTTCAAGCTTGGGTTTGCGGGGGATACGTTCAACACCGCATGGTATCTGGCGCGCATCGCCCCAGACAGCCAAGTGTCCTATTTCACGGGGCTGGGGGACGACACGATATCGGGCCAGTTGCGTGACACGATCACGGCTGCCGGCGTCGATGACAGCTATTGTGTCGAGGTGCCGAACCGGACCGTGGGCCTCTACCTCATCTCTTTGGAGAATGGCGAACGGAGCTTCTCCTATTGGCGCGGTCAATCGGCGGCCCGCAAACTGGCCGCTGACCTCCCCGCATTGGAACGCGCGATTGACGCGCATGATCTGATCTATTTCTCAGGGATCACCTTGGCGATCCTTGAGGCTGGCGACCGCGAGGCGTTCATTTCTGCTTTGAAAGCGGCCCGGGCCAGCGGCAAGACGATCGCATTCGACCCCAATCTTCGCCCCCGGCTATGGGATGATAGCGAAACGATGCTCTCGGTCATCATGGCGGGTGCTGCGGTATCCGACATTGTCCTACCCTCGTTCGAGGACGAGGCGGATTGGTTCAAGGATGCGTCCCCACAAGCCACCGCAGATCGCTACGGCGCAGCAGGGGCGAGCACCGTGATCGTCAAGAATGGCGCCGGTGACGTTTACTATGTCAGCCCGGAGGATCGCGCAACGGTTGCCGTCGCGCCGGTTACGAATGTGGTGGATTCCACGGCTGCCGGTGACAGTTTCAACGCGGCAATCCTTGCAGGTCATGCCGGTGAGCAGTCATTGTCGCACAGTATCTCGACGGCCTGTCGCCTGTCCGGCGCGGTCGTTCAGGGTCGTGGGGCTTTGGTTGACATCAATCTGGGCCCATCCAAAATTTGAAGAGGCGGAAAGATGCGGGAGACTTGGCGCTGGTTCGGTGAGTTCGACCCTATTCCGCTGGATCAGGTCGCACAGACAGGGGCGGAAGGCATCGTGAGCGCGCTGCATGCGATCCCCTACGGCGAAGTCTGGACCCGTGACGCCATTTCCAAACGCAGCGACGAGATTTTGGCGGCCGGATTCACATGGGATGTCGTCGAGAGCCTGCCCGTTCACGAAGACATCAAGCGCGGGACCGGAGATCTGCCGGGCCTGTTCGAAAACTACCGCCAATCCCTCGCGAACCTTGCCGCCGAAGGTATTACCACCGTCTGCTACAACTTCATGCCGATCCTCGATTGGACCCGCACCGACCTGATGGCGCCTGTCGCGCGCGGTGGCACATGCCTGCATTTTTCAGCTGCCAAGATGGCCGCATTCGAAATTCATATGCTGGGGCGTGAGGGCGCAGAGGAAACCTACCACCCCGATGCCGTTCGACAGGGACGTGCGTGGCATGACGCCGCTTCACAAGAGGACAAAGCGGCCCTGCTGCACGCGATCATGTCCGGCCTTCCCGGGGCGTATGACAGGTACGATATCAGCGGCTTGCGCGACGTTCTGACAACATACGACGGGCTGACACATGATGATCTCCGTGCAAATCTCGGGCGGTTTCTAGCGGAAGTCATTCCGGCAGCTTCCGAGCTTGGCATTCGCATGTGCATCCACCCCGATGATCCCCCGCGCGACATTCTGGGTCTGCCCCGCATCGTGTCGACGCAAAGCGATATCGACTGGATCATGAACGCCCATCCTGAGCCTGCGAATGGCCTGACGCTCTGTAGCGGCTCGCTCGGGTCTCATGCGGATAACGACGTGCCCCGCATCGCGCGCGCCTTTGCCGATCGCATCCACTTTGTCCATCTGCGCAACGTGGCCAAATCGCATGACGGGTCGTTTAGCGAGGCGGCCCATTTGACGGGTGATGTCGACATGGTCGCGGTCGTGGAGGAAATCCTGAAGGCCGAAAGGCTACGCAATGCCGAGATCCCCTTCCGCGCGGATCATGGTCATGCTCTCTTGTCGGATGCCGAGACCGAAACCCAGCCCGGCTATACCCTTATCGGGCGGATGCGCGGCTTGGCCGAACTGCGCGGAGTCGTCACTGCCCTCAACAGATGACTTTCTTCTAGTATACTAGTTTGTATGGACGTAAGGTAAGGCGGGAGATTACTTGTTCGTCTAGGAGTAGAAAATGGAAAACCCTGTCATCGGCTTTATCGGGCTCGGCCTCATGGGCGGCAATATGGTCGAATGCCTTCAAAAGAACGGCATTGAGCCCGTTATCATGGGCCGAAACCGAAAGGCGGTCGATGCGGCCGTCGGCCGCGGAGCCCGCGAGGTGGCTACCCCTCGGGAGATGGCGGAGGCCTGCGACATCATCATGCTCTGCGTCACCACCTCTGAAGTTGTGGAAAGCTTGGTCTACGGCGACGATGGCGTCTTGGCAGGTATCAAAAAGGGCGCCGTTCTGATTGATTTCGGCACATCCATTCCCGCATCCACGCGCAAGATCGGTGCCGACCTCGCCGCCAAAGGCGCGGGCATGATCGATGCCCCGCTGGGCCGCACACCCGCACACGCCAAGGATGGGTTGCTGAACATCATGGCTGCAGGGGATGAGGACATATTCGCCTCCGTGAAACCCACGCTGGATATCTTAGGTGAAAACGTATTCTACGTCGGGGCGCTTGGAGCGGGACATACGACGAAATTGATCAACAACTTTATGGGCATGACGACCGTCAGCGCCATGAGCCAAGCCTTCGCCGTTGCCGACCGTGCGGGCCTCGACCCGGCGCAGTTGTATGAGATCATGTCGGCAGGTCCGTCCAATTCACCCTTCATGCAGTTCTGTAAGAAATACGCGGTCGATGGTGTAAGCGACCTTGGGTTCTCATTGGCGAATGCCAACAAGGACATCGCCTATTTCCTTGAAATGGTCGGCGATCTTGGCACGCGGTCCGAGATTGCCGAAGGCACGTCGCACAACCTTCAGGCCGCCGTCGATGCAGGCATGAGCGATGGCAACGTACCCGAAATTTTCGACTACTTCCTGAAACTTAAAGGCTAGGCGCCCTCAGCGTCAAACGCGTGAACACCGGCCTGCGCGACCTCAAGGTCTTGGGCCGGTGTTCCCGAGCTTACGCCGATACCCCCGATCACTTCTCCGTTCTTGAATATCGGCAACCCGCCTGCGATCACGACAAAACGCCCGCCATGTGCGGATGTGAGCCCATAGACCGGGCCGCCCGGCATGCTGGGTTCGGCCAAGGCCTGCGTCGGCTTCTGGGTTCCCGTCGCGGTAAAGCACTTGTCGATGGCCATTGTGATGCTGGGGATTTTTCCACCATCCATGCGCAGAAATCCGATCAAGTTACAGCTTTCATCCATGACCGCGATGCACATTGGCACGCCGATTGCCTCTGCCTGTTTCTTTGCGGCCTCGATAATGCGCTGCGCGTCGTCGCAATCAAGACGGTGAATAGTCTGCATTCTATGTCCTTTCTTCTGCTTCTTGTGGGGCAATAACGGCCCGTTCAATCGCTCTGCGCACGCCGAACGCCCAAACCTCTTTCGCGGCGGCCGTCAAAGGTGCTTTCAGTTGACGCGCCAAGCCTTCGGGGAACACCGCGCTCATTCCCAGCAACGCGGTTACGGTTGCTTCCGGCCCTTCTGCTGCGGCGGTCAATGCATCGAGTTCGCCTGCCAAAGGGTCACGGACATCAATTGCACTGCCTGCTTCATCGACGCCGCGCACATAGAACATCCATGCCGCAACCGCCAAACACATGAGCGGTGTTTCGCGACCGGATTCATGCGCGTCGCCCATGGTTCCCAGCAGTCGTTGTGGCAATTTCTGGCTGCCATCCATCGCAATTTGCCATGTGCGGTGCCGGATATTCGGATTTGCGAAACGCGTGAACAATGACGTGGCATAATCGCTCAAATCAACGCCTGCCGGTGCTTTGACCGCCGGCATAATTTCATCCCAAAGGCCGTGAACAAACCGCTCGAACACAGGATCGGCCACGGTTTCGGAAATGGTTTGATACCCAGCCAGATAGCCTGTGTAGGCCAAAGCCGAGTGCGCGCCGTTCAGCATTCGCAGCTTCATCTCTTCGTGGAATGCGACATCGGACACCAGTTCGGCACCCGCGGCAGTCCAATCGGGCCGTGCATCCGCGACAAAGCTATCTTCGATCACCCATTGCGCAAAGGGCTCATGTACAACCGGCGCGGCATCATAGCAGCCCGTCAGCGCGGCGATCCGTGCGATGTCATCTTGAGTTGTCGCAGGCGTGATACGGTCCACCATCGTGCAGGGAAACCGGGCGTTCTCGGCGATCCAACGCTGCAACTCGGGATCGACGAGGGCCGCAAACTCAAGGACCAGCCCGCGCAAAAGCCGCCCGTTCTGGGGAAGGTTGTCGCAGCTCATCACCGTGAAAGCCGGTGCGCCCGCGCGCATACGTTTCGCCAAAGCGCGCACGATGTATCCGATGGCGGATTTAGGAAGCTGGCTTGCCAAGTCATGTGCGATATCGGGGTGACCACGGTCCAGTTTTCCCGTCGCCGGGATGTGGCAATAGCCCTTTTCAGTCACCGTTAGGGTCACGATGCGCACATCCGCATCGGCCATCGCTTTCAACACTGCGGCAGGATTCTGCGGTGCGACGAGCACGTCATTCAAGATCTCGATCACATGCGGAGTTTCCGCTTCCGCTCCTACGGAAACGGCGGTGTAGGCCCAGCCCTGATCCCGCAAGGCGTCACGCAGATCCGAACTGCGGAGAGAGACCCCGACAATCCCCCAATCGCCGCCACTTGCCGTCATGGCATCGCTGGTTATCGGTGCGCCGAATGCACGAAAGAATGCACCAAGGCCGAGGTGGACAATACCGGTTTTCGGACACGGATCGGTCGGGCGTTGCAGACGAGGTTGGGTCATAGCTTATAGGCCGTCTTGGCCAACCCGTAGGACAGGTCATGGGCCACTTCGTCGGCTTCATCACGGTCAAGCCGCCCTGTCTCCACCAGCGTCGCGAGAAAACTGCAATCGACGCGCCGCGCCACATCGTGCCGCGCGGGGATCGAGCAGAAGGCCCGCGTGTCATCGTTGAAGCCAACGGTATTATAAAACCCCGCCGTTTCCGTGACCGTTTCGCGAAACCGCCGCATGCCTTCGGCGCTGTCGTGAAACCACCAAGGCGGCCCCAGTTTCAGTGCGGGATAGACCCCAGCCAAGGGTGCAAGCTCCCGCGCGAACGCCGTCTCATCCAAAGTAAAAACGATGATGGTCATTTTCGGGTCTTGCCCCACGGCGTTCAGCAAAGGGCGCAGCGCGTGGACATAATCGGTGCGCGTTGGAATGTCATAGCCTTTGTCGCGGCCAAAGCGTTCCATGATCGGACCACTGTGATTGCGATAGGACCCGGGGTGAATTTGCAGGACCAATCCATCATCCAGCGACATCCGCGCCATTTCAGTCAGCATATGACCGCGAAACGCATCCGCCTCTTCCCGCGTGCATGCCCCACGCAGGGCTTTGTCGAACAGGGCGGCGGCAGCGTCTTGCGGGAGGTCCTCTGTTCGGGCAGTGGGATGGCCATGATCTGTCGAAGTGGCGCCGAATCCCTTGAAAAAGGCACGCCTGTTCCGATGGGCAGCAAGGTATCCGGCCCAAGTGGTCGTATCCTCCTCTGCTAGTTCGCCCAAGGTAGCGACATTGTCGGCGAATCCTTCGAACTCGGGGTCGATGACGGCATCGGGCCGGTAGGCCGTGACCACCCTTCCGGACCAGCCGCTTTCCCGTATCATGCGGTGCCAGCGCAGGTCATCGATCGCGCTGTCGGTGGTGGAGAGAGTTTCGATGTTGAAGCGTTCGAACAGCGCACGCGGGCGGTAGGTCTCTTGCGCGAGGCAATCGTCGATTTGGTCGAAAATCTCGTCAGCGGTGGTTGCAGACAAGCGGCGGGTGACGCCAAAGACCTCTTGCAGCGCATGGTCGATCCAAATGCGCGAAGGTGTGGCGCGGAATAGGTGATAGTTGTCTGCAAACAAACGCCAAATCTTGCGCGGGTCTTGCTCGACGGCACCGCCATCGACGCGCGGCACGCCCAAATCCTCCAACGCGATCCCTTGAGAATGGAGCATCCGGAACACATAATGATCGGGGGTGACGAACAGCTCGGACGGGTTGGCGAAGGCTTTGTTTTCGGCAAACCAGCGCGGGTCGGTATGGCCGTGGGGGCTGATGATGGGCAGATCGCGCACCTCATCATAAAGCGTGCGCGCCAGTTTTCGTAACTTGGGTTCAACCGGAAACAAGCGGTTGGGGTGAAGCTGGGTCATCACTAGGCCTTCACTAATGAATTATCTGGTATTCTAGTCATCATTGGTTGATCTGTCACGTGATATAAGGAACTAATGACCTCCCTCTGTTCGATGTCTTCCCCACAACTGGTTGAAGAAAATACGAGGTTATGCGTGACCCCTCGCACCCGCGAATTCGAATGATGGTGGGGTGCCCAATAAATAATCGACCCCCTGACAAGAGGCGCAGATCGATCACTCCACCCCTTAAAAACCTTAGTAAAAACCGCGGCCTCGTGCAAAAAACACCACTTTCGCAGATGGATAATTGACTCAAACAGAGGCAGGCCATACTAGTATACCTGTTACGATGAGCGCGTGATGTGAGAGGGCACATCAACGTTCCAAATAGTCAAACGTATCTGGGAGGATCACATGACAGTAGGTTTTACACTTCGCAGCGCACTGCTCGGCAGCTGTATCGCACTCGCGGCGACATCCGTTTCGGCGAAAGAGCTCAGAGGCTGGAACATTCACGTTGAGGACTATCCGGTGTCTATCGCCATGGACTTTTTCGCAGAGTCCATCTCTGAAGCCACGGACGGCGAATTGACGGCAAAGACTTTCCACAATGGCGTTCTGGGCAGCCAGCCTGACGCGATCGAACAGCTTCGCCTTGGCGTATTGGATTTCGGTGAATTCAGCCTTGGCCCGTTCGGGACTTCCGTGCCGGAAGCCAACGTTGTTTCGCTGCCATTCATCTTTTCTTCGATCCCGCAGATGTACAAACTGATGGACGGCGAAGTCGGCGAGGCGATTTCCGAAGGCATGCGCGCCCGCGGTGTTGAGCCGCTTGGCTGGTATGACGCTGGCGCCCGGTCCTTCTACAACTCCGCCCGCCCGATCAACACGCCGGCTGATGTCGAAGGTCTGAAAATCCGGGTGATGAGCAACGACCTCTTCGTGCAGATGGTCGAATCCATGGACGGCAACGCGACACCGATGGCATTCTCCGAAGTGTACCAGTCCATCCAGACAGGCGTCGTCGATGGCGCGGAGAACAACCCGCC
>Ga0114899_1000519_pt1 | contig 27142 bp, 19 predicted proteins | sample MalvireepMed_215_FD_83497 | JGI IMG/M metagenome (GOLD analysis project Ga0114899, IMG submission 83497) | Marine viral communities from the Global Malaspina Expedition - Malaspina viral metaG DeepMed_215 | ecosystem: Environmental > Aquatic > Marine > Oceanic | place: Mediterranean Sea...
AGATAGAATCTATTTAGTTCCTCCTTATGAGAAGAGGCAATATTATACTGCCACAATTGTTACTGATAATATGGTAGATCGTATTGAATATTATTTAAGATGTTATGGGGTAGACAAAGTATTTGCTAAACAAGTTAAAGATTATTTATCTGAAAATAATGCTACTACTATACAAGATGATACTGTATTAAATAATTTTCTATTCTTTACTAAAACAAAACAATACCCTCCAAACTATAGTACAATCATAAAAAATGCTACCTCTGAAAAGATCATAGATCCTCTTAATCTTTTAAGTATGTGGAACGGTAAATCCTCGCATTTTGTTATGAATTTTGAAGCCAGCACCTTTGATTGGACCACAGGGTCAAGGACCTCTACCTCTAAGTATGGGTTTAATAAAGTTAAAAGAGTTTTAGATCAAGTTATTCCTGCTCATGCTATTCCTAAAATTCTTTTATCTGTATCTGATGTGGCAGATGCTATGGATGCATTGGCTGATAAAGATTGTAGGGAATGGAGACCCAACTTCACAGATTTATATGAAGGATCATCAACTGTAACTACTGGGTTTGGAGTATGTGCGGTGGATATGGCAGCATTAGCCACAGAAAATGGTTTTCTTCCTAATCGTTTTAAAAGAACACAGGTGGATAATGTTAATGATGTTTTACTATCGGGTACCACATATCAAGCTTTAAATTCTGCTAATAGAAATAGTTTGCGTAGAAGAAATTTTCATAATTTATTACCCGAAACTAAATTGTTTACTAGAAATGGAAGAAATAATCCAGGTAGTTTAGAAATGTCTACTTCTTATTATACTTCTAATATAGGGTATCTTCCTTTAGGTTTTATCCCTTCTTCATTAAAATATCAGGATGTAGCATTAAGACAAAATAGTTGGGGGCAAGGATTAGGGAAGCTAATAGACTATGAAAATTTGGATAGGGTATGGAATATTTGCGAAAATTTAGGTTCCCCCAGTTCTATGTTTGGGTATGATATTAGTAATACTTTTGCCTCAAGAGCTAAACAGAATGTGGCATCGTCAGCTTGTAATACTTATGGAAGGAGGGGGCAATTACAAGAGATTATTTATACCATGAATAAAGTTCATGATTTAGAAAAGTATTTACAAGTTAGTTCTATAGTATCGGGAAGTTACTTGGAAGCACACCCTACTCTTACTCAAGCAAATTGGCCTACGAGTAATAGTCTTCTTACTCCTCCTGATTTTCTTTCATGGTATAGGGAACCTTGGATAGATGTTAAACAATCTATGGCTAATCATTTAATTAATACAGAGAGTGCAGACGACTCTCTTCATTATTATGAACATTTCACTTTTGGATCTCCAGTTCATAAATTATATAATGTGTACAACAGCAGTAGTTATTTTAGTGGGCATGGACTAAATAATAATTATAATCTTGTGGGAGCACCAAATTTCTTTTCTCATACTTATGGTCCTTTCATTTACAATTCTGAGTTTGATATAGACGGATCTACTTTAGGGACTAGCGGTTATCTTGCTGCTAGCTCTATTACTTATGAGATAGATATAGCTTACTATGGGAATAGCGGAGTCTTGAGTATATCGGGGGTGAAAGGAGAACATAGTGATTTAGGAACTTATGCTGCTTCTGATGCTACCGATGTGTTCCTAACATCACCAGAATTTCGAAATAAGAATATTGTAAGTTCGATTGATTTAGTGGATACTTCTACTTTTGATTCCCAGACCCCTATTTTTCATCCTACCTTTTCTGTATATAATGTAAGTAGAGATGATCAAAACATATATTCTTATGCTAAATATTTAATTAATAATCAAATAATTAAATATCATCGTTCGACAAATCCATCTCTTTTTCCTAGATTAAGAATTGCAATTGATAATTCTGATTATGGTAATAAGGCCAGAAATTTTTTGGAGCCTAATCATGATTACGAAGTTACTGTTAAAGCTCATAACTTAGATGCAGCTAATCCCAATAGAATAGGAGGATTATCTTTAGGTATGTGGGTTAGAACAGGGCATGAAAATTTAAACGTATGGACTTATAATCCTAGATTAGTAAAAGATGAATGTGGAAAGGTTTTAGTTAATTGGTTTCAAATGGGTCTTGCAGACCTCTCTTCCACAAATGGGATTAATATGGTACAACAAAATTCCCAAATTCAATCTTTTAATATTGGTAATCTAGAGAGCAATATTGGAAGTGGAGAAGGAGCATTCCCCGCACTACCAACAGTTACACAAATTGGTGAAGATCATAGATGCTGGCCTACATCAATTGCTACATATTCAACGGAACCCCCTCCTCCTCAAGCTATCGCTAACATAAGTGAGCACACTAAACAAGTTTTCACTTTTAAATTCTCAACAATGAATAATAAATCTCTAAAAGCTTCACCTACTTATACCCAAAAATATGATAAGGTTCATAGACTTGATCAAAAATACTTTCTTGAATTTTTTATTAAAACAGGTAGTACTAGTAAATTTGTAGTCTTTGAAGAAATAAGTATTAAAGATGTAACTAACTATAATAACTCCATAATCCAAACTAAGTATGGAGAAGTTAGAATTGATGCCAATGATCTAAGGGCTATATTTAAATTCTTTAAAGATCTTAATACTGGGTCAGCTAGCAGAAATTCAGTAATCACTTCAGGGGTGATGGGGGCTAGCGGTGGTAGTAGATTGAATTATAGGTCTAATGTAAGTATGTATACAAATACTAGAGATGGAAGTAACGATCAATTAGAGGAGATTGTAATCAATGAGGGGTAAAGTAGAAGTATATGCAGTCCACTCAGATGGCTCTGAGAAGCTCCTGTTAGAGGAGCCTAACCTCGTAGTGAATGGGGCTGGAGAGTCGATTGTAGACATGCTCACGACGCCCTCAAGCGTCCTGGGGATAAGCCCTAGGGTGATGGATACTTCTAACTGGAGGTGGGGGGCCATTTCATTTGGACCTGCTGCATCCTCCTTTCAAGAGAATGCTTATTTCTTTCCTAAAGATGGTATCTATTTAAAAACTGATGATCTTTGTAGTGGGGTAAGTGCTAGTGTTTCTTCTTTGATTAATCAAATTGGTGCTGATAAGCATCTTAGAGTTTTGTGGACTAGTTCTCTAACAGAACAAGCTTCAGCGTATACTCCCCCTTACCGTCTTCCTTCATATCCCGATCCTTTGAATAAAAAATTGGAAGATGCGAGTACAGCTTATTCTTTATTTAGTTCTTTAGCTGCGTCTGGATCAGAAGTTTCTGGTACATCTTATGGACAGTTTGAAAATAGGATTACATTTGCTCCTAATGATCCTTCTAGTTATTTCCAAGGAGTATTCCCAACCGCTCTTGGAGCAGCAGTACCCTCTCCTTCTGCTTTATTGGTAAGTGCGTATGAAGGGGATTTTCAAGCTAATCCTTTTCTTAATTACGCTGCAAGTGGTTTAGATGTACCTGTAGGGGAATTTAATACATATGGGTTAATGGATTATCGTGGATTTGTATCTTTAGGATATGATTCTTATCTTCATGCGGCTGGAAGACCTGTTGTAGGAATGGCATCTGTATCAGGAACAGCTTCCCTGGTAGATGTAACTTCTATAGTGGTGGACCCGCGTGTTACAGCCACAGTTAATATATATTCAGGGGATGTATGGGCTATGAATTTATATGGAGGACTTCATCAAATAGGATTATGGAATATGGATTGTAAGAAAGCATTAGAATCTAATGAACCTCCTTTCCTAGAAGGAGATCCCAATTATCCCACAGATCCTAAGTTTATGAATACCACTACAGGAATAACTAGACAAGAATTTAGATTATTCGCAAAGAAAACTTTTACGGAAAATTTATGTGCAATTACAGATGATGGGGCAAATGCTGGGATGCAACACCCCCAAAATTTAAAAATAATATGGACAATAGATTTTAGGTCTCAACATGATTAAAGGGCATTTGACAATATGTAAGGTCTACAATGATGGAACCCAAGAGGTTGTATTAGATAACGCTAATATGATTACAAAGGGGTTAGGGTCTACCTTTATTGATATTCAAAAAGGTAAGGGGAGTAATTATGCAGATGATTTTGTTCCTTATTATTTTCAAATTGGAACAAGTAGTGTAGATACAAACACGTTTGATGCGGCTACGTCCGCTTACTTTTACCATCTAAGTACTCCCTTAACTTGGTCAGAATATGGGGAGGATACTGAGCTTCTTCTTTATGAAAGGTATAGAGGATTTTATGCGTCTTCGGAAGACAGTGGAGTAACTTATACAGAAATGTATGGTACGAGTGCCCCCCTTTCTTCAATAGTTTTTTCTGGATCGGATCAATACTTTGTTAAAGTTACGCCAGATAAAAGGACTAAGTATTTGCTGGATTCTATGGAAGCAGAAATTGTATTAGATGAGAATACCGCCAATGGGCAGAATATTACGGAGGTAGGACTCTATGCTAAAAACCCTCGGGGGTACAAAGAGGACTCTCCTCTTTTAATGGCGTATAGAAGTTTTGTTTCTGTGCCTAAAAGTAGTGATTTTTCTCTTGTGATGCACTGGACTATTGGCTTCTTAGGACTATCTACAAATGTAGATAATTATTATTTTGGCGGTGGTGGAATATTTACAGGACCTTCGATAGCACAAGGACAATTCCCTGTAGTTAGTGGTCCTAAACCGCAGGGAACTAAATAACTATAATAGATGAGTAATAAAATGCAACAAACAGATATTTTAGATCCTTCGGGCCATTTAGAGATTTACAAAGTATATGTCGATGGTACTGAAGAGAAGGTATTCGATGACCATAATATTATTACCTCAGGAATGGGGGTAGGATTAGGTCTTCTTTATGCTGGATCTGGAGCTACCGATATAACAAATTTTCAAATTAGATATTTCCAATTAGGGGTTTCAGGAGATTCAATTATTGATTCGTATGGAGTGTCAGAGACAACTTTAGCATCCGCATTGGGACAAGAAAATGGGGCAGCAGATTATAGGGTAGGTGCAAATTCTGTAGTTCCTATTCTTAGTGCTAATCTAATGGATTGGAATGGGAGTATTCGATCAGGTTCTATAGATAATACGTGGTATTTTGGATTACTATCTGATAATAGTATTAAACGAGTAGATCTTAATTCTGTGACCTATATATTATACATTGATAGGGATACAGCTAATGGGCATATACTTAATGAGGTTGGATTATTTATGCAAAATCCTTTAGGAGTTACTCCTCATAGACCTCCGTTAGTAGCTTATAGACCTTTTATTAATATCTCAAAGACAGACGATTTTGCATTAATTTTTAAATGGACGTTGAATTTTTAAAATGTTTATTCCACAAGACTTATATTTAGCATCAGGGACGGCTCAGTTACTTAATAATTGGGTAGATCCAGTTTATAAATTTGATTCAAGCTCTTTTTATAACTGGGAGCAAGACAATCTTCCTATTTATGATCTAGAAGATCGAGATGATTATCTATTTGAGATGAATGGATACCCTTCTTCATCTATAGATGGATTTATGTTAACTGTCTCTGATTGTGGTATTGATAACAAGAAAGTTTTTGCTACAATTTCGGATGCTATAGATGCCCTACCAAAGAAAATTAGATTTCCAGTAATAATTGAAGTGGCTACAAGCGGACCTCTAGGAGGTTTGCATTTAGAGAGTAGAGATTTTGAGGGATCTGGGGCAGGGATTGAAGTTATTAATAGAGGATTTGCTAGAGCATTATGCGGAAGTAATGTTGGTTCTTCTAGTACAATTACTACTCTTACTACTAATCCCAGTTCTATTCTTACATTTACTTCCCAAGATCTTAGTAATACTATGACAGACTCTAAATCATTAGGAGTGAGTAGTACTGTTTGGGTTAATAATAGTAAGGGAGCATCTGTATGGTGGAATTATTATACGAGAGCATTTATTCAGACTCCTGAATGGAGTAGGGCAGCAGCGGCAGCTTCTGAGCGTACAGTTACAATGTCTTCTAAATTTGGGGATACAAATGCAGCAGGATTTCAGGGGGGTGTAACTAATATATTTAATGTCACTACTTATGAAGATAATTCAGCAAGTTCTGATATAGTAATTACTAACAAAGCTAATGATGCTAATATCCAAAGATCCTATATTGTGACAGGTACTGATACGAGAGCACCTGGGATGGTATATGCTAATGATCTAAGTGGAGTGACTGTAAAAGATTGTACTGGTAGAGTTTATATTAGAGGATTCTGTGTGGATGGAGGGAGCCAAGCAGATATAACTGTGAACGGTTCTCAACGTACTAATGTAGGTTTTGATATCCAAAACTCAGAAGTTGTTATTGAAAACTGCACAGCAGCCAGATGTAAAGATGCTGGGATGCAAGCTGTTAATTCTAATGTAACTCTTAATAGAGGTTTTATAGCTTTTCATAATTATCAATTATCCACTGCGGGGGGCGGTAGCTATCTAGGTAAAAAGATTACTGCTAATCCTACTCCAGGGTTGAGAGCAATCAATTCTAATATTACTTTGAGTACTGCTACTGAAGAATTTAGGGGACAAGGCATTGATGCTCTCTTTAGTTTCTATAGAAATATGGTGGGGATAGAACTTCAAAATTCAGAACTAGTTACTCCCCCTAATTGTAGAGGGGGCACTGCTAGTCCTACTAATCTAGCAGGAGTTATTGTTCCTAACGATTTAGGGGGGCAACAGATAGTGCTACAATCTTTCTTTAATGTAGATGAGGGGATCAAATCTAAAAATTCCTTAATTGAAACTGGTTATAGAATATCTTCTTTCCAAAATAAGATAGGAATTAAATTAGAAAATAGTACTTTTAAAGTAGCCGAATTTTCTGTAGATCATAACCAAGATGCAGGGATTGAAGCTTATGAATCTGTTATAAATTATAATAAAAATGGTGTAATAAGCTGGACTAACGGTCCTCTCTTTCCTGTAACTCAATTAGCTAATAACGGTCAACATGCTTTATTAAATTCATCACAATTTATTCCCACATATGTTCCTAGTGGTATGAGTACTAATTATGGAGTTTTATCGGTTAGTGACAACCACGGAATACAGCAAAGAAATGCAGGTAATAGTAAACAAACTCTTCCTGCTGTAGTATTAGATAGTGGTTCTTACATGCAGGCAATAGGTACTAAAGCCCAAGTTCTAACTGCGACCGCTGATGGGACTAGCTATAAAGCTGATGGGGCTGTTAAGGGAGCTTTGTTTAGGGTTGTTAACCAAAGTAAATTAGATTTGTTTGGACACGGTACTGTAGCTACAACAGTGGTTGGTCCGTACTTATGGTCAAAACAGCAAAAAGCGGCTGGTCTTTATGCCGGAAATAACTCTCATATTTATATTGCGGGTCCAACTACAATAGCTCAATTTGGTGTGGATGCATTAGCAGAAGATAATTCTACAGTTGAATTAGGGCCTCATCTTAAAAATGGTATCATTGATGCTAGTGGGTGGAATTTAGGACTTGTTCCTGGGAGTAATCAAACCCAGGTACAACTTCATGCTACTAGAGCATGTTTAGTAGCTAACAGAAATTCTACTATTAATATGCATGATATGGGAGATTATCATGCTCGTTGGAATTCTAAGTATATTACTAATCCTGATTATCCTACAGGAGCAGAGAGTGGTGGTTACAACTTTTCTGCTTATTGTTCTGCTGGGTATGTGCAATTTTATCCTAATCCTTTTACTAATTATGGTATTACAAATTTAATTTCCCAAGCTAGCTGGCCTACGGCTACAGGAGGAATTGGAGGTGGAGGGGCATCTCCGGGGCATCAACAGTGGCCTTGGCACGATTATCAGATTGGCGGGGGCGTTTCTGCTCTTTCTTATGGAGGAATGTGTGTTAGAGCGGTAGGGGGTAGTCAGGTAATGGCTAAGAATATATGGTTTCCTACAGGTTGGGCAAATCCTTCAGGCGCAGTTTATGATTTAAGTACGGAAGGGGATAATTGTGACCTTCTAAGAATTTGGAATATTGCAGATGATTCTGAACTTCATGCGTCCTATTTATCAGTAGGAAATACTACTATGACTGCGGGGGCAGAAACTCATCCCCAAGATGCTAGTGGTCTTTACTACGGTCCTAGTGCGGTGTGGTTTGGAGGTACGAATCAGATAGGATATTCAGGAGCCCCCTCTTCTACTCCCGATACTTCTTCTCTTAGTATTTTAGATTCTTTTGGTCCTGGGGTAGATACAGATGGTACTCTAGGAATTTATGGAAAAACATACCCAGAAAATATTGGACCGTTTAGAATATATGTATCCCCCCATCCTAAAGCTAAGTTTTTAGGGTATCCTATATCTCCTACTACTGGAGCTTATATCCCCCCTGTTTACCCAGCAGCATTTGTCAGTATGGGATTCAACTTTACTGAAACTGCTATTCTGTATAAGGGAGCCCCATATCAATTATTTGCTCAAGGATATAACCCTTCGGGAGATTGCAGTGCCACTAATACTCAAGGACCTAATTATACTAATCCCAGTGCAATTTATGAAGATTTAGGATTTAGTGCTTACATTACCAGCTTACCGCTTGATCAGCAAGTTGAAAACGTAGCCTCTTCTTTCTATTATACTTCTGCTATGCTCCCGTATGATACAGAAAATAGAATTTGGTTAGATGAATCAGCAATGAATACTTTTGCTAACGCTAAAAATGGAACATTAAATACTTCTGGGAGAAAGAAGATATTTGGTTATTACAAAGCTACTACAGATTACCCTGGAGAAGCTGACTGGAATGGGGATTCTGGTTTTGGTAAGGGGTTCGGTACGGCTAACCTATTTGATTTAGATAGAGATTTATAATTATGGCAACACCTTATTCTTTTACTCAACCAATTAGATATTACAAAGCAAATGACCCATACTACTATGAGGTTGATAATATTCCTATACGTCAATTAGAAGAGAATATCTTATTTATTAAAGATAAAGTTGAAGGGTTAGGAGGAAAAACGGGGGGAGTAGGTGCTAGCCTAGGTTTAGGAGGAGGTGGGGGACAAAAAGGTAGTTCCAGAATCTCTTCGGAAGGTTATCTAACTCCCAATAGTGAAATTAGTATCACTAATATTAAACAACTTAAACCTAAATGTTCTGGTAATGATCGCTTGGTTACGGTGAATGCTGGTACATTTACAGCTAGAATAAATGATGCTTACTCAATTGATAGACCTTTAGCAGAATTATTTTATAGTGCTGGTGCTCCGAACGGTCTTAACTTGGTTCCTTCTTTGCAACAATTTTGGACAACTGCGGAAAGGGATGCTGTTTGGGACGCTTTTACTAAAAGTTCTGGGTCTGGAGGATGTCCTTATAATATTAATGGGCTTGCATATACTTTTACTTTTCATAGTTCTCCAGGTGGTCTAGGAGGAAATTGGGGAGTAACTTCAACTCCCCCCGTTTCCACAGGAGAAGGTAGTGAAAACTATCCTCACTATACTGGGGTAGGTGCCACGGCATCAGCTAATCTTAGGTGGCCTGGAGTATCTTTAGGTCCTCTTAGTCCCTCTCAATTAGGACAAATTATTGGAAATACTTATACATTCTCTCTTCTTCCCACAGTTCATTTAGCGTTTGTACAAATGTGGCGTGGAGTATTTAGGACAGCAGTTGTAGATTTTCCTGATAGCTCATTAGATATTCCTCAATGGTCTGATGATGATTTTTATTATTATGATGATGATGGGAATGTAGTACAAATATCTGATGCTACTCAACGTATTGATTTATTAGTAGCATACAGTTTACCAATTGATTCTGTTTCAGGAGCTATTCAAGATTACGAAGAAGAATTTTGTACAGGAACTACTCCAAAGCCTAAAATTTTAACTCAGCCTCAACTAGGTCTTATTAGGGGAGCGGGAGTAGGTATCAGGAAGAATAATTTGTCTGTTCCACCTTCAATTGGAACCACCGAAGGTTGTGAAGAGGCCGATCCTGGTTCCGCAGGCTCTAAACGAATTCTTGCTAATCTTAATGATACAGATAGTACAGCTAACATAGGAGTGTCTGCTATTAATGGAAGTGTCATACATGGGAGTTTCCCTTCACCCGACGATCTTCTAAACATGGCTCCTCTCTTGGCTTTAAATGTAGCATCTGATGATTTTCAATTAATTGGACAAACGGCTCTGCCTATTGCGTATATTGTAGTAAAAGAATCATCTACACTGATTTCACCTGAAGACATAATTGATATTCGCCCCTTCCTTCGTACGACAGAGTTTACTTACAATGAAAGAGCGGGCGTAGCTGCGGCTAATCCTCCTCTTTCTCTAGCTAACCCAGCCGTAGGTTTATTTCAGTTACAAACTGTAGTTAATGAGCTTAATACCCAAGTAGCGGCAGCAGGGGCACCAGGTGGCGAGCCAGATTCAGGTAAAGCCTTGTATACTGATTATGTAATGGGAGGAATTGCGTATGGAGTAGAGGGTACCTTACTCACTATGAACGAACAAGCTGGGGAACCAGAAGATCCTTGGGGAGGTATAACTAGAGGAGAAACTAATTATGTAGATCCAGGGGGTCAAGGGACATTTTCTTTTGCACCTTTTACTTCTTCCAAATATTTTCTTGAGACTGCTACAGATGAAGAACGTCAAGCTTTCTTACAGTATGTTTATACTGATAGACAGTCTCATTTAAAACGTTGGATTTCTGATCCTAATGCTGCTTATAGTTACAATACTGGGACATATTTAGGACTCCCTCCTACGGGTTCGGGAGGAAGAAATATTCCTTTATATCCTGAATGGGATATGCCTATAGATAATGCTAATTATCAAGTTGTTATGGGTCAAGTGGCCTCTGTGGGGGGTAATGTACCCTCTCCTAAGCCTACATGGTGGATGTGGTTTGAAGCAATGAATGAAGATAGACCTCTTTCTTATGTCCCAGGAGGGGTTGGCTCAGGTTGGCCGAGTACAACTAGTTCATATTTAAGTAAATTATATGGTTTTGGATTTGGCGATCTTGCACAAAGTGGAAAGACTGGAGAAGGTGAGATCAGTGTGGTTACAAAAGCACTAGAAATTACTTTTCCTTCGTGGGTAAATGATTATGATGTATTAGTTGAATATGTAAATTGTGGACCTGTAACTTCTACCACTGTAGCTCAGGGGTCACAATGGCAAATTATGAATGGATTTGGATCAGGATTATATATTAATAAAGGTCCTGTTGTTAGTGCCTCTGGGAAAAAGAAAGCTGTATTTAGAATTAATTCATCAACACAAGCTAGACCAATGGCTAGTAATGGAAAGGTTGCGGGACCTGGGAGAATAACTGACGAAAAAGGAGGCGCTCAAAGTTCCTTTACTGGCGCTGGATCAAAGGGTAGGGTAGGAGCTATCACTAATAATTATACATATCAGTGGCTTTCTTATACTGTATGTCTACCTCAGTTTATTAATCCTAATTATGGTATGGCTGAACAAAATCTAGCGCAAGCTCCTATAACGAGAAATGCTCCTAAGTTTGGAGCCTCTTATTATCCTACTGTTAAATTTACTGTTATTGGCTACAAAGAGAGACCATCAGATTTTAATACCTCTTATAATTCCTCAAATAACTGGACTCTTCTTCAAAATACTACAGTAGGCTCTACTGCTGAACTTATTAATCAAACTAAAGCACCTCTTCAAGTTAATACTGGAGGGTATACTGCTGTAAGTAAAATTGATATTGAGGGTGCATAGGAAATAAACCATGGCCGAATGTTGCCCAACTCCAATTTGTCCTGGGCCTTTAGCAGCTAACATTGGTAATCCTCAAATACCCGCTACCTGTTTTAGATTTCCTAAGTCTACGGGAGGATTTGGAGGGATAGGAGGTATTGAACCTAATGTTCCTGGGGGAGGAGATCCATGGGATAGAAAAATTAATATCCCTATTAAAAATCCTTTTGGTGGAGAGGTACCCCCTATTAATTGTGAGTGTGTTGTAAGTTTTTTACCTATTAAAAAAAGGTGGCGGCTAGAGGGGAATCAGGCTAGCACGATTCTTGGTGCTGTATGCTACCGACATAGATGGGAATGGAAGATAGAGTGTCAAAAAATACCGTTTAATCAAGTAGGTAATATTAATGAGACAAACCAAAGGGCTATGAATGAAATTCAGGGCCAAATTGCGGGCCTACGGGCTGGGGGAGGACCTGGGGGAGGCACTATACACCCTGGATCTATTACGGTAACTGGAATCCCAGGAATTCAATCGTGTCTTCCCTCAGGTCAGGGGATTAAAGGGGCAAATGCTGTCTGTATAGGAACTTGTGAGAATGTTGTAGTAGAATTTATAGAGTGCTTTCCAGGTCCTCAAGAAGATTGTAGGTGTGTAGCTAAATCTGCTGGTACTATAAGTTGTAATACACTTCCTCAAGTTACAGAAGGGCAAAGTGAAATTTGTTGTAAATGTTTCATGACAGTAACCATGGGATGTGAATTCGGTAATGCATCTATTCCAGATCCAGGTTTGGAAAGAATAAAATCCCAATTAATAAGTGGTGGTAATAGTTGTAAGCGGGGGGGTGTAGAACCAGGGAGTACGTATAAAGTTGGAAGTCTTAAAGAAAAAGGAGGAGGTGGTCCATGTGAAGTAAATCCTCTACCTCCTTGCGAGAATAATACCTGTAATGATGTAGATTTGGAATGGGAAGAATGTTTCGAACCGGGGCAGGGGCCGGGTGGAGTCACGATACGCCCACAAGATTACATTCCTCCTTCTCTCACAGGAGCGGAAGAATGTGAATGTCTCATAGGGTACAGAGGTATAGCTACAGGAAATATAGTATGTACAGATATTGGGGAGAACTGTTGTAAGTGTTATTGGGATATCCCCCAAGATTGTGGAAAAAAATTGCTAGCAGGAACAGAAGACCCAGGAATAGCTAAAGTAAAACAGGCAATAGCTGAATATACGAAGTATGAAGAGTGCAACGGCATCAAGGGTGAGGTGACGTTTACCAAGTCTAAAGATTGCACTCCAGGGAGAAGGCATGGATGTAGTGCTCGATCTTGTTCAAATGCTAGAGCTGAATGGACAATGTGTAAGACGAATCCTGCTGAAGAAATTAAAATAGAAATAAGAGAAGGGAAGCGAGTAGGACCTAAAACAGGAGAACCAAAAATTTGTGAATGTCTTTTAAAAGATCCTGGGTCATATCAGTTCCTCGTTTGTAATCCTATTCCCCCTACTCAAGAAGATCCTAGGGAGTGTTGTGAATGTTCTTGGAATATTCCTCAAGATTGTCAGGAGGTAAAGAAAGCGGGAGAAGTAGATCCTAACTTAAGTGAAGTATATCGTATTGTTAATCATAATCCATTATGTGGTGGTAATACCACTATAGAAGGGGGGATAAATACAATTAAACCTGTTAATTGTATTGGTACTACTACTGGGGCTGCTGCATGTTCTACTTTTGGTTGTGCTCCTGTGACGGTAAAGTGGAGACAATGTGAACCTCTGGCTCCAGGTGGGGATCCCGGAGGTAGCCCTGGAGATCCTCCCAAAATGCAGGCAGGGGGTGGAGGGTGTTGTGGAAATACACCTCAGGAGCCTGTTCAAAGTTCAATCCAGGATAGCTCACCTAGAACTTATTTTCCTCCTTCAAATATGCCTCAAATAGAGCAGCCTAATCAGGATGAGGTTCTTAAACCTACAGGTTTAGAATTTTTTGGAAGTAATCTTCCCCAAGAACTTCGACCCCCTCCTCCTCTAGCAACAGAGGATATTACTATTAATCCTGCCCTTCTTACAGAGACTCCAATTAATCCTAATAATGAATTTTATAAAAGAACTAAAGTTTTAGAGGTTCCTATTTCTAATGCTCTCTTAAAGTATGCACACAATACAACACCTACAAATAGAGGATCCGATCCTGGGAATATTTTAAATTCTACAATTCCTAAATGGTTAGAGGATGTTCTTGGTGCAAACGGAGGAGCAGTATTCAAAGCATACAATGGAACAACAATTGGTGCCAATCTTTTCCAACCTCAAGTATTTGAAAGTTCTTTAAGTAAGATAGTATCTGAATACTTAGAAAATATTAATAGTTTTAATAATACCTCTGTTGAACTTAAAACTCATCTAATTCAAGCATTAGAAAGGGCTGTTAATAATGGAGTGTTAAGCGGGTATAGTCCTAAATTATTCGAAAAAATAATAAACACATCTAAAAGTAAATTCCCCCAAGGTATTTCTCAAATAAATAATATGACCAATCAAGAACAAGCATATAGTTTACTCAGAAATAAGAAATCATCGTTGAATCCTCAATACTGGGCAGCACAAGGGGATGGGGATGAAGAGAGAGTTGTTCAAAGGTATAGGATTCTAGGAGGAGAGACTAAGCCAAAAATGGCTGTCATAACTAAGAGTGGAGTTAAAACTCATATAGGTGTTCATACAGAAGAATTAAAGATTATAACCAGAGATATTTCAAAGTCTCCTTTTGCTGGGACGGTAGTTACTCCTACTTTAACTAATGAATTTCTCCCAGTTACACTTAGAAAAAAACCAGATCAGTTCGTTCCTACAATCGAGAAGGTTGGAGCCGTATCGTTGAGAAATATTGCTTACATTTATAATAATGCTACTCTTAATAAAGTTTATGGGTTACTTAATACTGCGGAAGAAGGAGAACCCTCTTTAGTAGAAAATTCTCAAACACTTATTGTACAAAGTCCCTTTGTATCTGGAGTCGAAGAACAAGTAGTATCGGAACAACTCTTTCCTCAGTTTTCTTTGTGGGGCGTAGTTGTAAGTTCTATTACAGAGAAACCTTCTCCTGTAGATTACGCTAAGTCTTTTATGACGCGATATCAAAAGGTATGGGATTCTGAGAGTGGTACTAAAGAACAGTTTGATGCTCAAGTAAGTAATTTCTCTGGTCCCCGCACAGTATTCTATGTTCCATCAGGAGATCCTTGGGTAGGTCATGCAAAAGCTTATGAAACTGATGCTGATACTGAGTTATACATGTCGGCTACTTGTCTCGGTTTAAATATTCCTTTAGATGGGAAAGTATACCCTGCTCCAATTTTAACTGATTTTCTGGTGACCTTAGTAGATTCCCCTGAATACAATATCTTACAAGGTCAATCTTCTTTGAATACGTATGTTTCTGGGGAGCCAGTACAGAGGTCTCTACGAATGCTGTCCGATCCTATGCCCCCTAATCCTACAATAACCTCATATGCAGTCCCTACTAAGTCCTCTAGTGGAAAAGGTGTAGAGGGTACAGCGGATGAATTTGCTTTTACATATGAACAAAATCTCACTCCCTCTGCAATCTCCGCAGAGCTTACTAAGGGACCCTCAGGACCCGCTAAAGAAATAAACTCTATTTTAGGTACAGTATTAGCTCGTATTAAGAGAATAGATACTTATTATGATCTGGCTACTCCCTCTTTAGGGCTGACTAAAATGTTACCTCAACTAGATCTCTTTTCATTCCTTACAATTAATCAAGTAATTGATTTTATGAAATATGTTCCTGAGAAAACTAAGTTGGAAATATTTGATGGAACTCTTACAGGGGGTATAAAGATTTTTAATCCTACTATTAATCCTATATTTGGAGAAAATACTGAAGATACTTTTATTACTGCCTCTCGACAGAAAGGGGACACTAGTCTAAGTGAAGAGCAATTATATACTGAGATTCCCCTAAATTTGAATTACTATAATACAATTATAAGTAGGAAGCTAAATATACTTTAAGGAATTATTATGCCAGCAGTTGCTAGGAAGAATGGTGTGGATACGGTAATTGTTCCTATGCACGGAATTCCTACTACTTGTCCTCCTGCTATATGTTGTGGATTTCCTTCTGTAATTACAACGGCTGGAGGTTCTAATAATGTTTTTGTTAACTTGGGGTCGGGGGGAGATGGGGTTGTGCGAAGCGGAGATCGTCATCTTCTACACCCTAGTCTAGCGTGTGTTCCTCACGCAACTCCTTTAGAGACCTTTGCTCCTTTTGTATTTGCTAACGGTAAACATATAGGAAGACTAGGCGATATATATGGTTTAGCAGATCCCCATGTTATCACTACAGGATCTCCTAATGTTTTTGTAGGACAGGGAGGTGGCGTAGCTGGAGGGTTGCCACCTGGGATGGCAGGAGGAGCTACGGCTGTGGCAGAGGCAGAAGAGGCTGCTGCGGGAAATGTAGCAGAAATTACTATTCTGCCTCCAGAGATTAAGTATAACACCTCTCCTACATTAGCTGGCGTAAAGAATGCAATTACTGTAAAGGTTCCATGGCTTACCTATTACACCACCAAATATGGTTACCTGGATTGTATCTTATCTGAGTTCCCGAGTGAAGTATATACTCCTATAAAATTTTTCTATCGTCCTACAAATTATAAAACAATAATTAAGAATTACCCTGGTCAGAATTTGTCAAATAAATATGGTCAAACTGTAATTCCTGAACATCAACAACCTCTTCCTATAACCGATATTCAATTTGTTTATGGGGGTAGAATTCAAAATCCAAAAATACCATCGGGATGGCGTGCTAAGGGGTATACAGGGGAGTGGGGGAAAGGTGGATTTTGGAGCAACTTTATATTTGATTTTGATGGATTTGAACCTTCTACAGGGGAGATGAAGGGAATGGGAACAGTAACGTATCAAAGAAACGTTAACGGCTTCTGGCCTAATCCTGGGCCTATTATAGCTACGGGGAAGCTTTTTATAACTAATAGTGCAGGTACAACAACGAAAGATGTTTACTTTGAAGTAGAGTATGTTGCTACGTGTCAGCGAGGACCTTAATTTTAAATAGAATTACCAACACAACAAAACAAAATAAAATAAAAAATAATATACCATGAGAATCATATATAAATATACAGTAGGGACATTATACCTCTTGTCCTGATTACCAAATTAAGGAAAAATATTATGACAGAGCATATTGTAGTAGAAGATAGTTTTGTACAGTCCCTAGTTGAGCAGGCTGCTTGGGATACAGCTAAGGTTCCTCTGGCTGAGAAGAAAGACTCAGGTCAGAAGAAGGGTGATAAGGGTAAGGATAAGGATGACCCTAAAGCCAAGGATTTCGAGGACGGTGGAGATCGTAAGGGTGATAAGGGAGCCAAGGGTAAGAAGGATGACAAGCCTGATTTTACCACAGGTGCCCGCAAGGGCGACAAGTCCAAGACTCACAAGGGTAAAGACTTTGAAGACGATGATGAAGATCGTGCAGACGAGTACAAGGCTGGTGGATCACCTTATGATACAAAGGGCAATACGCAAAAACCAGTACCAGATTCTAAGCTTGGTCCTACAAGGATGAAGAACAAAAAGACTGGAGCTTGGGAAGTCGTAACTGGCGATGAGAAGAAGAAACGAACTGGGCGTGATGACAGTGGCGATAAGAACGAAGCCGTAGAAGTTCATATGTGTCCTCTATGTGAATCTGTTTTAGAGGAAGAGCTTACAGATGAGCAAATTCAAGAGCACGTTGCTCAAATTCAAGAACATCTTTTTTTAACCGAGCAAGATGACGACGATACGGAACCTACAGATGCTGATTTAGATGCGATTGAGCGTGAACGTGAAATTGCAAAGAAGCGAAACAACGAACAAAGCAATGACCCCGACGATCCCGCTAACAAGGAAAAGGTTGCGCGAGTAGCGGCTGGTGAATCTGATTTTGATAAAGAAGGTCTTGATTCTAAGAAGCGTACTGGTCCAGTTTCGCCTGGGGCAGCAAAAGCCCATCAATTAGCTTTGAAGGGTATGGCAAAGGCCAAGCAAAAGGTTGGAGATAAAGTAAAATCACTTAAGGCATCTGTCAAAGGTAGTTACTGAGGGTAAGTTATGAGTATCTCAGTTGGAGATTTTGCAGAACAATTGATGGCTAGAGATGAATTAGCTTCTAAAGTAGCTTCATCACCAACCCCTTCTTTTCAATCACATCCTTCTTTTCATTCTGCGGACGTAACTCAACAAGCCCCTGATATATCTGATGTTGTTGTCCCTGATAATTTTGTGGAGAGACTTACTGAAAGTAAAGAAATAATTCTACCAGAAGAGACTTGTGTTGCAGAGGAATCTGAACCTGTATCCGAAATGACTGAGTTGAAAAGTTTGATTAATGAAGTTAGAGAATTACTGGCTGAAATGAAGAATACTTTAGTGGAGATGACAAGTGTTGGTATGATTGGCGTAAATCTAAGTGGGGATAATTGTCCTCCTCAATCTAAAAAGGATTCATACGATACTTTGATGAAAAAACTGAAGAAGAAAAGGCAAAATGTTAAATAATGATGACCTTGTTTAGAATTCTGGAAGGACGCGCAGAGTCAGGCCAAGGTTCTAAGGCGGGAAGAGAGAAATATTCTTCTAAAAAAGGTGCCACTGAGAAGGGAGCGGTTAAAGCTAAAAAATCAAGGGTTAGAATTTATACTACTATAGCAGTAGCTTTACAACAGGGTAAGGTAGGAGAGATTTTTAGTACTAAAGGATCAGATAGAGTTTATGTAGTCTCCAAAGCTGATTGGGGTAAGAAGAGTAAGGGTAAGATTGCTAAAGGATTTACTCCGGGTAGTTCCACCCCCTCCTCTGATTTTAAAAGTGTTAAAGCTCATGCAGTTAGAACAATGCTCAAGCATGGTAGTGCTAAATCAGGCAGGTTAATGAAAAAATACGGTCCAGGTGCTGAAGATAAAATAAAAAACTCTAAGAAAGCAGTGAGGAGTAAGTAATGTTTATTACAGACACATTTATTATTGAAAATTTACAGATCATAGAGGAGTCCAAACGTAGTGGTACTATGAAAATTGCAGGTATTTTTCAAAGAGCAGATACTCCCAATCAAAATAATAGAATTTATGAAAAGCAGCTATTAGAAAGGGAGATGACGAGATTAGACGAAGCTATTAAAGAGAGAAGGTTGATGGGAGAGCTAGATCATCCTACTCAAGATGCAATTCTTCTTCATAATGTTTCTCATCTGGTTACTAAACTTAAGATGCGAGGGGGAGATATGATTGGGGAAGCGGAAATTCTTAATACTCCTTGTGGTCAAGTAGCACAAGCTCTTATCAAGGGGGGAGTAAAATTAGGTATTTCTTCCCGAGGTATGGGGTCTTTAAGTGAGTTGGCTGATGGGGTATCCGTGGTTAATGATGATTATAAGTTGGTTACATTTGATTTAGTTGCTGACCCATCTACCAAAGGAGCCTTCCCAGGACTGGTAAATGAAAATATTGATTCTAATTTTATTGAAAACACAGTTAAAGATACATATGACAAGGCTTTATCAGAGAAAATTTTTATAACGATGCTCAAAAATAAAATATACAAAAAATAAAAATTTTTTATCTTTTGTATACAACATCTGTAAATAACATAACGACTGGAGTTTATAACCATGACACAAAGTAAAGTAGAACAGGCACTCCCAATCGCAGAGTTACTCCCGGAGGGTTTATCGGAGGCTGCTATTAGTGAGATTGCCACCCTAGTTAATACTGTGATCTCGGAACAGGTTGAAACTAAAATTCGCCAATTAGAGGCGAAGGTTAAGGGTTTCATTCGTACCCGAGTTGACGAATTAAAAGATCAAGCTGTAAGAGAGCTTCACGAAGAAGATGAGACCATTAGAAATGCGTCCTTGTTTGAGTCAGTGAAGACCCTTATGGCATTGGAAATGAAGAAGGACGACGAAGATAATGCAATTTCTGATCTCGTCCACGAACAAAAAGAGTTTGAAGCAGAAGTAGATATCTTAACGGATGAACTCAGAAAATCATTTGAGGAAAACGAGAAGCTTAATACTTCAGTAACTGCTCTTTCAACGAAAGTTGACAAGCTTGAAGAAGACCGGACTAATCTATTAGAGGCAGTCGAAGTTTTAGAGGAATCTAAAGATAAGCCCTTTAAGTCTTCCGAAAAAGCGGTTATCATCGCAGAAGATGTTGATAAAAGGGAGGCAAGTAAACCTGTTCCTCAGGAACTTAATGACCTCTTAACCCCCGAGGTTATGAAGTTCATGCCTCAATCCAATTACAAGTAAGGAAAACACAATGTTAGAAGAAAATTCAAATTTATTAACTAAGTGGGACCCCGTACTTGAGGGAATTGACAACGAGTATACTCGTAAAGTAACCGCGCAACTTCTTGAGAACCAAGCCAAGTCCATTATCTCTGAAAAAGCAGGTAGAATGGATGAGGCAGATGCTCCAACGACAGTTGGTAAGCTTGGCACCTTCCAGAAGTTTGCGTTCCCTCTCGTCCGTCGTGTTTACCCACAACTTATCGCAAATAGCATCGTAGGTGTTCAGCCTATGGGTGGTCCAGTTTCTCAGATCTTCTATCTGGGTAACGACCGCGTTGCTGGTGCATGGGGTCGTACCGAGACTGTATATAGCAAGTATCGTTTGACCTATGGCGGAAATACGGCAAGTGCAGTGTTCCGTACTGCTAATGGCGTTCCAGCAGCAAACGTAGCTGCTAGTAATGATCCAAACTTTAGTGGAATCTTTGGTAACTTATCTGGTAGCCCATCAACTACAATGGGTGGTCAGATTGCTATGTGGCCTGATGCTTCAACCATTCTAGGATATGCAGTATCCTCTGGTGAAGCTCTTAGTGGTGATGAAATTCCTGAGATTAATATGCATGTCGAGCAACAGCCAGTTGTTGCACGTACGCGCAAGATGCGAGCCCTTTGGACATTAGAAGCGGCCCAAGACTTGCGTGCATATCATAACCTCAATCTTGAAAGTGAGCTAACAGATCTCCTTTCTAAGGAACTAACTCTAGAAATTGACCGCGAGTTGGTGGAAGATCTTCGTATGATTGCATATGACCCTTCTAACCTCACTGGTTGGAATCGTGATGCAATTGATATGGGTAATTCCAACAACTTCGGACAGACTGGTTCACAGCAGACACCAATTTCGATTGCCAGACAAGCTGGCGGTACAAGTGTTGCAGGTTTCGTTCCACAGGAATACCTGTATGATTTTGCCAATAACAATGCATTCAATCCTTCGGGCACAAATAGCAACGTTTACTTGGTTGATCTTTCTGGTACCTTTATGGCTCCAGCAGGTAAGTTTGCTGCTCAACACGTTGGTCAACTTTATTCCAACTTGCTTGCAGCAATCAACTTTGCAGCTAATGACATCTATAAGACAACTTTCCGTGGTCCAGGTAACTGGCTAGTCACTTCACCTCTTATTGGTGCCATGCTTGAGTCGGCTGCGAAGCTTGAAGGTGGTTTACCTACTAGTATGGGTCCAAGTCCTACCTCTATCTCGTATAAGGGTAAGTTTGCAGGTAAGTATGATCTTTATATTGATCCTATGTATCCTGAAGACGAAATCATGATTGGTTATAAGGGTTCTGGCCCAATGGATGCAGGGTTTGTTTACTGCCCATACATTCCACTCCAGCAACTCCCAACCATCACTGATCCTCAGACCTTCCAACCCAGGAAGGGAATCCTGACTCGTTATGGTAAGGCAGCAGTCGCACCAGAAGGAAGGTTCTATCGAATCATCCGACTGATCGGTGCTTCAGCTAACTTCCTATTCCAGCCAGGTCAGAAGGCTGCGCAGGGAGTGGCAGGTGGTAACACTGGTAACTGGGTAGGCGACTAATTAAAAATTAGTTAGGAAAGTATAAGGGGCCAGGAAATTAAGTTTCCTGGCCCCTTTGTTTTTACCTATATATTAACAGAAGGAATAACTTATGCCCATTAAACCTAACCTAGCGGCGTTTGGAAATAGTTTCACTCCCTATGCTGGATCAAACATCAATGATGGAGAAGAGCATACCAAAGGTGCTATTGATTATGAAAAACTTAATAACACCACCATGGCAGACGGTGTTGAGTTCTCCCATTTTGATGAAAATATAAAAGATTTTATTCTAGCTAGATTAGGCCACCCTGTTGTGAGAGTGGAACTTACTCCTTATCAAATTAAAACCTGTATAGATGAGGCAGTGGGGACAATGTATAATCATGCTCCATTGTTTGCTACTCAGTTTGCTACCTTTGATATAACTGCAAAGGTTAACATGTATGAACTGCCATCTTATATTCTAAATAACTTATCTTATGTGGTATACAAGAAGACTCTGTTATCTATTCAACAGAAAGCAGGGACCTTAGAATTTGACTTTTTTATTAAATACTTTCAAGACAATTATCTGTTTCAAAACTTTGGCATAGCAGACTTCTATCTTCTTCAACAGAATTTAGAGATGACTAGAAAAGTTTTAGGGCAGGAAGGAGCTTTCTCTGTAGTTAATAATAAATATTTACTTATAGTTCCTATGCCTCAAGTTTCTGGTCAATCAGTTATCGTGGTTTATAGAGCCTTAGATTCGGATACGCTTCATCCTGCTTATAGGAACTGGATTCAACTCTATGCATTGGCATGTGCTAAGGGAGCCTTGGGACAGATCAGAGGTAAGTACCAAACAGTACCTTCACCTGGAGGAGGAGCAAAGCTTAATGGAGATGCCTTAGTTAAAGAGAGCCAAGAAGAAAAAGAAAAGCTATTCCAGCGTCTCATAGATGAATTTGAAGAGCCAGCAAGGTTCTCCACATACTAATGGAAAATAAAAAGAATTTTAAGGTAGGAGTTACTCCTCCTCCTCTCCCTGAACTAGAGGATTCCAATGGTCAATTAAATTTCTTTGATCCTGGTAATCCAGATATTAATCTTTTCAATATTGTAGATGATGAGATGATTAAGATTTCAGGTTCGGAAATGTTATACTATCCTTATCTGCAAGGAGAAACTCAGTATGATGAGGTTTATATGGAAGCACGTAATAAACCTATAGCTAAAGAACCTATTTTAGTTTACGGACATTATGAACCTAAAGTTTTAGAAGAAAATCTAAGCCAATTTGGAATAGAGTTAACCAACGATCAGATTTTTATATTTAATAAAGCATACATGGAGCAACGAATTAGGGGTACTCTTAAGCCAGGGGATGTTCTTCAACCTAGATTCCAGAACATGCGATACGAAATTTTTGAAGTGCAGGAAGATAGTTTTGAAATTTATGGAGTATATCATTTAGTATGTTCTGCTAAACTCCTTAGGGATTCACCAGACGTGCAGGATACTCCTCTTACACAAGTTTCTGAGCCTCTCGGAAGACCTTATGCTGTTAAAACTATAGAGGAGACATACGATGACCTATAAAGTTAATATGTTGGAGACCACTTCTTCAGGTTCTATTCCAAGTTTTGCTACTCCTGCTCATCCACATCAATGGGCTAGAAACAAAATTGAATTAAGATCTAAATTATTTAATAATATTCCTTTATTTTATAGAGAATCTTTACGGTATATGATATCCAAGTTGGGTACACTGGGATATATTAATTCTGAAAATAAACTTGTAGGAATTTCGTGTATTCATGCTAATCCTGAAAGGACCATTGCAAAATTAAAACAAGAGAACAATATAATTCTTCCCATCATATCTATTCATCAGAATTCATCGGCTAATGCAGACATGAGGAGAAGGAATTCTCCAGTTTTAATTAATGAATCTTTTTGGAGCGAGGAGAAGCGAAGAGCATTTAGGGTGGTAGGGTTAGCCCCCCGCGCAGTTGATATAGAATATGGAATTAATATTTGGGCAAAATATAAAGGAAATTTAGATCAAATTGTAGAGCAAATACGATTACTCTTCAACCCCCACTTAGTTATTACAAATTCTTATACTAACACCGCTCATGCTTTCATCGAGGATGAAGCAGACACCTCTTCGTTTGAGGTTGCAGATAGGCAGGATAGGGTTATTCGCAGAACATTTACAATAAAACTGGAATGTTATATCCCTAATCCTAAATTTTTAATTACCTCTACAGGGGAGATAGAAGAATTTAATACTGAGACCACAATCTATTAAAAAAAATGGTAAAAAATTACTCTGAAGAGGGTACATATTATGAGAGAGATTATATGAAGCTTATTACAAATACAAGTTTACAGAGTTGGAGTATTCCTTTTAGTGCTGAAGACGGTACTAAAAGTATTTATTTGGTCCCCAAACAGACTATCAAAGTCCCTGCTTCATACATCAATGAATATGTGATTAGGTATCAAGAGAGAAGTCTAATTTCTATTAGGAACGCATAAGGAGAATTTAAATGCCAAATTTCGTAAGTCCAGGTGTATATGTTATTGAAAAAGACATTTCAGATTATCCACCCACCATTAATTCGTCTGTTGTAGGGATCGTAGGGTTTGCTTCCCGAGGTCCAATCGCAGGCGTGAGCAATGAAAAAGCTACTTTAATTACCAGTCAACAGCAACTAGTTGATACTTTCGGGGAACCCGCAGAGTATATTACAGGGCAAGGACTAGAGGGGGCTTTAGAAATTCTAGAATCTACCAATTCAATGCGTTATATCAGGTGTGCTGATTCAAATGTGCTGGAAGCTTCTGCTGCCGTACCATTGGGTGCATGTCCTGCTGTTTTTGTAAGCGGTACTCATACTAATCCAATTCCTCCCCTAAATGCGATTCATCAGCCTCTTACTGGAGCAAATATTGGGATGTCTTCAATAGGCAGTGCAGATGGGACGACTTCAGGTGTTAGATTTGTTGTAAGTGTATATGATCAGGCTCGTTCTACAATTGTAGATGCTAAAACTTATACTATTCCAAGTGGAACCATTGCTGTTTCTTCTTCGGCAGGAGCCAATACAATTCAAGGTCTTCAAAAGAAGATTGGCGGGGCTTTAGATGCTGATAAGTTTGGGGCTTTTGCAGACGCAAATACAGCTAATGCTTCTTCATTCTTAGTGGGAGCTGCTGCTGGATCTAAAGCTACAGTTGCTATTACAATGGAAGTTCAACAGTTAGATAGTGCCTGGGTGGGGTGTAGTGGTCTTTATGCTTTAGATGCTAGTGGAACATTAATAGATGGTGGAGCCCCAGTTTCCTCAGTCACCGCTTCTGGTGTAAGTATTGAAACGTCTTCGGTTAGCTACCTAGTTAAAAGCCTTTGGGGTGGTGAAGGATACAATGCTGGTACTAAGGCTAATGGTGACACAAGTGGTGTCTCATTTGAAGTTGAAGTTAACGGTGCAGAAAATACAATAGAACAAGTAAATAACTTGGGAACTGCTGCTGAAGATTTCAAGGCTGGGATGACCTCGGCTTCGTTCTTGGAGGATGATATAGGTACCACATATGTAGGTCGCACTTCAGATTATGTGACAGCTAACTTTGCATCAGGAACTTATGATGATACTCTAAGTGTAACTTCCCTAACTTCATATGAGAAGCAGCTCACTAGTTTAGTAGGAACTGGTTGGGATGTAACAGGGTCTCAAGGAGAAGGTACTTACTACGGAGATGTTAACCCTCGTTTTGTGAAGCTAGTTCAAGGTACTTATAATCTTGCAGGGGGTAACAATGGTATTCCTGCTGATACTACAGATATTGCTACAGCTATTATTGGTGCAGTAGGTAGTGCAGGGGGTAAGACAGGTATCGAAGCTCTGGATGATCCAGTTCTTAATATTTCAATTGCCCTAGCACCTGGACCAGGTGTTGGTGATAATCAATCTATTCAGAATGGATTGGTAACAGTTGCTGAGAGAACTACTGATTTCCTAGCCCTTCTTTCACCCCCATACGCAGTGGGTACACCAGGAGATGCTATTAATTGGAGCAATGGTTTTGATGTAACTAGAACCGCTGCTATCAATAGTTCATACGCTGCTCTATACTGGCCTTGGTTGAAGGTGTTCCAGGTATTTGATGCCAAGGATCGCTGGTTAGCTCCTGAGATTTATGGGGCACGACAAATGGCAGTAACAGATAATGTTGCCTATCCATGGTTTGCTCCTGCTGGTTTTGTTAGAGGTCGTTTGACCAAGCCAACAGACGTAGAAGTTATTCTTAATCAAGGTGATCGTGATTCGATGTACTCTGGTGGTAACTGTCTAAACCCAATTGTAAACTTCCCACAAAATGGTATTATGATTTACGGACAACGTACTACTCAAAGGCAGCCTACAGCCCTAGACCGTATTAATATCCGTAGAATGATGATCTATATTAAGAAACAAATTCTTGCTTCTACACAACGTCTAGTGTTTGAGCCCAATGATAGCTTTACATGGGCGCGAGTAGAATCCCTTCTTAACCCAATGCTCGATGACATTGCAAGGAAAAGAGGGATCACAGAGTTTAAGGTAGTTTGTAATGAAACTACAAATACACCAGTAAGGATTGATCGAAATGAGATGTGGTGCAAAGTTCTTATTAAGCCTACAAAGACAGCAGAAATTGTTATCTTCGAGCTAAATCTTACGAATCAATCAGCACAGTTAGGAACTTTATAGGAGATAAATAAATGGTAGACACAGCTTTTTATGTAAATGCTAACCGAAAAAATGTAGGGAACGCAGGATTACCAACAATTTCAGTTGGTCTGGATTCCATTCGCGCATATCAATTTGAAATTCATTTTGCTTTTCCAGAGAATGTGCTCACGGATCCATCAATTCCATCTAACTTTACCTTAGCAGCCAAGCAAGTGACAGCAGTTGGTATGACCGTTGAGGATATTGAAGTTAATCGTGTTAACGATAAGGTCTTCTATCCAGGTAAAGCATCCCCAGAAGAACTAACTGTCACCTTTGACAACCTTTATGATCCAAAGGTTGCTGCCCAGTTATGGGAATGGTTTAGATCTATCTATAATCCTATGACTGGCGAGTTTAATGAAACTAAGAAGACTTTTAAAGCTAATTATGCTAGTGTCCTTCAACTAGACGCCCAAGGTCAACCTCTTCAGGAGACTAAAGTGTATGGAATTTACCCCAAGAGTTGGAAAACTGCTGAGTTTAATTATTCTACTAATGAATTTCATACAATTGAAGTCGCTTTCCGTTATGATTTCATGGAACAAACTTCTCAACCTACAACAACGTCGGAATAAAGTATTACACAATTGAAGTATCTAAGCCCAGCCTAGATTTATCTGGGCTGGGCTTTTCTATAATAAGGTCTATATGAATTACTACTACGCTTTACTAGAAAGTTA
>Ga0114899_1000526_pt1 | contig 26973 bp, 18 predicted proteins | sample MalvireepMed_215_FD_83497 | JGI IMG/M metagenome (GOLD analysis project Ga0114899, IMG submission 83497) | Marine viral communities from the Global Malaspina Expedition - Malaspina viral metaG DeepMed_215 | ecosystem: Environmental > Aquatic > Marine > Oceanic | place: Mediterranean Sea...
GGACAAGACACTGCCAGAATTAAACGATGGTACTATGAGTTGCACTATGTAACGTCTTCCTCCTACGGAGGAACCTGCCTGCCGCAGGCAGGGATAAGAGATGGGGGCTTTTATGGTTACACAAAATTCCACCAATAGAAGCTTTAGGTTCTTCTAAACCACCCAACTATTTATTAGTTTACTTTCCAAAGAACCTAAACCACTATGAACATACTGATAACCGGTGGAGCCGGGTATATTGGAAGCCACACCGTACTGGAATTGCTGGAAAGAGGAGATGATGTCATCGTTATCGACAACCTCTCGAACAGCAAATTTGAGTCGCTCAGGAGAGTACAGGAAATAACCGGAAGGGAAGTTACCTTCTACGAATACGACCTTTGCGACCGTGTGAAGGTTGATGAGGTTTTCTCCAATCACAAAATCGATGCAGTAATTCACTTTGCGGGTTACAAGGCCGTTGGCGAGTCGGTTCATAAACCGATGATGTACTACGAAAACAATTTACAAAGTACACTCTATCTCTGCGAAGCCATGAAAAAGCATGGGGTAACTGACCTTGTTTTCAGTTCATCTGCCACAGTTTATGGCGACCCTGCTACCGTGCCCATTACCGAAGACTTCCCCCTTTCTGCTACTAATCCCTACGGCCGAACCAAGCTGTTCATTGAGTACATTCTCAAAGACCTTTATGTCTCTGACAAAAGCTGGAATATTGCCCTGCTCAGGTACTTCAATCCCGCAGGAGCCCATAAAAGCGGCCGAATTGGGGAAGACCCGAACGGCATGCCTAATAACCTCTTGCCTTTTGTTGCTCAGGTGGCGGTAGGTAAAAGAGAAAAGCTATCGGTTTTCGGAAACGACTATCCAACTCCTGATGGTACGGGTGTCAGAGACTATATCCACGTGGTAGATTTGGCCAAAGGTCACCTGAAAGCCATCGATAAGTTGACCAGTAATCCAGGTTTGGTGATCTATAATCTCGGCACAGGAAACGGTTACAGTGTACTGGATATGATCAAGGCTTTTGAAGCAGCCTCAGGAAAATCTGTCCCCTATCAGATGGTGGACAGACGTCCGGGAGATGTGGCTACTTGCTATGCCGATCCTAAAAAAGCCAAAGAAGAACTAGGTTGGACGGCTGAATTGGGCATCAAAGAGATGTGCGAAGACGGCTGGAGATGGCAGAGTGAGAATCCGAATGGGTTTTGACCCTAAATCTTACTAGAACGTCATCCCCGCGTAGGCGGGGGTCTGAAATTCCCTGGTGTAAGACTTGATGGTTCCCGGCCGCGCGGGAATAACGGCTGCCAGAGGCAGTCGTCATTGGCCTATTGACCACAGACTACTGACCAATTCCTATTCCTCATACCAATCCTCATATTCCCTTGGTTTGTAGGCATACTCCTTTCTTCTGCGGAAGTAGTGCTTTATACCAAACTGGAAACCATTGGAATAATATAGCGCCTGGTTGAAGTATTCGAACTGGCCTGTTACGTAAGTGAATTCCTTGATTGGAAAGGCAAAGTTTCCTGTAAAGCGGACGAAATTATCGGTATAAGAATCGTAGAAGGCACCGGCTTCAAGGCGGACGTATAGCTGGCGGGATTGATCTCGCCCATAAGTCCAGGCCAGTCCACCACCTCCATAGAACCGGCCATCGATGATCCAGTAAGGGTTTCCGTCTTCCTGATTCTCGTTCGCAGCTGAAACAAAGGCTTCGGCATAAGGAGAAAACCTTGAACCACTCCCCTTTTTAGTATTATAGAAGAACCGACCGGTTAAAGCACCTTCAATAGCGCCCGTTGTATAATGCGTCAGCACAGGTGAGAATGAGGTCTGGAAAGTCTTCCCATATCCGCTTTCGTAATAACCGATCAATTCTCCCCAATAAATATCCCTGCTAATGGCAGGGCCGGTTTTTACCGGGCTGAAGGTATATCCTAACGACTTGAAACTTTTCTCATTCGACTTAGAAATACCAGCCCCAATGGTGAAGAAGGTATTGGAGAGATCATCCTGCTCCAAACCTCCCAAAGCATAGAAAACTGGCTTGGCAGTATTCTCCCTTGTCTGATACCTGTATTTCAGCCCATATAATGTATGCGGCACGTTATTAGCATCGAAGGCATTGAGGTTCAGGTCTGAGACATCGCTGTAGGTCACGGAAAGGCTATGTTGATTCAGCTTTTCAGTTCGTGTAGTGTATGTGACTGAATTATTCCATACCGACTGATTGAAATTATCCACAACATAGTTTGTATTGTACTGGATGAAATCATTCTCCAAATACCTCAGTTCATTTCTGATGGCCTGCAAAGTATCTCGGTAAAGGACAGAAGGGGTTTTGGCCAGAATGAATTTCTTCACATCATTTTCAAATGTTCTCACTTCCGGATTCACTCTCTTCATGAAGTCTTCTTTGGCCTTTTCAGATTCCGGTATTTTGTTGGCTATCAACGAGCCTCTTTCAAATTCTCCAATGTCGTACCAGATACTACTGACATATTCCATCACCTCATAGTCGAGCGGATGATCTTTCATGTAGTCCAGATAAACTGACTCCATTTTGTTGTAAGCCTCCAGATCGACCCACCACTGCAAAACCGTTTTAATCGGTGTATCATTGCTGAATTCTGACCAGGCCAAAGCTTCCTGAATCATTCCTGAATCTGAGAAGGCATAGGTTATTGTTGTCGCCAGTGGGTGAAGTGCCGGGTACTTAGCCGGATCTTTGTCTTTTAATTCTTCGGTTACCAACTCAGGCTGAAAATCAATCAAATACTTGATATAAAGAGCATAAGATTCTTCTGAATCATTATTCTCCATCAGACCCAAAAGTATTCCATCCAGATAGGACAGATATTCTTGTGAATAGAAGTACTTCAGGTATTCCTTCACCAGAGTTATATTCCCTGGATCTGCTTCAATTTGCCGTCTCAACCAAAGTTCATTCAGTTCTTCAGTTGGGTAGGCCTCACTGGTCAGATAGTATCTGACATAGTCGAGTGACAACTCTTCTGAAACCTCCCAATAGATGTAGTCAAAGAAGTCCCACACTTCATTGGGCTTTTCTTGATAAGCCAGGTAAAGAGCATACTGATTGAAATTTGTAGTATCAAGCTTATTCTGAGGTTCAAGCTTTGCCCTGAGCATATCCGTGGCGGCCTTGAGGTTTTCATTAGCCACGTACCAGGCTACTGAGTCTTCTACTACAGGCTGAGGCTCAGGTACGTTGGCTTCCTCCAGATTTGAGGCATCCCTTTCTCCGGGAGTTTCACGCTCGACCACATATTGATCATATTCATCTTTAACCAAAGAGTAAACCTCCGGCAGATTGTATTCCGACTTACCCTTTAAGCCAACATTGTTGGAGAATATCACCTCAGGATTTTCTGTTTCTATGGTATAAAGCATTCCTCCGAAGAATGGTGTGCGGGTATAGGTAGTCTTAATCCTTTCCAGTTCCTCCTGAACCCTTGTCTCATGGCTCCTTTCCACAAACATTTTCCAGAAGAAATTCCTGTTCGTCCACCTGTTATCACTACTCTTCTTCACATTGAAGGCATCGCCATTTTCAGAATATGAATACTCTGTATTTCTCCAATCTCTGGTAATGGTTGCTGCATTATGAACTTGCATGAACCGTGAGGAAGGGTGCAAATCCACCACATATTGCAGATAATCGTTCCAGATTTCAAACAAGCCCTTTTTGCCATTTTCTGAAGAGTACCAATTCAGGTTTTGAGCATTTCTGAAGGCGTAGTCTCCTGCTGAATTGTTAGATGTGCCTGGTATCTGATAAATATCATCTGGGTGAATAAAGTGTGTCCAGATTCCGGTGAATAAATAGAGTGATTCCTGGTTATAGAGTTTAAAGTCGTTATAGGTATAGCCACTTGATATTCGGGGAAAATCAAAAAGGCGTGGCTCAAAAGGATCTATATCGAATTCTCTGTTGCCGCCTTCTGCCAAATCTCCATCGTATAGCGAACTCATAAATTCTATTTCGGGCATGGCATTGGCCAATGCCACCAGGCCTACACTATCGATTTCATTGGAGGGTGGAACGTAGGTTGTTGGATAAGGACCAAACCTGTTAACTCTCCACTTCTTGCGGGCGGCAATGAGCGCGGTTTCCATCAATTCCTGACTTTTCCAGACACTATCAACGAGTGACTCATGGTTATAGCCATGCAGGGCCAATTCGAACTGATTTTCCAGCACTTGTTCCACCAACCAGTTGGAGCTTATTACTTGCGTATTATTCTTAATAGAACGGTGTCTGTCCCATTCGGTAAAAACAAAGGGCGGCTGCTTGATTCTGTCATAGTTGAAGCATGGGTAAACCGTGTAAGGAATACCAAATTTCTCGGAGACTTTGAGCATATCCGGCCACCAAATGTCCATTGTGTACTCCGCCTGGGTGACGCCAAATTCAGATTCAACAGGTTCAGCCCTGATGTCGTAAACCGGATTGGGAAAGTCATCTATCATGATGGTACTCACATTGGCGATAGGGAACGGCACACCCTCAAGACCCTTTAGAGCAGCAGCAAAAAGGAGTCCCCTATCCTGCTTTTCGAATTCCATATTGGTATTGAAGTGAATAACATTTCCATTACCTATGGAATGCTCAAAGATGAGTGGTTGATCTCTGTCCGATGCCGAAGTTGCCCAGATTCTTATAGAGTCTATAAAGGCTTCTTTCACCAGGCCAGTATTCTGCTTTAGCGGATATATTTCTTTCCCCTCCATCCCAGGAAGCAAGTTCTTCACAAACCTTACCCCATAAGATTCCAGCTCATAGTCATAATCGGCTCCGGGTTTCACACCTGAAAGAAACCCGCCCTTCTGGTCTTCATTCAAACTTGGAAAAACCAGGGTTCCTCCCAAAGCCACAAACTCAAGAAGTACGTCTTTTGCCTCTTCGGTAAGCTTTTGGGTGTTGTTTATATACACCACCCGGGTGGTGGTGTTAAAATAACTATCGTTGTTGAACTCATCGATACCGATATTGGCATAGGGAATCTTTGTATAGTCGAAAACTTTGGCAAGATGCCTAGAGTAGTTCTTGCTCAGGTCCATGCCATTGTCCACTAAATAAACAACTATGGGAGACTCATCATTTTCTATCTGATTGGTGTTTATAGCCCCTTGCTCTGGCTCGTCCTGAGTACAGGCCATCGTGAGGCTGAGTAAAAGCAAAGCCGCCAAGAACTTCAATAACTGGGTGAAAGACAGCATAATCTTTACAACAATTCTTCAATTTTGGCTTCACGAGGGTTATTCACGATTTCAAACACCCTCATATTGCCTTTTTCATAAAACAATCTTACTTCTCTTCCTCTCCCTTTCAATGTTTCAATCAAAGTATTGACCTGCTGATTAGTTGAAGGGTTAATCCGAATTTTGGCCGCAAATTCACTCGACACATTATCGTACATAAAAACCAGGACACTGTTTGGCACTATGTACTCGGAATTTCTTCTCAGAAAATCCTTATCGCTTTTATATTCGAAGTAGATGGAATCTCTTTCCGGGTAGTTCTCCACAAAGTCATCGTATGACATAAAGTTGTGGGAGCCTCTGCTAATGGGCAGCATATTGTTGGCATTGACCACCGCATAGCCATAGGGCAGATAGTTTTCGTTGATCAGCTCATAAGCCTCCAGAATATTCTTACTGAGCGTTCCTATTCTCAGAGTTCGCCCTAAAAGCTGAGGTTGGGAGAAATAGGCCCCGGCAAAAAAGAGAATGAAAATGAGCGGAGCCGAAATGAAGTCTGAAATTTCTATTCGTTTCAGGCCTGTGTTGAAATAATAGTAAATGAGATAAAACAACAGGCTCAGGGAACAGGCAAGGAATATGGGCAAAACCTGATTGAAAAGGTCTTTATCGAAATAGTCGAAACCGAGTCTACTGTAAAAAATCAGCACATTCACGTAAATGATGAACACTATCGGGCTTTTCCACTTGCGCCTGTTTTTTCTGTAAAGAAGGAACATGGCAATCAGACCTGCCAGGCTCAGCATTTGGAATATGAAAATTATGCGGTCGTAAGGCAGAATCATATTTCCGGTGGTGGTACTGGCCGTTACGGCCAGGAGGTTCGACCTAAGGAACAGACCAAAATCTACGTCCTTCATATATGCCGAATAGAATAGGGTGATCAGAATGGCCCCTCCCCCTAAAAAATATGCTCCCACGGCCTTGAAGTAGTGAATCAGGTTCGATTTCCTGACGAAAGGGATCAATACCACAAAAAAAGGCGGAAGCAAAACCACTAGTGTGAACAGGTCTATCAGGGCAATGGCAGCAAATATGCAGGTCATACCAAAGAAGTATCCATTGGGCCTATCCTTGTATAACTTCCAGGGTTTACGAATGAATACGATGGCCGGAAGGAGAAAGGTCATAGCCATAAAAGTGGCCTTACTGTGCGTGATCTGAGCCACATTTATAGGTGCCAGGTTAAAGAATACTGCAAATATCAAAGTCCCTAAAAGTGGAATGGTAATGAGAGAATTGGTAATGGCATCGATAAACCAGAAAATAACAAAGCACACAATGAAGACCTGAAATAAGGCAAAAGACTCCAGCGCCATTTCAGCGCTAATCCCTGTCATGAGACCATAGAAGCTCATAAAGGCATATTGTCCCGTCATAACCAAATCTAGCCCAAACCATTGCTGATCTTCCTCTAGGGATTTTAAAATACTCAGCTCCTGAAACCATGCCGATGAAAGCTGGTAGTTGTCGTATTGCATGAGGTAAAAGCGAACCAAAACTGCTGCAAAACAAGCGGCTGTGGCCACAAAAAACTCGGTTTTTACTGTAAAGCGCTTGGAAGGCTTTGATTGCCTGACGTTGATGATAGGATCTTTATCCTCTACATTTTCTATTACACTGAGAAGTATGGCATGCCTTTTCCGCATCCACGATTCACCCCGAAACCTCATGTTGTTGAACCCCAACAGCCTCATCACAAGGAAAACAATCATAAGCGCCAGCAATGTGAGCAGGTCGTAGCTATTGATCTGTACCAGGAGGTAGATGACCAAAAGGGTGATACTGCCATAAAAAGCCCATAAATTACCCATGGTTTTCACCTGATTCTGCGAAGGCTTACCTTTAAAGAACAGCCTCTTCAGAATATATAGGAAGAGTATCCATAAGAGCATTCTTATGATTCCAAGAAAGATGGTATCGGTGTAAGGAATGTTCATTTAAACTTCGGCAGATGCTCTAATCCAATATTTCCAATAAAATAATCCCAATTCAAGGATGAAATCTGGTTCTTCACCCTATTAAACATAGATTTACTGTCGGCATACTCAATGATGATAATGGGCAAATTGTAGTTATTACTCACTTTTTTAAGCTCTTCTACCTTTTGATGGTAGTCGCTCATTCTTCTCATTCGGTAAGAACCCTTGTCAAAATTGTAGTCAGTGGCTATGGACTCTATAGCTACGGAATTAATGAACTCTTTAGACCTCGGTACAATTGGCAAACCGGCATTTTGCATTAAATGAAAGTCGGGATATTTCTCTTTAATCAACCCTATTAAATTGACGTAAGAACCCACCTGCTGAGACTGGGGGCCCCATGGGCCAAAAACATCCACTGTATCTAAAAAAAGGCCATTGAATCCTTTCTTCTTAATTCTTTCCACCAGCCCCAGGATTGCCTCTATCGTGGTAGCATCATCCAAATCCAGGTAATAGCTATCCCAAATTGGGTTTTTACCGACCGTTCTTTCCCGAATCTGCTCAAAATAATATCGGCTGGGGCTCACCTCTCCAAGGCTTATATAGCCCAGTACGAGATCGTTGGTTTCCTGAATCAGCTTAATATCAAAGGGGTTGAAATGCTCAGATTCCAGAATAACATACTTGTAGCCCTGAATCTTGTCTGGATTAACATCTCCATAGCACACCAATACTGAAGCCTCGCCAGGAGACTCCTGACATTGCATGCTTGTTACTGAAAACAGGGCCAAAATTGAAGCAAGTCGTTTAATAGGCGGCATAGTAGAAATAGTCAAGGTTTTTAAAGAATCTAAGCGTGGACCTTAAGGTCATCAACATGAATACTGCCGAACCCACAGCAAAGCCGATTACGCTGTATTCGTAAGAGATCAGCCGGCTGGCAATAAATCCGATGGTCACATTCACTATCCATGCCACCAGAATGGCATTCAGCGGTTTGGCCGGCCTGTTGAGGGTAAACAGGTAAAGGGAATTCAGCATACCCCAGGCCACCAGAATATAGCCCAGGCCACCTATAAGGCTCACTTCTATGCTCACAAAATTGAGATCTTCATCAAATGCTCTTTCATAACCCAGCCTTTCCCAAATTATCAGGTAAAGTAAAAAGGTCATCACCACACCCACTATAAGTAGAATGATGACATGCTCCCAGTACATCGTCAATGATTTACGGTTGAAGACTTCGGCCTTATTGTAAGCTACTTGCTTCTGAAGTATATCACTGAAAGTACTGAAGGAGGCGATACCAAACTCCAGTACCCCTACCAGCAGGAAGAAGATCAGAATGGCTATATCCATGCCAATCTCATAGTCCTTCTCATAGTAAAGAATGTAAGGAAGTGCCCCATCATTGGAAGTTGACCAGGCCAAAAACCGGTCGGTGAAAATGAAAACAAAGAATACCAGACCATAAAAGAAGTAGCGATAGTTTCTGTAAACCATAGCCGCACTTTTGGTGGTAGCCCTGCTGAAAGTTTTGGTTCTCTTTACTTTTCTTCTGAAAAACCAGATCAGATATGCCAGCATTAGGGCAATAGCCGTCCAGATACCAATCCAGTGAGTATAGTAAGTATCAATAGAAGTATATAAATGCAGGTATAACGATAAACCTGCGGCAATAATGAAGGCAAAGGTAATGACCCATCTTTCCTTTAAAGGGTGAAACACCGCTGAAAGCAATAGCAGAATGCCAATTGAGAAAGCGTAGGCATAAACTAACCATAGAAATCTGTAGGGGTAGAAGTTGGCGAAGAAGTTCAGAATAAGCGCCAGCAAACTCAAAACACCCATAAAAATCATCCCATCCCGAATGACCACAATGGTGCTCAGCTTGGCCATTTTAAAGTCGTTGCTAAACCAATAGTGTGAAACCTGTCGACCAATCACCTGAACGAAACCACCAGTACCTATCAGACCGAAAATCACCCCCAACACTACGGCAGTGGACTGCAACTGGTTGAATCCAGTGTATGTCCACATAGAATATCCAAAAACAATAATTGTGGCTATTTGAAGAAACACAGGCACACCATGGAACAGCCCAAGGGGATAGTAGTAAAAGAAGTATTTCGTCTTAATCTTCAGGTAGTCAGAAGCCGAAGTGAGATCAGACCTGAACTGTTCATTCACTGGTAAATTGCTCGGATTCTCCTTTAAAAACTCGGGAGTCGTAATTTGAGCATAGACCATTTTGGCCAGGTCCTGCAAGTCGTCAACACCATAATCTTGCCTGGCATCAATGGCTCTGATGCTCATAGATTCCAACATAGCACGAACCACATTCACGTTGACCGGTTTGCCCAATTTTTCATAGACATCAAAACCCAGTTGTTCTATTTTTTGTGTGTTGGTCATTGCGCCAGGGCTTTGGTTTTAGTTTTCTGTCTAGCATGAACTTCATTATAGATTCTTTCATAAGAATCTATGAATATCTCCAGGGTGAAATTGTCTATTACCCGCTGCCGGCCATGTTTACTCATGCTTTCCCTCAGTTCAGTATTGGTAAGTAATTCCACCACCTTCTCTCCTATTGCCTTAGGGTCTCGTGGTTTGCAAACAAAGCCAGAACCTGCATCTATTGCCTCAGCCACCCCACCAACGTCTGTTGCTACTACCGGCACTCCACAACTCATAGATTCCAAAACCGTGAATGGGAATCCTTCTGAAATAGAGGTGAGGATAGAAATATCACCTTCACTGAAGATTAAGTGCGGCTGACTATGGTAACCCTTCAAAAAGAAATTATTCTCCAGCTTCAACTCTCTGATCAGGTCTTCGCATTTTTTAGTGTACTCCGGCACGGCATTTTTATCTCCATAAACGAGGTACTGAACGTTTGGAATTTTCTCTCTCACAACCGCACATGAGCGGATCATGGTAAGCACATCCTTCAACTCAAAGATTCTCGCAGCGGCCACCACGGTTGGAATGCCTTTTAAATGATCGGGTTTATCTCGCGGGGCAAATTTCTCATGATCCACCCCATTGTAGGTAATCTCTATTTTGTCTTTGGAAGCCCCATACATCAGCTCCCAGGTAATGTTGAACTTATTGACCGACAGAATTTTATCGGCTTTGTAGTATGAAAGCCTGGTGACAGCCTCAGTCAGCTTGATCAGGAAATCCTTAATGAAATAACTGTAATCAGATCGGTTGATATACAACAACCTCTCCCTCACATAAACGCCATGTTCGGTGATCATCAGCGGGGTTCCATACCTGTATTTCAGTACCAAAGCCGGAATCAAAGGAAAGCCTGAAAGCGTGATATGACAGATGTCTGTTTTTGGAATAGGAATAGAAAAAGGGATGAAAAACCGATATAACCATCTCAAACCAACGGTAATATCGAATAGTGTAGCTGCGAAAGACCCGTCTCCATCGGTTTCATGAGTAGCTTCATTTTTAAAGACCTCCCAAACCGTTCTGTCCTGCATGGTCTCCTTATAATCATACTGCTGAAAATATTCCCACATCTCATAGAAGACCATATCCAGCATTCTCATGTTGGTGGTTTCATCATAAACCAGCTGAAGGAATTTCTCGAAGATTGGAACGAACCGTTCCTTAATAACCATGGGAGTAGTGAATTCTTTTCGGTTCACTACTTTGTAATAATCCTGGCTGAAGCTCATGTAATCCTGCGGCTCATCCGGTGCCCAGAGTGGCACCTGAATCACTTCCTTTACCGAAGGGCTCAGTTTGAATATAGGTTCGGGTTCAAAACCGGCATTGATAGAATAAAGCGTCCAATCTACATTGGAGACGCGTTCGCAGAGCATATGACTCCACGTTGAGATTCCACCTCCATAGAAAGGATAGGTCCCTTCGGAGATAAGTAATACACTCAGTTTCTCTTCAGTTAATTTCTTCAACTTCCTAAAAGCCGTCTCATCCACGAATTGTTTGCATTCACAAACGCTTCCGGCCTTAATATTTGTAGAATATATTTAACCAGACACTAAGGTCAAAACCAGTCTGGCAACAATTTTCAAAATCCTGTTAAAATAGTGATATCGGGGCTAGAAATAGCCTCTCTGGTTAGAAGTGCGACTTAAAGTTAGTAAGAAAACCGAATGCATTCAAAGGGTAAAGCAACCATATATTCCTGAGTTGCATCTAACGGTTACTCAAAACCTGCCACAGCAGGTAAGCTCAAAACTCAAAACGCAACAACCATGATCCGGTCATTTCTCAAAACCACTTTGCGGGCGATAAGAAGAAGCCCGCTATCGTCATTCATTAATATTTTTGGTCTGGCAACGGCTTTGGGAGTGGCCATCATGGTATATGCTTTTGTCGATCTGGACATGAGCATGGACCAGTTCCATGAAAACCGAAAGGAGATTTTTCTTGCTACGTCATATCTGGACAGAAGCGGAGAAGTTGCCCAGCACGGCATTGTACCTGCACCTTATGCAGAGGTTCTGAAAAATGACTTTCCACAAATCAGCCAGGTGGTTAGGGTTGAAAAGAGGTCGGGCATCCTCAAGTCGGGGCAGAATGTATTCAATCAGACCTTCACATTTGCCGACCCTGAATATTTGGATATGTTCAGCTTCCCCTTAGCTTCCGGTAATGAGGCAGCCTTAAAGGAGCCCAACAAAATCATCCTGAGCCATAATACAGCCGAAAAATACTTCGGGCAGGAAAATCCTATCGGACAGGCCATGACCTTCGATTTCGAAGGCATAAAGTACACCTTTGAAGTAGCCGGAGTAGCCAAAGAATTCCCCAGAAGAAACAGCATGAGCTTTCAGGTTCTGATAAACTTCGGACAACTGGAGATCATAGACGAAAACTACAAACTGAGCGACTGGTCGAGCTTTCTGGATGCTGTTTTTGTGAGAACCAATGACCCGGCATCGCTTAATCTGGTTCGTTCAGGCGTACAGCAGTATGTAGCCGTTCAGAACGAAGTGCAAAAAGACTGGCCTGCAGAAAGCTTTGCCTTTGTACCATGGACCGAACTTTACCTCAAGGGCGAAGACATAAGAAGCAGAATTACGGGCCAGGGAGATACATTGGGTAGAATAGTGTTGACCATTATAGGGGCTTTCGTGCTGGTTTTGGCCGTTTTCAACTACATCAACATCGCCATTGTTTCGGCCACCAAAAGACTCAAAGAGATTGGTGTGCGAAAAGTAATGGGAGGAACCAGAAAATCGCTCATCCTTCAATTCCTGACAGAAAATGTGGTACTCACTCTATTTGCACTTTTTTTCGGTTTTATATTGGCAGTAACCCTGTTAATCCCTGGTTTCGACAGACTCTTTGATATTGGCATGGACTTCCATACTAACCAACCGGAACTATGGGTTTTTCTCCTCCTGCTCGTCATTGGTACAGGATTACTTTCAGGAGCTTACCCTGCCCTCTACATCTCAAAATTCAATGCGGTGAATATTTTCAGGGGAAGGCTGAAGTTTGGTGGCAAGAGCATTCTCACCAGGGTTTTCCTCACCTTTCAGTACATTCTGGCTTTGATTGCCGTGGTAGGCGGAATTCTCTTCACCCTCAATACCAACTATCAGAAAGACCTGAGCTGGGGCTACGATCAGAACAATGTCATTTCTGCCTATTTGAATGATGAGGCTGAAGTAAAACAGCTCATGAATGCCATGAGCCGGAATCCCAAGGTGCTTGAAATATCGGCTTCCAATACACATCTCAACCGAAGCACTTCCAGCAAAATCGTAGAAGTAATCGACAAGAAGTACGACATCCCATCTATGATTGTAGATGCCAACTACATCAATACCATGGGGCTGGAGTTGCTGGAAGGCCGGGAGTTTGATAAGAACAGGGAAAACGACTATCAGAATGTGCTTGTCAACGAGAAAATGGCTAATCTGCTGAATCCGGAAGGAGCAATCGGCATGCAGTTCAAGTCGGACAGCCTCAATTATACTGTGGTTGGCATTCTGGAAGACTTTCACCAGTGGTCTTTCTTCGACCCGATTGAGCCTATGTTCATCAGACTGGCTAAGGAAGATGAATACCGCTATTTCTCCATGAAAGTAGCCGATGGAACACTGCAATCATCCTTCGAAGACCTGAAAGCCACCTGGGCGGACCTCTTCCCCGAAAAACCATTTGACGGCTTCTATCAGGAAACCTCGCTCGACTGGTATTTCCGAAATATTGAAGGGCACAGTAAGCTGATGCAATATGTAGCCGCCATTTCTATCCTCCTCTCCTGCCTCGGCCTCTACGGACTGGTCTCGCTCAACGTAGCCAGCAGAGTTAAGGAATTCAGTATCAGAAAAGCCCTTGGAGCCGGATTGGCTAACCTTATTGTAGTCATTAACAAGCAGTTTGCCCTGTTCCTTGGCATTGCTTTAATCATAGGTACTCCATTAAGTTATCTATTGATGAACACCTTGTTCGACTCAGTTTATGCCATGCACATTTCCATTACCTGGTTGCCCTTCCTGGTGGCTCTTGGTGTTGTAGTCATTATGGTCGCCATTACTGTTTCCTCTCAGGTTAAAAAGGTAATGACCACCAGCCCTACGGAGGGGTTGAGAAGCGAATAGGGAGTACAGAGTATTGAGTACAAAGTATCTAGACTCTAAGAGTGTTGAAATTTCGAGTGCGCATTAACCTGCTTTTTTTGATTGGTTGATGCGCACTTTTTATAAATTACAGGAGATAAAAAGTGCACTACACACAAATTTGGGCTCAACAAAATAAGAATATGACAAAAAAAATAACACTTTTCAATCATAAAGGAGGTGTAAGTAAGACCACTACCACCTTCAATCTAGGATGGAAGCTTGCTGAACTGGGGCACAAAGTACTCTTAGTTGATGCTGATCCGCAATGTAACCTTACTGGTCTTATTCTAGGGTATTCAGGTGATGATGATTTTGAGCAGTTTTACCTTGACCATCCTGATAGAAATATTAAAGCAGCACTAAAGCCTGCATACGAATCACTCCCTAGATTGATAGAATCTGTGGAGCCAATTGAAGTAACCAACAGACCCAATTTGAGCTTAATACCCGGTCATATTAATTTATCAGAATACGAAATCACATTAGGGATTGCACAAGAGTTATCTAGTTCAATTCAAGCTTTAAAAAATGTACCTGGAGCATTCTCATATTTCATAAATAAAGAAATTGAAGATTATGGATTTGATTATGTTTTAATAGATATGAATCCGAGTTTAGGTGCGTTGAATCAAAACATCCTGATGACAAGTGACTTTTTTCTCGTTCCTACTTCACCAGATTACTTTTCAAAAATGGCAATAGACTCGTTGACTGCAGTATTTCCGCGCTGGGTGAACTGGTCTAGCAGAGCACAAGGAATGGATGAACTTGAAAATGCAGCTTATCCTTTTCCAAAGGGACATCCTAAATTCTTAGGCACAGTAATTCAAAAATACAGACCTAGAAAAGGAGTAGCATCAGTGGGTTTTCAGACATGGATTGATAGAATTAATAAAGGTGTGAAAGAGACTCTCACTCCTAAACTATCCGAAATCAACATGATGCTACCAGCTGAAAAATACAGTCAAATTGAAGCTGATTTTGACAATTCCTACTGCCTAGTACAAATTCCAGACTTTAATACTCTTATTGCAACTTCACAGGAACATAAAACACCCGTATTTGCTCTTGATGATGATATGTTTGGACACGTTGGAGCTGTACTAGAACAAGATAGAGCCAAGAAAGCAGAGTTCAACGAGATATTCAGCGAACTGGCAAATCGCGTGATTGAATTGACCAATGAATAGTTCAATAGTACATTTCAATAAGAGAATTCAGGAAATAAAAGATTTGACATCTACCATCGATCATATTGATGGTATGACCACCACTGCCTTAGATATATCTGATTTATATAGATCTCAAATTGTATTGACAGTTAGTGCCTTGGACCACCTCATTCATGAATTTGTTTTAGAAGAAATGATGGAAACATACAATGGGAGGAGAACTCCTTCTCCAGCCTTTAACAGATTTTCAATTCCCATTTCAACAGTTCAAGGTTCTCTGCCCTCAAGCAATGTTATTTCATCACACATTAGACAGAAACACTCATGGCTTAGTTTTCAAGATCCTGATAAAATTGCCGATGCGACTAGATTAATAAGTGACTTAAAGCTTTGGGAAGAAGTTGCCCCAAGTTTTGGCTTATCTTCTGGAGACATTAAAGCACAATTAAAATTAATCGTAGACCGTAGAAATAAAATAGCTCATGAATCAGATTTGGATCCTTCTAATCCAGGAGTAAAGTGGCCTATTTCTACGACAGATGTAAGAGACGTAATTGATTTTATTGAGAAGGTAGGAAATGAAATTTATGCTAAAATAAAATAACCGTACCAAACACTATTTATAAGCAATGTCCTTTCGGACACTGCGCATAGCCAAATCCCTCCTAATACCCCCTCTCCAACATCAGCCTATTCTGCAGATATAGATAGTGGGCATAATTGGCTCCCATACCATTCTGCTCTACATTGAGATCGTAAGCCTTTTTAAAGTTTTCGACTGCACTTTTCTGGTTTCCCTCCTTCTGGAAAATCTCACCTAAGGCCAGGTAAGTGGCGTAATTTTTCGGATGCACTTTCAGATCATCCAGAAGCAATTTGAGGCCTTCCTTTTGCTTTCCTTCATTCATATACTTGTTGAGAGCATAATAGTATATAGGGAATCCTGTGGTGTTTTTCAGTGCTTCTGTAATCAGTGTATCACCTTCTTTTGTCCTGTTCATTTTCTTTAAAAGCTCCCCTTTCAGAAACATGTACGTGAGCGTATAATGGGTTTTGAATTGCCCTTCATCTTCCTTATCGAGCATAGATTTTGAGGTTTCCAGATACTGCAAAGCCTCCTCTTTCGCATCAGGATTCCTTTCCAGAGTTCTGATGGCAAGCTCTTGATAATCGTTGGCAGCTTTATTTTCCTTGGACTCCAAATCAGCCAGGATATTAGACAGAGCATCTGTCTCTACCTTAAAGCTCACAGCAGTTTTCTCCCACTTCAATACTACATCTACCGACTCAGACTCCGGATTGGTAAATTCATAGCTCAACCATTCCTGAAAAGGAACCTGCTGGGTTTTCACCGGAACTCTCAGCACATCGTTGGCTTTGTCATAGTTAAAAGCACCCCAGGTTTTGCCGGAAGAGAAAACCAGTGTCCACTCCCTTTCGCTGACCAGAATTACGAAACCATACTCCCCTGCTTTCAAGGCTTTGCCCTCCACCTTTACATCATGGCTGAAGGTGATCAGGGTTCGCTCATTCGAGCCTGCCCGCCATGGATACTCCTTGCCATCCACTACAAAGTCGTAGGGCACCAGGCCTCCAAAAATCTTCCGCCCATTCACGGAGGGGCTATGGTACTTAATGGTAATATCTGCCTTACCAATATTGGCGGTTGTGGTTCTCTGTTGACTTACACGCGTTGGAGCCCCTACGTCCTGAGCCCGGATCAGGCTAAAACTGAATACAAAAAACAGACTTAGAAAAATGACCTTTGAATACTTCATCACATTGGATTTTAATTGTTGTAATGAAATCTACGGGCTCATTTTCAGGAAGAATAATGACCCACACCACAAGTTGATTCATGTTGGTTCATTATGAATCAAAGAACTCTTAAGCTCTAAAACAGGCTTCTTGCAGATATATTCCTTTTCAAAAAAGAGGAGACAAAGTGCCAGTCTATTGCTTGGGTATATAAATTGGAAATGTTCACCTCAATCAAGAACAATCTCTTGCTGATTCTTATCAAACAAATGAACCTCATTGACCTGTCCGGTTCCGAGGAATCTGAATCTGAAACCCACCAGTTTCCCAATCGACCTATTATAGCTTTGCGTATATACCTCCTTGCCTGCAATACTCACAACCAGGTTCTTTTGATTCACGGAAACCTTGATGTCGGTAGCATCTATGAAATCGGAACTCAAAGCAGAGAGATCATTCTCCTTTCCATTCAAATAGACATCACTGAGCATGATACTATTCTCGGAGCTACATCCAATTTTCGAGAAAGGAACAATCAAGGCTCCTTCAGAACCCAGAAAATACAGGTTCATCATTTTACAGACTGCCCAGATTTCATCGGAATGGTTTTCAACCTGTGCAGAGAAAGTAAAGTTATCATCAGATACATCTCCGAAATCATCCACATATTGGTAGGTAGTAATCAGCATTTCCTCCGAAGCCTGTACCTCCTCCTCTATCTCCTTCGGGGTCATCATCACTTCCCCTTTGAATTCAGGTTTGAAATATTTGGGAATAGGAGAATAATCCAGTGTCCCCAGCCATCCATTACTTTTTAAAAACAGATCATGCTCTTTCACTATCTGCCCTTCCACCAAAAGCTTGGCCCTGAAGTAGCCAGGATTTAAATAGATTGCGGTAGCAGTATTCTGATCTCTCCTGATCTCAACGGTTTTGGTCGGATCCCAGCTTTGCTGAATTACCAGGCTATCCGATTTCAGGTCATCAGGCAAACTGAAGTTGAAGACGACAGTATTCGGATACTCCATGCTCTTTACTTCGCTGGAGAAGGTAAATTCTGAGGAATTGACAACCACATCGGGTTTACGGTTAGCAATCAGGCTAATGATGACAAAACAAAGCACAAATCCCAGGGAAATATACACTCCCTTTTTATTCGGAAGCCGGAATTTCGGGCCTGAGGTCTTTACTGATTTCAGCTTGAAATCGCGCCAATTCTCGTATTTCAGGAATTGAGAAAGAGCATCGAGCGTGGTAATGCTGGGGGTTCCTTCATGCTTAACCACACCAAAGAAGCGCTTCAGCGTGGCAATACTCAGGTTAACATTAGTAGCCTCAAATATCTTCTCCGATAATTCATTGAACATACTGCTGTGCCAATCGTTCACCGCACCCCAGCCAAGGTGTTTTTCAATTTCTATTTTGAGTCTTTCGAGTTCCTTTTCCATGACCTTTGGGATTTTACCCTATTCCTGCGTTTCGGGTTACAATCTCAACAAAGTCACCAGATTGCACAAGCATGAATGGCATTGAATAGAGATGGCCTTCAATACAGACCTGAATGGACATGTTCAAAGAAATTTTCCATGTTCACAGACGAAGAATGCGAAAGTGCTGTTAGTTTCGAATGCGTGATAAGTGATTTTATGGAGATTATTCCTGAAGTAGAAAAGTGGCTGGAGAAACCGGTTGAAACGACCATTGAGGACTCGATTGAGAGATCGGTACAATTGAGCAAAGAGCTGCAAAAGCTGATGCAATCTGATTCTGCAGATAAGAAGGTGATTGGCTCTTTAATTGGCCGGGTGAAGAGTACTCAGAAAAATCTCCAGTCTCTGGAATTGGCCGACTGGGTTAGCATTGACAAAGGCTTTTTGGCCATCGGCCACAGGCCCAGCGCCAAGCTGGTTTCCGACCTGAAGCTTCAGAACACTACCCACTTGCTCACCCTTCTTTCCGAAAATGAAGGCAGCCGCGACACCAAAATCCTGTCTGATAAATCGGGAATCGGCTGGCTCTGGTTCCCCATGCAATCTGCAGGGTTTCCAACTGAAGACAGGCATCAGGAATTGGTGAACTTGTTCAAACAGATGGACAACATTCTGCACAATGGAGGCAAAATCTACATTCACTGTTCAGCCGGCATTCACCGCACAGGGATGATCACCTTCGCCTTTCTGAGGTTTATTGGTCTTTCTAAAGAAGAGGCCGAAACCAAACTGGCAGAGCTGAGACCAACTACCAGTGAAGGTGTGGGTGAAGACCGAATGGAATGGGGAAATTCAGCCCTCACCCAGCTTAAGTCTTTGGACTAATAAAGTGAGTTCCCTGAAAGGAAGTCAATAAAGATCAAAATCAGGCCTTTTGAACCGTCATTGCGGAATTTTCCTTTGAAAATTTAAGCCACTCAAAGGAAAATATTCGCAATCTCTTTTAAGTCTCATTGAGATACCGGATAAAATAGTCCTTTATAAAAATTAAGGCCTATTTTTCCGGCATGACGTTTCCCTTAGAGGGAATTCACTTTAATTAAATACTATTCTGATCTCAGTCCTTTTACCGGATTGAATTTACCAACCCTAATAATCTGGGTAATGATCACCGATGTCAGGGCAGCAATGAGAATGATGATCGGAATAATCAACCTAAAGGCTCCCATGGGCAGCGGATAAGCAAACACCAGATCGAGCTGAAACTTGGTAAAGAAATAGCCCATCGGTGCCCCGATACAAATGGAAATGATAGTTAAAACCATGTATTGGGTCGACATAATCTTACTGATGTGCAGCATGTTGGCGCCAAGGGTTTTTCTAATACTCAGCTCTTTAATTCTTCCAGAGATATTCAAAGTCATTAATCCATAAAGACCCAGTAAGGCCAGGGCAACGGCAATGCTTGCCACCGCCTTATTAAATCGGGCGAAATTGCCAATGAGCCTGAAGTATCCGTCCCAGATATTGGCCTGCAAACCACCTACCAATGGAATTTCCGGATAGAGCTCATCCCAGGTCGACTCCATTTCATCATAGGCCTTGAAATCATAACCTGAGGTAATATTTGCTGTCAGGAATTCCTGGTCTCCATCATTCACCTGACTAAACACCATTGGCTCAATCTCAGTACCAAAAGGCTGATTATGCAAATCGTTGATGATGCCTACAATTGTATAATCCTTATCGCTGATTTTGATTTCAAAGCCTAATGGCTCCGCCAGCTCCAATTGCTTCACAAATGTCTGGTTAACTACCACTTCCCTGTTCGCTGATTTCACTTCTTCCGACCACACTCTGCCTGAAGCCATTTCAACGCCCATGGTTTTGAAATAAGTTGGCTCCACCTTCAGCTCATTCACTTCATACTTACGATCGAGGGTTTCGGCCACACTGTGGCTACTCTTTCTTCCAATATGATCGGCCGAACCGGAAATATTCTCGAGGTATGGACTCCTCTCCATCTCGGCCTTCATCTTGTCATACATCTCCTTTGAAGGCGTATGGATGTACATCACATGGTTTTGGTTGTAACCCCAACTTCTGTTCATTTGAAAGTTGGTATTTTGAACAAAGACCACTGCCGCAGTAATAGTCATACAGGCCAGAATAAGCTGAAAACCAAGGAACGTTTTGGTTAGCCAGCCTTTTCGACCCAGAGTGATTTTCCCTTTGAAAATTTTGACCGCTTCGAAGCGTGAGATATAAAAGGCCGGGTAAATGCCAGAAGCAATGCCTGTTAAGATGAGCAGGCCCAGTAAAAACAGATAGAACAGCTGATCGGATAATTGAATACCATATTGCTCGCCTGATATCCCCTCGAACCAAGGCATGAAAATCGTGAATCCCAGAAACAATCCGACTAGCATGGCGAAGGCGGTTACAAATACATTTTCGGCCAGAAACTGCACCATTACTTTGCGCTTATCGGCTCCCATTACCTTTCTTACGCCAATCTCTTTGAGCCTCTTGGCAATAGAGTTAATGGCCATATTCACATAGTTGAGGCAAGCCAGGATGAGCATGAAAGCGGCAATGAAGGGTAAAGTCACCCTCCCCGGTCTTCTGTCATCATAAGAAATAGACTGTTCCATATTAGATGACCTCAGGTAAAGTTCATCGATGGAAATGAATTCAAAATCCTGAATGGCCCAATCCTTATTCACCTCATTCTGAAGCTGAAGGTATTTCTTCATGCCAGCGCTCACATTGGCAATGGTTGAAGGATCATTCAACTGGATAAGGGTTGCGTCCAAAAATTTGGCCCAGTCAGCTGGGTTATAATTGACCTCAGCTACTTCTATATTGGAATAATTGACCAGGAAATCGAACTCAATCTCTGCCTCATTTGGAAAACGTTCCGCCACTCCGGCAATCTCAAAATACTTCTTCTCCCCTGACTTAAAAATAACCAGCACCTCTTTACCAATCGGGTTTTCGGTGTTGAAGAACTTATTAGAAATCTCTTCGCTCAGAATGATGCTGTTGGGGTCGTAGAGGCTCTTCTTGTTTCCCCATTTGAGAGGAAATGTAAACATCTCCAGAAACTCACCATCCACCAGCCTGACGTCTTCATAAAAGACCTGGTCATTCAACCTGATAACCGCATTCTGATCGTGAATTCGACAGACCTTTTCTATGTTGGCGAAATCTTCCTTCAGATGCTCGGCCAGCGGCACAGGAGTTACTCCATACTGTGCGGTTTTACCATCACGATCTGCAAAAATGGTGGTGAGAAAAACCTTGTCTTTGTTTTCGTGAAACTTGTCTGTGTTGAGCGACTGATTCATAAAGGAATAGGTCATCACACAAACTCCAATGGCTATAGAAAGGCCAAAGATATTGATGAAAGTGCTGAGAGGGTTGCGCAGCGCACTTCTGCTGGCTGTTTTGAAATAGTTTTTGAACATCATAGTGTTTGAGTTTTTGTAGATATGAGGAGTTTTCCAGGCATAAGGCTGGCAACATCTGAGAACATCCCTGAGATAGAGCCAGCGGGCTTTGACCATACCCAGCCTTTCTACCCTTTCGTAGAAATACTCTTCCAGATCGCCATGCATCTCTTCAAACCTCGACTGCTTGCAGTAGAATTTGAAAAATGCATAGGGCAGCCTGGGTATGCCTTGTGGACGCTTCATGAGTTGAACTGGAAAGCTAAATCAGGAATTTGACCACGGAGTTTGGCCCTGAGGTCGATTGACTCATCCAGCGCCTTCTTTCCGTATGGAGTAATATTGAAAAGGCGTTTGCGCTTGCCTCCTCTTTTGGATTCAGGATCGCCCAACCTGGAGTCCAGCATTCCTTTTTCTTCCAGCCTGTAGAGTGATTTATGTACCGCACTCACAGCTACCGACCTGCCGGACTGCTTTTCCAGTTCGGCCGCAATCGCCACAGCATAGGCATCGTCATACAGCACCCCTACTGTTAAGAGAACAAGCTCTTCGAATTCACCAATTTGCGCTCTTCCCATATTGATTAAATTTACAATTGTCAGCAATATACGGAATGGGTTTTAATAAAGTTCTACTTTGTCAGTATTATGATTTAAAATTCAAGACTAACTGATTTGATCAGGCTAAAAAGTTAATAATGATGCCGCTCCGGTAATTACCCCAACCCTAAAGGGTGACTCAAGTAGTTCAATCAGTCCTCTTCAGGGAATTAAAGGGTGGCTGCCTTAACTTTTTAGCCGTTGTAGAAAACTTCAACTTCTTGTTTAAAAACATCTTCTATCTTGCCGGAATGAAAATAGACAGGCCATTCAATACATTTTCAAAGAAAGAATACCTTCAGATTGTCCCCGAGCACAAAAAGTACACTGACTTTAATATTTTGGGACTTTACAGGTCCATTCTGGAAAATGAAAAACTCAGTCTGGATGAGAAATTTGAAGTATTTGAACTGGCCAACGAGCATTTTCAGAAAACCTTCGATTTTCTGGTGCTGAAAGACCCAAGAACCTGGTTCTATCTTATTCATCTGGGAAAAGAACTGACCCGCAGCCAGGAAAGGGATTTGTGGAAAGAGGTGAAAGAAAAACAGCAAAGGATACTCAAAGACAAAAACATTAAACACCGCAGTTTCGGCACCTACTCTAAACATGATTGCGGCTATGAAGACTGCCCCTATAATGGTTTGATGATTCAGCCCAACTCACCATTGTCTGAGATGAGTATGCATTTCGATACAGACAAAAGATCATATTCCATCCAAGAGAAAGCTGAAAAGAGAAAATCCGATCGTAAAAAGCACAAAAGGATTATCGACAGAGATGAGGAATTGGGCTGATGCTTTAACTTCGTAAGAAAGATGATAAAGTAAAATCTAGCTAAAGGAATAAACTAACCATATGAAGCCCGAAGAACTAGCTCAATTATCAGACGAACAAATCTTAGAAGCAGCGAAAAACAACAAACCATCTCCTATTACTGATGCATTTTTTATTGGCTTCCTGATCGGGATATTGATCTTTAGTGTTGCAGTCAATGCCCTTGGACTATTAAGTCTGATCCCTTTATTCCTGATCTATAAGCTTCTAAAGAAACCAAAGCAGTATAAAGACTTGATGTATGAACTCGATAAAAGAGGTTTAAAGTAGGACTGTCAACCCTTTTGTGGAGTTGACAGCCTAAATTTATTTCTCTTAATCCTCCTCTGTCCTTAGGACATCCTGCCTTGCGGCAGACAGGCCCCTCCAGAGGAGAACAGTCTCAATACGCTGTACTCAATACCCACTACTCAAACTCCACCACCAAATCATCCTGCTCCACCATGGCTCCACTAGCGAGGTAGACGGCCTTCACGATTCCGGCCTCCGGTGAAGAAACAGTGGTTTCCATTTTCATGGCTTCGATCACAAATAGCGGTTGATTCTCTTTTACCTTATCTCCCACCTTCACTTTAACTTCTGCAATTCTGCCTTGCAATGGTGCCCCTACCTGATGCTCTCCATCCACTTTACGGTTGGTTGGCTTGGCTGCTTTAAGGTTTTGGTCACGAACATCAATCACACGGGTTTGTCCATTGAGTTCGAAGTACACTTTGCGCATACCACTTTCGTCAGCATCGGCTATATAAAGCATCTTGATGATGATGTGCTTGCCTTTTCCGATCTCCACAAAACATTCCTCATTGGGCTTCAGACCGAAGAAAAAGGCTTTGGTTGGGAGATGCCAGACAGCACCATATTTCAACCAATGCTGGTAAAAATCTTTGAAGACTTTAGGGTATAGCTGATAAGACAGGAAGTCAAGCTCATCGCAATAGATATCGAATTCCTTCTGGAAGGCTTTGAATTCCTTTTCAAAGTCTACTGGCTTTAGGTGAGCATTCGGCTTGTCGGTGTAAGGCTTCTGGCCTTTCAGGATAATCCTCGAAAGCTCCTGAGGAAAGCCTCCGGGCATCTGACCCAGATCGCCTTTAAACAAGCTCACAACAGATTCAGGGAAGGAAAGGCTTTCTCCCCTTTCAAAAATATCTTCAGGCGTAAGGTTATTGGAGGTCATAAAGATGGCCATATCGCCCACCACTTTGCTAGATGGGGTTACCTTCACAATATCTCCAAACATTTTATTGACTACGGCATAGTTCCTCTTTACTTCTTCAAACTTATGCTCTAATCCCAATGCAGCAGCTTGAGGACGAAGGTTGGAATATTGTCCTCCTGGAATTTCGTGGTCATAGACTTCGGCAGTACCAGCCTTCAAGCCACTCTCAAAGGGATAATAGTATTCGCGGACATCTTCCCAATAAGTTGAATATTTATTGAGGTTGTGTACATCTATTTTCGGATCGCGTTCATGCCCCTGCAAAGCAGCAGCCAGTGAGTTGAAATTCGGCTGCGCGGTTAGTCCAGACATGGAGGCAATGGCCACATCCACAATGTCTACACCTGCATCTATGGCTTTAAAGTAAGTAGTGGCCTGCATAGATGAAGTATCGTGGGTATGCAGGTGAATAGGAAGTTCGGTTGCATCTTTCAAAGCACCGATCAGCTCTGTGGCGGCCAAAGGTTTGAGCAAACCGGCCATGTCTTTAATACAAAGCATATGGGCACCTTCATCTTCGAGTGCTTTGGCCATATCCAGGTAGTATTGAAGGTTATACTTGCTGTTTTTATCGAGTACATCCCCAGTATAACAGATACAGGCTTCTGCCACTGAATTGGTCCTTTCACGAACAGTCTTGATGCTCACCTTCATGGCTTCCACCCAGTTCAGGGAATCAAAGATTCTGAAGATATCCATTCCATTTTCAGCCGATTTCTCAATGAACTTCTCTATGAGGTTATCAGGATAGGCCTTATAGCCTACTCCATTGGAACCTCTGAAAAGCATCTGCATGAGCGTATTCGGAGCGGCAGCACGCATTTTCTTCAACCTGTCCCATGGGTTTTCATGTAGGAAGCGCATGCTCACATCGAAGGTGGCGCCTCCCCACATTTCCCAGGAGAATACATTGGGGTGATTTTTGGCAAAACCTTCTGCCACTTTCATCATGTCTAACGTCCGCATTCTGGTAGCCAACAGGGACTGATGGGCATCGCGCCAGGTGGTGTCTGTAAGCAATACTTGCTTTTGATCCTTGATCCATTTCACCAAGCCTTCAGGACCACCTTCGGTTAGAATCTGCTTAGTGCCCGATGGATATTCTCCCAATCTGTTAAACTCAGGCACCTTCGGCACCCGCAGCTTAACACTCGGATCGATTTTCTTAACACTCGGATTACCATTCACTGCTACCTCACCCAGATAATTCAGGAGCTTGGTGGACCTGTTCATGTAGCGGGGCATTTTGAAGAGCTCGGGATGGTCTTCAATGAATCTCACCGTGGCCTTTCCGGTGAAGAAAGTCTCATTATTCAGTACATTTTCCAGAAAGCCTTTGTTGGTAACCACTCCCCTGATCCTGAACTCGGAGAGTGCACGTTGCAGTCGTTGGGCTGCTCCTCTCAGGGTCCTTCCTGAGGCCGTGATTTTCACCAGCATGGAGTCGAAGAATGGCGAAATAGTGACTCCGGCATAGCAGTTACCGGCATCGAGGCGGATACCAAATCCACCTGGAGAGCGGTAGGCTATAATGGTTCCGTAATCTGGCTTGAAGTTGTTCTCAGGGTCTTCTGTCGTAATTCTGCACTGAATGGCATAACCATTCTTCTGTATATCTTCCTGACTTTTGATATAGATTCTTGGGTGATCTAACGGATACCCCTGGGCTATTTCAATTTGGGAACGAACAATATCTATCCCGGTAATTTCTTCGGTTATGGTGTGTTCAACCTGCACACGTGGGTTTACTTCTATGAAGTAGATATTTTCTTCTGCATCGACCAAAAATTCTACTGTGCCGACATTGTTGTAGTTCACCTCTTTGGTGATTCTAAGGGCATATTCGTAGAGTTTCTCGCGGGTTTCATCTTTCAGGCCGATAGATGGAGCCACCTCTACCACCTTCTGGTATCTGCGCTGCACGGAGCAGTCGCGTTCATACAAATGCACCAGATTGCCATAATTATCCCCCATGATCTGCACCTCAATATGCTTGGGGTTATCGATGAATTTCTCGATGAAAACGGTATCGTCACCAAAGGCCTTTTTTGCTTCTCCTTTGGCTTCGTTGAATGCTCCCTCCAATTGATCTTCGGAACGAACCACCCTCATTCCTCTACCTCCACCACCAGCAGCGGCTTTTACCATTACAGGGAAACCGATCTTTTTGGCTTCTTCGAGCGCAATGGAGCTATCGGTTAATTCTAATTTACTGTCTTCAATGAGAGGAACCTGAGCATTTCTGGCGACAATTTTAGCCTGCACCTTGTCTCCCAGGCGCTGCATTACTTCCGGTTCGGGGCCAACGAAAGTGATTCCGGCTTCCTTACAGGCCTTCACGAAATTGACGTTTTCCGAAAGGAAACCATAGCCGGGGTGAATGGCATCTACCTTTTCCCTTTTAGCCAGAGAAATGATCTCCTGAATATCCAGATAGGGCTTCAGTGGATCATCATCTTCTCCAATCTGATAGGCTTCATCGGCCTTGTATCTGTGAAGGGAATAGCGGTCTTCATAAGTATACATGGCCACGGTCCTGATTTTCATTTCAGATGCTGCACGCAGCACACGAATGGCTATTTCTCCTCTATTGGCAACAAGTAGTTTCTTGAACTTTCGAATTTTTGGCTCCATAAATTTCAATTGTAACAAGGGAAGTTAATTGTTTACCC